>ENA-UOOI01002738-UOOI01002738.1-fermentation-metagenome-genome-assembly--contig:-NODE-2738-length-14504-cov-25.957437_pt1 | contig 14504 bp, 13 predicted proteins | sample MGYA00245779_ERZ724027 | MGnify/ENA primary metagenome ERZ724027 (study PRJEB28704, sample SAMN03018318) | fermentation metagenome | biome: anthropogenic terrestrial biome; feature: soil... | reverse complement strand
AGGGAAGGCGGTAAAACAGTAGGAGCAGGCGTTGTCGGTAGTATAGCTGAATAAAAATATTTGTAGTAAATATATGGAAAACGCAACGCAAGGGGATCAGTTTACTGATCTCCTTTTATATATTATACTTGTATCCCGGATTAAGAGATAAAGAGAGTTTACTGTTAAGTCAATCTTAAAATCAAAGTTTTATTGACAATAAAATTTTTTTATGGTAAATTTAATGAGTAATGGTGTAAAGATAGGGAATCCGCCCTTAATGCTGAATATATCTAATAATTTTTAGTGATTTTATTTAGGTGGAGGTGTCGTAATGTCTAGAGTAAAGGTTACTCTGGAATGTACAGAATGTCACCAGAGAAATTATAATACTACAAAGAATAAAAGAACGCATTCTGATAGAATGGAATTAAGAAAATACTGCAGATTTTGTAAACATCATACTTTACACAAAGAAACAAAATAGTTTTATGAGGATGTGAATACTTTATGGCTGGAGGAATAAAGTCTATAGGTAATTTTTTCCATGATGTAAGAGCCGAACTGCGTAAGGTTACCTGGCCCAGCAAATCGACAGTCAGGACATATACGGTAGGAGTTATAGCAATTATAGCAGTTTTAGGATTAGCTATATTTTTAGCGGATTCTGTGCTCTCTTCGCTCTTATCCTGGATACTGAGTTTATAAAGGATGGGGTTTACTTATGTCATTTTTGGATATAGTCGATGTTGATAATCCTCGTTGGTATGTTGTACATACCTACTCCGGGTACGAAAACAAGGTTAAAACCGACCTTGAAAAGAAAGTAGAAAACAGGGGTCTGCAGAATATAGTATACGATATATTAGTACCTGAAGAAGAGGTTATTGAAGTTAAAGACGGGAAAAAGAAGGCTGTTAAGCATAAGATTTTTCCCGGATATGTATTAATAAAGATGAAAATGAGCGACGATTCCTGGTATATCGTCAGGAATACACGCGGTGTGACTGGATTTGTAGGTCCAGGTTCAAAACCTGTTCCACTGACTGATGCGGAAATAAAGTCACTGGGTATTAAGGAAACTTCAACAACTGTGGATTTTGCCGTCGGTGACAACGTCAGGGTGACTGACGGGCCTTTAGCTAACTTTATAGGCAAGATAGAAGAGATCGAAATGGACAAGCAAAAGATAAAGGTTTTGGTCTCTATGTTTGGCAGAGCCACACCTGTAGAACTGGACTTTGTACAAGTGCAGAAGATATAAAGACATATTGTTAAGGAGGTGCTAACTGATGGCTAAGAAGGTAACAGCTATTGTTAAGCTGCAGATACCTGCTGGTAAAGCTACACCGGCTCAGCCTGTGGGCCCGGCGCTAGGTCAGCATGGTGTTAATATAATGGGTTTTTGCAAGGAGTTTAATGAGAGAACGAAAGGCCAGGCCGGTATGATTATACCTGTTGTGCTTACTGTTTATGCAGATAGATCATTCTCATTTATTACAAAGACTCCGCCTGCTTCCGTTTTACTTAAAAAAGCAGCTGGGATAGACAGCGGTTCTCCTGAACCCAATACCAATAAGGTTGCCAAGGTTACATGGGACAAGGTGAAGGAGATAGCCGAAATAAAAATGCCCGATCTCAATGCGGCAAATACTGAGGGTGCAATGAGAATAGTAGCAGGAACAGCTAGAAGTATGGGTATAGAAGTTGTAGACTAAGATAAGCATTAAGTGGGAGGGGTTTCCCGATAATACCACACAAGGAGGATAAACATGGCAAAGAGAGGTAAAAATTATCTTCAAAGTTTGTCTGAATATGATAAGACAAAGGTTTATGATGATAAAGAGGCAATCGAATTGGTTTTAAAGACTGCCAAGGCTAAATTTGATGAAACCATAGACCTGGCTATAAGGCTGGGCGTCGATCCCAGACACGCAGATCAGCAGGTACGCGGTACTGTAATACTTCCTAATGGAACAGGTAAAAGCGAGAAGGTGCTGGTGCTTGCAAAAGGTGATAAGGCCAGAGAGGCAGAGGATGCCGGTGCTGATTATGTCGGCGCTGAGGAAATGCTTGAAAAGATAGAGAAAGAGAATTGGTTTGATTATGATGTTATAGTTGCTACCCCCGATATGATGAGCAAGGTGGGCAGACTGGGAAGGATTTTAGGCCCTAAGGGTTTAATGCCTAACCCAAAATCCGGTACGGTAACCTTTGATGTCGGCAAAGCCGTAAATGAGGTTAAGGCAGGTAAGATCGAGTACAGGGTTGATAAAACCGCTATTATTCATGTACCCATCGGGAAAAAGTCTTTTGGCAATGATAAACTTCTGGAAAATTACAAGGTTATCATGGATGCAATCATGAAGGCTAAACCTGCGGTGACTAAGGGACAGTATATTAAAAACATCGTGCTTTCCTCGACTATGGGACCTGGCGTGAAGGTTTCACCACAGAGGGCTGCATAAAAGCAATTGACAAAATAGTAGTTTTGTAATAAAATAATTATTTGTCAAGTTAATATTATAATAGTTAACCGTAGACAGTAGGTGGTGTTGCCATAAATCCTACCCAGGTGAAGCTGATACTAAAAGCTTTCCACGTCTGCGGAAGGCTTTTTTATATATTTGACTTTGGGGAGGTGAGACGACTTGAGTAAAACACGTGAACAGAAATCAGAGATTATAGAGAAATTGAAGGACGATTTTTCTGAAGCCCAGAGTATTGTATTGACGGACTATAGAGGCCTGGCGGTTAAGGATGAGACTGATTTAAGAAAGAAAGTAAGAGAAACAGGGTCCAAGTATGCAATAATAAAAGATACGCTTGCCATTCTGGCTGCAAAAGAATCAGGACATGAGGACCTTGACAAGATGCTTACAGGACCGACAGCAGCTGTCTTTGGTTTTGAAGATCCAGTATCTCCCGTTAAGGTATTATCGGATTTTGCCGAGGATCATGAAGAGATTAAGATTAAGGGCGGCTTAGTTGAGGGTAAGATATTAGGCGCGGATGAATTAGAGGCTTTGGCTAAACTTCCGCCGAGGGACGAGCTGCTATCAATGCTGGCCAGAGAGATGCAGGCTCCGATATCCGGACTTGCTTGTTCACTTTCAGGTATTATTACAAAACTTCTTTATGCGCTTAACGCAGTTGAGAATACAAAGGAAGCTTAATAAAATTTAAGGAGGAATAAATATAATGAGTAAAGAAGAAATAATTGAAGCTATAAAGAACATGACTGTTATGGAACTATCTGATTTAGTTAAAGCACTGGAGGATGAGTTCGGTGTATCGGCAGCGGCACCGGTAGCAGCAGCGGCACCGGCAGCAGCAGCGGCACCTGAGCAGGCTGAGAAGACAGAATTTGACGTTGTTTTAAAGGAGATCGGCGACCAGAAGATAAAGGTTATAAAGACTGTAAGAGAGTTCACAAGTCTTGGACTGAAGGACGCAAAGGACCTGGTAGACAATGCCCCTAAGCCGGTTAAAGAGGGCGTAAGTAAGCAGGAAGCAGAAGATATGAAGGCTAAGTTTGCTGAGGTTGGAGCTACAGTAGAGATAAAGTAGTTTTACTTACGGCAAAATTGATTGTTAACGAAGAAGGGATTATATACGTTATCCCTTCTTTTTTATATAGATGGGAGTTTATCGGTTTGATATAATTCGACTTCTAATAGGTTTAATTTTATATTTAAATTAAATTTATTTGACTTAGTTGAATCCTTATGTTAATATATTAAAATGCATAATTGTCCTTTTTTGGAGGATTGGTATAAACAAAGTAAGCGCTGGCAATAATACTGGTAATAATATCAATTGTTTTGCCTATATAGACTAATTTGTTAAGGGGTGAATGTGGATGGTACATCCTGTAAAGGTAGGCAAAAAAACTCGTTATAGCTTTTCAAAGATCAAAGAGGTTTTGCCTATGCCAAACCTTATTGATATGCAAAAGGATTCATATAAATGGTTTTTGGAGGAGGGTTTAAGAGAAGTTTTTAGAGACATTTCTCCTATTGAGAGTTTTACTGGTACACTTTCATTGGAGTTTGTCAATTATTCGTTGGACGAAGAACCAAAGTATTCTATTGAAGAATGTAAAGACAGGGATGTTAACTATGCTGCACCACTGCGTGTTAAGGTAAGGCTTACTAATAAGGAAACAGGTGAGATCAAGGAGCAGGACATCTTTATGGGGGATTTCCCTATTATGACAGACGGCGGCACCTTTATAATAAACGGTGTGGAAAGGGTCATAGTAAGCCAGCTGGTCAGATCGCCGGGACCATACTATGTCAGTGGTGATGACAAGGCGGGCAGGAAGATTTATACTGCTACAATGATACCTAACAGGGGCGCGTGGCTGGAGTATGAAATAGACCGTAATGGGGTATTTTCAATAAGGATTGACAAAACACGTAAACTGCCTGTGACTGTTTTTTTACGTGCTTTAGGTTATGGTGCAGATTCGGATATACTTACATTACTAGGTGAAGACGACAGAGTTAAGGCTACAATTGATAAAGATAATACAAAAAATGAGGAAGAGGGGCTGCTAGAGGTATACAGACGGCTACGGCCGGGAGAACCTCCCACAGTGGATGGTGCTAGGTCGCTTGTGAACTCTTTATTTTTTGATGCCCGGAGATATGATCTGGCGAAGGTTGGCAGATACAAATTTAATAAGAAACTCGTACTTTCTTATCGTATTATCGGTCATAGGGCTGCAGAAGCTATTGTTAATCCTGAGACGGGTGAAATATTGGTTAAGGCGGGAGATGTTATTTCCCGGGAAAAAGCACATGAGATAGATGATACAAGTATTAATAAAGTTGTGGTTAAGACAGAGGACAAGACGGTAACCGTGGTGGGAAATAATACTGTTGATGTAGCGAAGTATGCCATTCCCTATAGTACCGACAATGTAATTTCTAAAGAAAGAGTTAATTTAAGCGTACTCAATGAAATACTGGATAAGGTTACAAATCAGGAAGAGTTTGAAACGCTTTATGAAGAAAGATATGGAGATCTCGTGCCCAAACATATAACAAAGGATGATATCGTAGCCTCTATATCTTACATGATTGATCTTCCTAATGGTATAGGTAGCGAAGATGATATTGATCATCTTGGAAACAGACGTCTGCGTACTGTGGGAGAGCTGCTGCAAAATCAGTTCAGAATCGGTCTGGCCCGTCTGGAAAGGGTAGTAAAAGAAAGAATGACCATACAGGATTTGGATGTGGTTACTCCGCAGGCACTTATAAATATACGCCCGGTAGTAGCGGCCATAAAAGAGTTCTTCGGGAGCAGTCAGCTTTCACAGTTTATGGATCAACACAATCCTTTAGCCGAGCTTACAAATAAGCGTAGGCTGAGTGCACTCGGACCCGGAGGTTTGAGCAGGGATCGTGCAGGCTTGGAAGTAAGGGATGTCCATAACTCTCACTATAGCAGGATATGCCCCATCGAGTCTCCTGAAGGACCTAATATCGGGCTTATAGGATCGCTCGCCACTTATGCGCGTATTAACGAGTATGGTTTTATGGAGGCCCCTTATCGCCGTGTAGATAAGGAAAAGTGTGTTGCAACGGATGAAATCAGGTATATGACGGCTGATGTCGAGGACGGCTATGTAATTGCTCAGGCTAATGAGCCTTTGGATGACGAAGGACATTTCTTAAATGACAGGGTTGCCGCCAGATATAAGGATGATATTTTACAAGTGCAGCCCAAAGACGTTGATTACATGGATGTTTCACCGCAACAGATTGTGTCGGTTGCAACGGCAATGATTCCATTTCTTGAAAATGACGATGCCAACAGGGCGCTTATGGGCGCAAATATGCAGAGGCAGGCTGTGCCGCTGATAAAGCCCCAGGCACCTATAGTTGGTACGGGTATAGAGTATAAGGCCGCAAGGGATTCTGGCTCGGTTGTTCTTGCTAAAAACAGCGGAATTGTCGAAAAGGTGACGGCCGATGAGATCGTGATAAAAAATGACAATGGCGGACGGGATATTTATAATATACTCAAATTCAAGAGATCTAATCAAGGTACATGTATAAATCAAAAAGTAATGGTCAGCAGATCGGAGAGAGTGGAAAAGGGAGATGTAATTGCCGACGGGCCGGCTACAGATTTGGGTGAGATAGCACTTGGTAGAAACATTCTAATTGCATTTATGCCTTGGGAAGGGTATAACTATGAGGATGCCGTAATGATATCGGAAGACCTGGTAAAAGAGGATGCTTTTACCTCAATCCATATAGAAGAATATGAGACGGAATCTAGGGATACGAAATTAGGCCCGGAAGAAATAACGAGGGAAATACCCAACGTTGGTGAAGATGCTATAAAGGACATGGATGAGGACGGAATTATCCGCATAGGTGCGGAAGTTACGGCTGATGATCTGCTGGTAGGTAAGGTAACCCCTAAGGGTGAGACTGAGCTGACGGCAGAGGAGCGTCTTCTTCGGGCCATATTTGGTGAGAAGGCCAGAGAGGTAAGGGACACATCGCTTCGGGTGCCCCATGGCGAGGGAGGCATCATTGTTGATGTAAAGGTGTTTACAAGAGTCAATGGCGATGAGCTACCGCCGGGTGTGAACGAGCTAGTAAGAGTATATGTAGCTCAAAAGAGAAAAATATCCGTGGGCGACAAAATGTCAGGCAGGCATGGGAATAAGGGTGTTGTTGCCAGAATACTTCCCGCTGAAGATATGCCTTTCCTCCCGGATGGTCGGCCGGTGCAGTTAGTTCTTAATCCATTAGGTGTTCCTTCACGAATGAATCTAGGACAGGTTTTGGAGGTGCACCTGGGAAGAGTGGCCAAGGCCTTGGGATGGCACGTGGCAACCCCGGTTTTTGACGGCGCAAACGAAGAGGATATAGTCGATCTGTACAAAAAGGCCGGATTGCCTGAAGACGGTAAAACCGTTATCTATGACGGAAGATCGGGCGAGCCTTTTGAGAACAGGGTTACGGTAGGATATATGTATATGCTGAAGCTGGATCATTTGGTTGATGATAAAATGCATGCTCGTTCTACCGGTCCTTATTCGCTGGTTACTCAGCAACCGTTAGGAGGCAAAGCACAGTTTGGCGGCCAGAGGTTTGGTGAGATGGAGGTATGGGCTTTAGAGGCTTACGGCGCGGCACATACCCTTCAGGAGATTTTGACGGTTAAGTCGGATGATGTGGTCGGCAGGGTAAAGGCTTATGAATCGATTGTTAAGGGCGAAAACATAAGTGAGCCGGGTGTTCCCGAGTCATTTAAGGTGCTTATCAAAGAGCTTCAGAGTCTGGCTCTGGATGTTAGGGTTCTTACGGAAGACAACAAGGAAATCGAGCTTAAGGAATTTGATGATGATGACGATGAGGATGAAGATTTAGACGTCAACATGGAGGGTAAGGAGGATGCACCTCCGAGTGTTCCCGCCTATGAAAAGACCGGAGAGGATAAAGAGACTGAGGAAGATGATAACCTTGTTCCGGAAGAAGAAAAGCCGGATGATCTCGGCCATGATAAGGAAGAAAGTAATGACAATGGAACGAATGATAAGGGCGCAGATTTAATATCAAAATATAACAAAATATAATGGTGAAAGGAGAGAATCTCCTTGGCAGAGGTTTTGACAAATTTTGATTCAATTAAAATTAGCTTGGCTTCACCGGACAAAATAAGAGAGTGGTCGCATGGAGAGGTCAAAAAACCTGAAACAATAAACTACAGGACGTTAAAACCGGAGAAAGATGGATTGTTCTGCGAAAGAATTTTTGGTCCTACTAAGGATTGGGAGTGCCACTGCGGCAAGTATAAAAGAGTAAGATATAAAGGCGTGGTGTGTGACAGATGCGGAGTCGAGGTGACAAGGGCAAAGGTTAGAAGAGAGAGAATGGGGCATATAGAACTGGCTGCCCCTGTGTCTCATATCTGGTATTTTAAAGGCATTCCCAGCAAAATGGGATTGATATTGGATATGTCTCCAAGGGCCCTCGAAAAGGTTCTGTATTTTGTATCGTATGTTGTACTGGATCCCGGAGATACCCCGCTTTCCAAAAAGCAGGTGTTAAATGACAGGGAGTATCATGAATATATCGATAAATACGGCAACAAGTTTAAGGCGGGTATGGGTGCTGAAGCAATCAAACAACTTCTCCAGGAAATAGATCTGGATAAACTTTATATGGAGCTGCGCAGTGAGCTTAAGACCAGCACAGGTCAAAAGAGGGTAAGGCTCCTACGAAGGCTTGACGTAACGGAGTCGTTCAGGAGCTCGGGCAATAAACCCGAGTGGATGATTCTGGATGTTATCCCGGTCATACCGCCTGATCTACGGCCGATGGTTCAATTGGATGGAGGCAGATTTGCTACTTCTGATCTTAATGATTTGTACAGAAGGGTGATAAACAGGAATAACAGACTAAAAAGATTGTTGGACCTGGGAGCACCCGATATAATCGTAAGAAATGAGAAACGTATGTTGCAGGAGGCGGTAGATGCCCTTATAGATAACGGAAGGCGAGGAAGACCAGTTACTGGACCAGGAAACAGACCGCTTAAGTCTCTTTCGGATATGCTTAAGGGCAAGCAGGGCCGGTTCCGCCAGAACCTCCTAGGCAAGAGGGTGGACTACTCGGGCAGGTCTGTTATAGTCGTAGGGCCAGAGCTGAAGTTCTATCAGTGCGGTCTGCCTAAGGAGATGGCTCTTGAGCTTTTCAAACCTTTTGTAATGAGAGATTTGGTTAAAAACGGCCTGGCCCACAATATAAAGAGTGCCAAGAGGATGGTGGAGAGGTTGCATCCGGCAGTATGGGATGTCTTGGGAGAGGTCATAAAGGATCATCCTGTTCTTTTAAACAGGGCTCCTACATTGCATAGACTAGGTATACAGGCATATCAGCCTATCCTTGTAGAGGGCAAGGCTATTAAGCTCCATCCGCTGGCCTGTACTCCTTACAATGCCGACTTCGACGGAGATCAGATGGCCGTCCATGTTCCATTGTCGGTTGAAGCTCAGGCAGAGGCACGCTGTATAATGTTATCGGTAAACAATATATTGAAGCCTCAGGATGGTAAACCTGTAGTAGTGCCAACTCAGGATATGATACTGGGTTGCTATTATCTTACTCTTGTAAGACCGGGCGCAAAGGGAGAAGGTGAATACTTTTCTTCCTATGATGAGGCACTTATGGCTTATCAGGATGACATTATAGCGCTTCAGTCAAAGATACATGTCAGGGTTGAAAGAAATATTGACGGTGATGTTAAAAGAAAAATAATTGATACAACCGTTGGCAAATTGATAGTAAATGAAGCTATACCGCAGGACCTGGGCTTTGTAGACAGATCTGATCCGGATAAATTATTTGATCTGGAGATTGATGAAGTTATAGATAAAAAATTTTTAGGCACTATTGTTGATAAATGCTTTAGGGCACACGGGTCTACCGGTACGGTACAGATGCTTGACAGGATAAAAGCGTTAGGTTACAAATACGCTACAAAGGCTGCACTTACTGTAAGCGTATCGGATATGGGTATTCCTTCATCAAAGGATAAGGTGCTTGATAAAGCGCAGAAAAAAGTTGATGTGATCGATAAACAATATAAGAGAGGTTTGATTTCAAACGATGAGCGGTATGAAAGGGTAATAGCCGAGTGGACCGCTGCGACTGAAGAGGTCGGGAAGGCTCTTCTTAAAGGATTGGACAGGTTTAACCCGATTTATATGATGGCCGATTCCGGTGCTAGAGGTAGCAGTGCCCAGATAACTCAGATCTCGGGGATGAGAGGACTTATGGCGAACCCAACCGGAAAGATTATTGAGATGCCTATAAAATCCAACTTCCGTGAGGGCTTAACTTCTCTGGAGTACTTTATATCTACTCACGGAGCCAGAAAGGGCCTGGCCGATATAGCTCTAAGGACTGCTGATTCAGGTTACCTGACAAGAAGACTGGTTGATGTAAGCCAGGATGTCATTGTACGGGAATTTGACTGCGGGACTGATGACGGTGTATATGTCATGGAACTTAAGGACGGGAACGAGGTCATCGAGAAGCTTGAAGACAGGTTAATAGGCCGGGTTGCCGCCGAGGATGTAGTAGACCCCAATACGGGAGAGGTACTGGTTAAGAGGAATCAGGAATTCAGTGAAAAGGATGCGGCGAAGGTTGTATCTGTAGGCATAACAAGGGTGAAGATGCGTTCGGTGATGACATGCAAATCCAAACACGGAGTTTGTGCAAAATGTTACGGTCGTAATCTGGCCTCCGGTGAGACGGTTAATATTGGCGAAGCGGTCGGCATAATAGCAGCTCAGTCTATAGGTGAGCCGGGTACTCAGCTTACTATGAGAACTTTCCATACAGGTGGTATTGCTGGTACTGACATTACTCAAGGTCTTCCGAGGGTTGAGGAACTGTTCGAGGCAAGAAAACCTAAAGGCCTGGCCGTAATAGCTAATATAAACGGTACGGTTTCAGTTTCGGACAATAGAAAAAAGAGAGAGGTTACGGTTACGAACAATGAAGCCGGGGATGCCAAAACATACCAGATTCCCTATGGTGCGCGTCTACGGGTTACTGACGGACAATATGTGGAAGCCGGAGATCAAATCACCGAAGGATCTGTTTATCCGCAGGATTTATTGAAGATAAAGGGTATCGAAGCCGTTGAGAATTATCTTCTGCAAGAGGTACAGAGGGTGTACAGACTGCAGGGTGTTGAGATAAGCGATAAGCATATTGAAGTAATAATTCGCCAGATGCTACGCAAAGTAAAGATAGAGGATGCCGGTGACACCGGTCTGCTGCCCGGCGAATCAGTAGATATATATAATTTCGTTGAGGAAAATGAAAAAGCGGCTGAGAATGATGGCAAGCAAGCAACCGGCAAAAGAGTACTCATGGGCATAACTAAGTCGGCATTATCAACAGAATCCTTCCTTTCAGCTGCATCTTTCCAGGAGACAACAAGAGTACTCACCGATGCTGCCTTGAAAGGCAAAACCGATCAGCTGCTCGGACTAAAGGAAAATGTAATATTAGGAAAGCTTATACCGGCAGGGACAGGTATGTCCCGATATAAAAATATAGTAGTAAAAGAAAAGGATGAAACAACTAAAGAAGAGCCCGGTATGGCTGTTGACATCAACAATATATGATGATAAAATATCTAAGTGTGCAGACAGATGGGGGAGATTTTAGATGCTCATCCGTTTAAAAAACGCAACAAAGAAATGTGTCGGAACTAAACAGACCCTAAAGGCGTTAGAGACAGGAAAGGCCCTCACGGTATTTGTTGCAAAAGATGCCGACCCTAAGGTTAGTGACAAAGTCATAGAACTTTGCAATCAGAAGCATATTGATTGCGTATTTATAGATACCATGAGGCAAGTAGGGGAATGTTGCGGAATTGAGATTGGTGCAGCGTCAGCTGCCATACTCAAGGATTAAAGCCTACCCCTTCCTTTGGAAGGGGTAGTATTATGTATTGAGGAGGTGTAAGAATGCCAACCATAAATCAGCTGGTCAGAAAAGGCAGAAAGTCGGTTTCAAGAAAATCCGATACACCTGCATTAGAGGGAAATCCGCAAAGGCGCGGCGTATGTACAGCTGTTAAAACAACAACACCCAAAAAGCCTAACTCTGCTTTAAGGAAGATTGCCAGAGTGAGGCTCACAAACGGTCAGGAAGTTACTGCATACATTCCGGGTATTGGACATAATCTACAGGAACACTCGGTTGTTCTGGTTAAAGGCGGAAGGGTACGAGATCTTCCAGGTGTAAGATATAGAATAATTAGAGGTACGCTTGATGCTGCCGGCGTAGCTGACAGGAATCAAGCAAGATCACGTTACGGCGTGAAAAAGCCTAAGAAGTAAGGAGGTGGAAGGATGCCTAGAAAAGGCTATATAGCAAAAAGAGATGTACTGCCTGACCCAATCTATAATGATAAGGTTGTTACAAAACTTATTAATAAGATAATGCTTGACGGTGAAAGAAGTGTAGCTCAGAGCATAGTGTATAGGGCATTTGAAGTTGTGGGTGATAAAATAGGCAAGGAACCTCTTGAAGTGTTTCATGATGCAATGAACAATGTTATGCCTGTGCTTGAGGTTAAGGCCAGGCGTGTGGGTGGTGCGACATACCAGGTTCCGATGGAAGTGAGACCGGACAGGAGACAAACTTTGGGTATCAGGTGGATTTCCGAGTATGCCCGTGAGAGAAATGGGAAGAATATGGTTGATAAATTGGCAGCTGAAATAATGGATGCAGCTAATAATCAGGGCGCCAGTGTACGCAAAAAAGAAGATACACATAGAATGGCTGAGGCTAATAGAGCTTTTGCACATTATAGATGGTAAGCAAGAGAAAGGAGGATAATTTAAGTGCCTGGGCAATATCCGATAGAATCAATACGAAATATAGGAATAATGGCTCATATAGATGCAGGTAAGACCACGACTACAGAAAGAATCCTGTACTATACTGGTAGACTGCATAAAATGGGAGAAGTTCATGATGGCACGGCAACAATGGACTGGATGGAGGAAGAGCAGGAACGTGGTATTACTATAACATCTGCTGCTACTACATGTTTCTGGAAAAATAAGAGAATTAATATTATTGATACGCCAGGGCACGTGGACTTTACAGTTGAGGTAGAACGTTCACTTAGGGTGCTAGATGGTGCTGTTGCTGTTTTTAGTGCCAAGGAAGGTGTTGAACCACAATCCGAAACTGTTTGGAGACAGGCGGACAAGTACGATGTGCCAAGATTAGCTTTTATCAATAAGATGGATATAATTGGCGCAGATTACTTTAATGCAATTGATATGATAAGAAAAAGGTTAAATGCGAATCCTGTCGCAATAAATATACCAATAGGTAGTGAAGATACATTTGATGCCGTTATAGATCTAATAAAGATGAAGGCATATTTTTATGAGAATGACCTAGGAACTAAGGTAGAAGAAAAAGAAATACCCGAAGACATGAAGAAAACTTCCGAGGAGTACAGAACCAAATTAGTAGAGGCTGCAGCAGAAGTTGATGATGATCTCATGATGAAGTATTTGGATGGTGAGACGATATCTGAAGAAGAACTGCGTGCGGCTATAAGAAAGGGTACCATATCGAACGAATTGGTTCCTGTTTTATGCGGTTCGTCTTATAAAAATAAAGGTATTCAACCTCTAATGGATGCAATTGTTTATTATTTACCTTCACCGGTAGATCTTCCTGCAATAAAGGGAATAAATCCGGATACAGGTGATGATGAAGAAAGACATCCTGCTGATGACCAGCCGTTCTCTGCCCTGACATTTAAGATAATGACTGATCCATATGTAGGTAGGTTAACTTTCGTCAGGATATATTCAGGAACCTTAAAGAATGGTTCTTATGTATATAATTCATCTAAAGGTAAGCGTGAACGGATAAGCAGAATTCTTTTGATGCAGGCAAATCACAGGGAAGATTTAGATGCGGCTTATGCAGGAGACATTGTAGCTGTGGTTGGACTTAAAAACACTGCAACCGGTGACACTCTTTGTGATGAAGAGAAGCTCATTATGCTTGAGTCAATGGTATTCCCCGAGCCTGTTATATCTGTTGCCATTGAACCTAAAACAAAGGACAGTCAGGACAAATTAGGCATTGCGTTACAAAAACTCTCGGAAGAAGATCCGACCTTTAAGACATATACAGATCATGACACCGGCCAGACTATCATATCCGGCATGGGTGAATTGCATTTAGAGATAATTGTAGATAGGTTGCAAAGAGAGTTTCATGTTGAATGCAATGTTGGTAAACAGCAGGTTGCATATAAAGAGACAATTAAAAAATCAACAAAGGTGGAAGGTAAGTTCATAAAACAGTCCGGAGGCAGAGGCCAGTACGGACACGTATGGTTGGAGCTTGAACCGACGGAGAGAGGCAAGGGGTATGAATTTGTCAATAAGATCGTAGGTGGGGCTATACCAAAAGATTACATTCCTTCTGTAGATGCAGGCATCCAAGAGGCCATGCAGAGTGGTATTCTTGGGGGATATCCGGTTGTTGATGTGAGAGCAATATTATTTGATGGTTCATATCATGAGGTGGACTCATCAGATATGGCATTTAAAATTGCCGGTTCCATGGCTTTTAAGGATGGTATGAGAAAGGCAAATCCTATAATTTTAGAGCCTGTTATGAAGGTTGAGGTTACTGTTCCCGAGGCATTCATGGGAGATATTATCGGTGATCTTAACTCCAGAAGAGGTAGGATTGAGGGTATGGAACTTAGAAAAGGTGCTCAGATCATAAGGGCATTTGTACCATTGTCAAGTATGTTTGGTTATGCCACGGATTTGAGATCCAGGACACAAGGCCGTGGGACTTATTCCATGCATACAAGTCATTATGAAGAAGTACCAAAAAGTTTAGAAGAAATATTATTGAAGGATAAGTAAAGGAGGATAAAAAGGATGGGAAAGGCGCATTATGAAAGAACTAAACCCCATG
>ENA-UOOI01002737-UOOI01002737.1-fermentation-metagenome-genome-assembly--contig:-NODE-2737-length-14520-cov-84.032008_pt1 | contig 14520 bp, 13 predicted proteins | sample MGYA00245779_ERZ724027 | MGnify/ENA primary metagenome ERZ724027 (study PRJEB28704, sample SAMN03018318) | fermentation metagenome | biome: anthropogenic terrestrial biome; feature: soil... | reverse complement strand
CCCAGTTTATTTATTTGTATGAATGACCAAAAATAAGGACCGGGTTATATTCCCGGTTCCAGTGACAGCTTCACATATGATATTTATGTTATTTTCCTTAATTAACATAACAATAATCTTAATTTTTTATTGTCATCTGTTCGATAACTTGCAGAACAATACAGGCTATTTCTTCTTGTCTTTGTCTTTCATTGCAAGTGTGGTTTAATTCTTTCATGTAATAAGGAAAGCCTTTTTCCCCTATCGTTCGTAGATATAGGACACCCACCAGTCGTAATTCCCAAACGTTTACGCGATTCCAAAAGTTTATTTACTTGTCTGTGAGATAGTTCATTTGCTTGGCCAATTATGCAACAGGTATACATCGTTATTGTTGCATAGAATTCCAAAGATTCCATTCTATAATACGCCTGCATTACATCATCACCCCAAGTGAGCGCACCATGATTTGCCAGAAGCACACCATTATAAGTTTTACAAAATGGCGCAACAGAGTCTGGCACTTCTTGTGTACCTGGTGTTGCGTAAGAAGCAATTGGAATCTCTCCAAGCTGAACTACCGCTTCAGCTAAGATAGGCTTTTGCAAAGGAATTCCCGCCACTGAAAAAGATGTTGCAACCGGCGGATGTGCATGTACAACTGCATGCACTTTTGGATTTTCTTGATAAACACGCAAATGCATTTTCAGTTCACTGGAAGGTTTATACCCTTGAAGTACATTTCCATTCAAGTCAACCTTTACTAAGATATCTTCGTTAACGCGGCCTTTAGAAATACCTGTTGGAGTTGTCCATAGAGTTGTATCAGATACTTTATAGCTCACGTTTCCATCGTTGGAAACAACAAAATTTTTTTTATATAACATTTTACAAACTTCGACTATTTGCCTCTTGGCTTCATCATCACTTGGATAAATATTCGTTTCATGACAATTCACTCTCATTTCCTACCTTTCAATTAGAAAATCTTTTATCTATAGTTGTACGTCTTTGAAAATTATAAATAGTTATTCTAAAGCCGTACGCAGGCCATAAGAAATAAAGCATAGTTTTTGTAGTAGATATACAAACACGTTATTCTCTTTTTACTCATAGCTTACCTTTTGTGAGCTTATCAACAAAAATTTTTCTAAAATTAAATTTAGAACATTGCTATTATTTTATTAATGTGGTATCCTATTTTACATAAGAATTACATAAATGAATTTTAGATCTGAAAGGGAACTAATATGCTTGCAATTACACGTCGAAATTTAATTAAAGAAGAGCTTAATGCTCAAAAGAGCGTGACAATTTCTGAGCTCGCAGAAAAACTAAAAGTAACAAAAGAAACTATACGTAGGGACCTGCGATTTATGGCGAATAATGGGGAATTGATTCGCACTCATGGTGGTGCTTATATACTTGATGGTGTGCAAAATTCAATTAATATATCTATGCGAAAAGTTTTAAAAACGGATGAGAAAAAAATCATGTCGCAAAAATGTAGGGAATTAATAAATCCCGGAGATTCTATATTTTTGGATATTTCAACTACTGCTTGGTTTATCGCTCAGCAGATTCATAATATGAGTCTAACAGTTGTGACACCTTCATTAAAAATTGCAAATATACTCTCAGATTCATCTTCTATAAATCTTTTTTTGATAGGAGGGTCTTTTTCTCAAAAAAGTATGTCATTTATTGGTGAAAGAGCTTACCAAGCACTAAACCAATATTATATGGATAAAGCGTTTATTTCCTGCCGATCCGTTAGCCTAAATCACGGTGTTACTGATTCAGGTGATAGTGAGGCGGTTATACATCGTCTTGCTTTACAACACAGTTCACTTAAATATTTGGTTATGGATCAAACAAAAATAGGTAAAACTTCTTTTTCATTCGTTTGTAATTTAAAGGAGATAAGTGGTTTAGTTTGTGACTGTGAGCTTTCTAAAGAATGGAAAGATAAACTAACGACAATGGGACTTAGATTTTATTAAAACATAATGTTTTAGCTTACTCAATAAATGGTTTTCCTTTGGAAGGCCATTTATTGTTTCTCCAATAATTAGGTTATACCTAACCTCTTGAAAGCTTCGCTAAATGGAGCATGGGCAATCCCTTTTTCCGTAATAATTCCAGTAATAAGCTCATGGTTTGTTACATCGAATGCCGGATTGCATACTTTTATACCTTTTGGGGCCATACGTTTTTTATACCACATTTCCGTAACTTCCTCAGCAGGGCGTTCTTCAATAACAATCTCATCACCAGATTTTAAGGACATATCAATAGTTGAAGAAGGCGCACAAACATAGAAAGGAATGTTATAATATTTAGCAAGAATTGCAACGCCACTAGTTCCTATCTTATTTGCAAAGTCTCCATTGGAAGCAACACGGTCACATCCAACAAAAACAATGTTTACTTTCCCCCTCTTCATTGTTATAGAAGCCATATCATCACATATAAGGGTCGTATCAACACCTGCTGTCTGCATTTCAAAAGCAGTTAATCTTGCGCCTTGTAAAAGTGGTCGTGTTTCATCACAGAATACATGTAAATCGTTCCATCCTTTCTCAAGTGCAATATAAACGGGTGCCAAGGCAGTTCCATATTTTGCGGTTGCTAAAGTTCCAGCATTACAGTGAGTTAATATACCATCTCCGTGCTTAAGAAGTTTAAACCCAAATTTCCCGATGTTGCGAGAAATGGCAATGTCTTCTTGGCGAATTGCATCCGCTTCTTGGCGAAGTCGTTCTTTCATCTGATTTACTGTTAATTCCTCTCGATTTTCATTCAAAACTTTTTCCATGCGATTTAATGCCCAAAATAGGTTAACAGCTGTTGGTCTCGAGGATGCTAAATAAGACTTTTGCCTTTTAAAATTTTCACAAAATTCATCCATGTTTTCAGTTTCAAGTTGGGATGAAACTATATAAATTCCATAAGCTGCGGCAACACCAATAGCAGGAGCACCACGCACACGGAGCATATAAATTGCTTCCCAAATATCTTTTGCTTTAGAAAGAGTCAGATATTTAATTGTATTTGGCAGCAATGTCTGATCTAAAATTATCATTTCCTTTTTATTATCTGACAGTACAACTGTGTTCAATTCAAGTGCATTCATTGAAAATGCTCCTTTCATTTTCTCTCGTATAGTAAAGTTAAATGAAAGTTGAGGACCTGTCAGCCCTTCTGATACAATGATTTCGTCACAAACCCAGTACCTCCCGAAAGGAGACGAGTCCTCATGGCAAAATCATACCAGATTTGCTGCCCGAAATGCAACAACCATCAAAACTTTAATCGTGACGGCAAAGACCAACATGGGAACCAGAAATATCTTTGACGCGTATGCGGGCATCAATTTGCGCCGGATGCCCCTGCGGCCGGCAGGCGTAGGAGACCGCACATTCGTTCTTATCCGGTCTGCCCTGTCTGCAGGAAGGCCATGTTCCTCCACCACGACCACAAATATTGCTCAAATTGCTGCTGTGACAAAAGATGTAATCATTCCATCTTCGTGCCAAAAGCAGCCGACATCACAGCGCCTACAAAGTTCCTGTGAAAGCTGTGCTGAGTGTCAGACATATCCGGGTCCAGAGCTTCCGCGACGACACACGAACAACCTCATCGAATGCTTTAACAAGCAGTTCAAAGCCTGGTACAAACCAAGCAGGGGTTCGCTTCTTTCGATTCCTCCAACAACCTCATCACGCTTTTCCTTTTCTTCTACAATTTCGTCCGCCCCCATTTCACACTCGACGGCCTTATCCCGGCCCAGGTTGTCGGCCTTCAACTTCCAGCCAAAAGCAAATACAAGTTTTTGCTCGTCGCTTGATGAAATTATCCGTCCCAGCAAGCTATTTTTTCATGTTTACTTTACAGAGCCTTTTCTCTTCCATTTATTACTATATTATAGATTATAAAAAAACTTTTGATGCTGTATCTTTGACTACCTGCAGAAAATCTATTCCACGTTTCATATTATAGCGTTCCTTGATAAAACGTTTTGCACTAAGAATACAAATACGCTCTGCTCGGATTCGTTCTTTCGCATTTGAAATAGTTGTTAAATCTTTAACATTGGCCATACCTACAGTTCTACGGTTCAGTTCAAGTCCCGTTACTCCAGAAGTATCTGCTAAAATTGTATTAAGATAATATTCCATATATTCTTTACTACTAGCCATAATATCCGTAACATGTTTCTGATAATATTCTCGCATTTTAGCTAGTGTTTTATCAACAACCTCTACAATAACTTTCTCTACCCACCCACAGAATTTCCTACGCTTCTCCTTATCTTTAATTTCAGCGTTACCATTGCACCATGCAAAGATCATATTGGCAATTACATTGCCAATATCGTAACCCATGGGTCCATAAAAAGCAAATTCAGGATCAATTACCATGGTGGATTCTTTTGTAATGAAAATCGATCCAGTATGTAAATCACCATGAAGTAATGACTGCGCATTACACATGAATTCCATTTTGAGCTTTGCAACTTCAAAATGCAATTGTTCATCATCATACAATTCTTTTTCAACAAAATTTCGGTTCGGTGGAAAAACATTGTTTCGATTTGCACAATTGTTATAGGGCTCTGTGTAAACAAGATTTTCCGTAATTTCACATAGTTCTGGATTGATGAATTTACGTTGAAGTTCTTTTTTCTTTTTATGATCCAATACAACATCTGTTGTACCCATAAGAGTATTCGCCATAAAAGTAGAGATGTCTTCAGCAAATTTTGGGAATATCTCATGTCTTAACATGCATGTACGCATAATTTCATGTCCGGTTAAATCTTCTTCAGCACAAGCAGACATTGTTACATCAAAAAAATAAATTTTTGGAACAAATCCCGGTGCCAATTTTCCTTCCAATATCAGAATTTCAGATTCAATTCTATTCCGATCAGTAGGGAGAATCATATCTTTAGAAATTCGTGCAGTATGGCCAGCTTGTTTAATAATAATAGACTTTCCCTTTTCATCCCAGACCCGAAAAACATAATTTAAATTACCATCACCGATTTCTTTACAATGCATAGAAGTTTTGTCCCAGTTAAACTGAGGGGCTTTTTCTACAACATAATCAATAGCATCTTTCGGTTTCATCAAAAAATATGAATTAAACCTCGACATAGTAATTCATCATTCCTTTCTGAATTAATTTACTACTTAATATTAATTAAAAGATAAAATTTAAAACTAACCATATATTAAAGAATATCTCAAGCCTTAAAAAATTATTATTCTTCTTTTCTTGTAATGTATGCTGCAACTAGTGCCAATGCCAATACTGTACCTTTAACTGCTGGCAAAATATAATAAGGGACAGAACACATAGTAAGACCATTTTCCAATATAGCAACCAGTGCGGCACCTATCAATGTACCCAGTGCATTAGGTTTTGAAGCGCCACCGACAGACATTCCAACAAAAACGGCCGCAAATGAAGGCATAAGGTAATTATCACAGCCACCAATCTGTGCTGCATTGTTCCGTGAGCAGACAACAACTGCACCTATTCCTATTATTATTGCTGTAATCATTCCAGCTAAGAAGCGATATTTAGCAACGTTAATTCCCGAAAGTTTTGCAGCGGTTTTATTTCCACCCATTGCATATAAATAGCGTCCATGCTTAGTATATTCCAAAAAAACATACGCAAAAACTACACAAGCTAACATAATATAAATTATTGCTGGGGCAGATCCGATTGACCTGAAAGTCTCTGAATAGCCCTGACGTACTGGCGCATCACCATTTGGAAGTCTCATTCCTGCCGAAACAGCTCCACCTCCAGTATACCATTGGCCTAAACCCTGATGCACAAACATTAATGCACAGGTTGCTAACATGTCCGGAATTCTGCAAAATAATATTAGAAACATAGTCAACAAATAGGCAACCATAGTAAATGCAATGCAGATAACAAGAGACATTGCAAGCGAAAAGCCATACCATAAGTAAGAGCCCATAAAAATGTATCCCGCAAAAGTAGCAAGTGTACAAGCTGACATATCAAATCCGCCTGGGGCCATCGTAATAGTTAAAGCAATAGAAAGTATAGTAGTGATGGACATTGATCTAAGAATATTTGTCAAATTTGCTGAACTAAAAAAAGTCGTTCCCTTTATTATAGTAAACGCAATCACACTCAAGATTAAAGCAATAACTGCTGCCCAATTTAGTAAAAATCGTCCTATTTGATTATCAGCCTTGTTTTCAGCTGGTATGCTATCATCATTTATTGAATTACCGCCGTTCATATCAGATTTTCTTACTGTATTACCAACGACTGAAGCCATATTATTTCCTCCTATCAAGTCTTTTAGATTACGAAGCAACTTCATTATTTTTAATGTATTTATCCGTCCCACCAATAGAATAATGCATAATTTCGTCTTCTGATGTATCTGATGTTTTTAACTCTGACATAATTCTTCCATCAAACATAACATATACACGGTCCGTCAGTGAAAGGATCTCTGAGTTTTCACATGTTGCATAGATTACACAGTGTCCTTCCTTGGCTATTTTATTTATTAATTTATAAATTTCACGTTTTGCACCAACATCAACGCCTTTTGTTGGTTCGTCAAAAATATATACTTTACAATTTGCAGCAAGCCACTTTCCTATTACAACTTTTTGCTGGTTACCTCCGGATAAATTCCCTACAAGTTCATTTATTGAAGGCGTCTTTATTTTTAAGGAACTGACGAACTGCTTTGCATTATTATTAATTTTTTTCTGTTTAACAAAAGACATATTACAAAAATCTTGAAGGCAAGCTGCACATAAATTAAATCCTACTGATTCCTTTACAAGAGTTCCTTCTTTCCGGCGTTCTTCAGGAACTAATCCGATTCCTTGTCGAACGGCATCTGAAGGATTGTTTATCTTAATGGCTTTACCATCATATAAAATTGTGCCAGATGATTTTTTAATAGCGCCAAAAATTGTTTTACACAGTTCTGATTTTCCTGCGCCAACTAATCCTGCTAAGCCAATAATTTCTCCTTTTCTAACATATAAAGAAACATCATTGACTTTACCATGCCTATCGCTTAAATGTTGAACCTCGAACATTTTTTTACCAATTTCATATTTTTCTTTTATATAATTTTCTTCAAAAGAACGTCCGAGCATTTTTTCAACGATTTCTTTAGTTGTTGTAGCAGGGGTTATCTTTGAATTATCTACTATTTTACCATTACGCATTACAGTATAAGACTCACATATTTCAAGTACTTCATAAAGGCGATGTGTAATGAAAATAATAGCAATATTTTCCGTTCTTTGTAGATGCTTAACGAGACGAAATAAATCTTCAGTTTCTGTATCACTAAGAGGAGCTGTTGGTTCATCCAATATAAGAAAATTACAATGGCTTTCTATAGCTCGTGCAATTAATACCATTTGTTTTTGTGCAAGAGTTAGCTCACTTGTCAGCTTATTAACGTTTATATTAATTTTCAATCTGGTCAAAATCTTTTGAGCATCTTTGCGAATTTTTGGCCAATTTATAAATTGTTTTTTTCCCATTTCCATTACAATAGAATTTAACATAACATTTTCAGCCACGGACAACGATGGGATTAGAGCAGTATCAACTTCCTGATAAACGATCTGAATACCAGCCTTTTTAGCTGTTGCTGGATCACGAATATTAACTACTTTTCCATTAAGTAATATCTGACCAGTATATGTTGGTTTTGCTCCGGCAAGAACTTTCATCAAAGTCGATTTACCTGCCCCATTAGCACCAACTATAGCATGAATTTGGCCTGTTTGAATTTTAAAATTAACATTGGATAGGGCTTTAACCCCTGGAAATTCAATTGATACATTTTTTGTTTCTAAAGTAATTTTATTCATAACATTCCCTCTTTTCCGATTTATAATAAATAATATCAAAGACGTCGGAGCATATACTCCAACGCCCCTCGAAAACTACTTTACATATACAATTAATAACCTATGCAGTCTTTTAGCCACTCTGAAGTAACAAAATTTTTGGGATTTCCATAATTGGAATCAGCAACAGCTTTTAAATTTGCAAGTGTCGTATCTGGTTTTAATTTGTTTTGTTCAATCAATGATGCAGGCATTTCAACCCATGCAGTCTTTTTCTTTGTTTTTGGATCTATGATTTTATCGTATTCATTGTTCATTTCCAAAGCGAGAATACGAATACCCTCTTCACCAATTGAAGAGAAGTCACAGCATGCACAAGCCTTCCATTGCGAATCTTTTTCAAGCATATCTTGAATGTCAGTATTACATATATCAACTGAAACCATTGGAATATTTTTACCGGATTCTTGTAATGCTTTAAAACAGCCACGTGCATAAGCATCATATGTTACCCAAATAGCATCAACTTGGCCTGGTTGGTATTTAGCAAGTGTGGCAGTCATTACATCGTGCATCGAACTTTCAGCATTATTCAAATCAGTTGGTCCGATTGTCTGAACTGTATGAATAAGACCTTTCTTTTCATACTCTTCATAACCGATTTGGCGTCGATCAAATGGAGAAAGATAATTAGGACCTACCCAAACCTTTAGTATATTGACTGGTTTTTTATTTGGGGTCAACTTTTCACAAATATATTTTAGAAGAATTCTGGCATAATCAGCATCACTCTGAAAGAATTGTGTAACACCTTCAATTGGTTTTGTATCTCCTTTTGAATCCTTAAACTGAGTGTCAAAGGTTACTATTTTTAGATTTGGATATTTCTTAACAATATTACTAAGAAAGCTATAAGAGTAATTTTGACCGCCATGAGAAACAAATAATCCACTATACCCTGCAGCAGCACAGGTGTTGATGTAATCTTGCCATTTAGAATCATCGCCATCAGAAAAATATACATCACATGTCATGCCAAGATCTTTTGCTGTTTTGACACATTGATCTGCGCAAAGTTGGAATATATCGCTACTTGCGAGATTTAATATGTAAGCAACTTTTTTCCCAGAAACAGGAGATTTTGAATTTGAAGTCTTGGCCGTTGACGAAGTACTTTCGCCTGACGAAGCGGCGTTTGTTTCTTTCGAATTAGAATTACAGCCAAGTGCAGAACTTAAGATTGTAACAGCTAGTAATAAAACAATGCCTTTTTTTAATATTCTCATCTTTCTCCTCCTCTAAAAATTATTACTAAATATTTTTATCTGAGCAGCTATATTTTATCACGCAATTATTTGTTTGTAAACACTTTTGTTTGTTTATATTGTATTATTTTTATTTTTGTTTGTTTGCATAAATTTGTATGCCAGATTTATGCAATTTCACAGTATCTATCTTAATATTGTATTCAAATTATATATTTTTTTAAAATAATTATTATTGCGACTTGTTTTGAATATTGGTAATTATATACATCCCTTTTGTAAAATTAAACAGGAATAAAGTGATTTTTCAGTTGTAGCAATCACTGCATATGCATGTTGTGCCATCTCGTAAAATGGATATCTGCTAATCATTCCACAACAGCCTGTACCACGTTTGTCATATTTTGAAACAATATTTTTGAAAATTTCCCATATTGGTGTTTTTAAATCTTTATCATGTTCTTCCTTATCCATAATAAGGACAGGGTGTTCTACAGAATCAAGTGGAAATAATTGTAGAATTGCATCGAGCATTTCTGTAGCACACACACCATCAGAGCGGATCAATATACTATTTTTAGCGCAAGAAGCGGCAGGAAAATTTGCATCACCAATTACTATCTTGTCACCATGGCCCATTTCATCCAGTACTTTAAGCAACCTTGGAGAAATACAAGTTGGAATTCCTTTTAACATATTGTATCACCTTTCTTTTTATTCATATGTTATTAATAATATCACTGCATGATTTATAAATCAAATCCAATATTGTGTTAAAATATAGTTAAAATAATCAATATAGCTTCTATAAGGCCGTTTATTAAGTTATTTGTTGTTTTATTTGTTTTTTGCTTGACTTTTTAACCTAAATAAAATATTATTTAGGTGGTACTCAATTAATAGAAAGATTAACTATTAAAAGTCAAGCCGGGAATTGAGGAAAGCGGTGAAAAAGAGATGGTTCAAAAAGGGTATAGCAAAGCAGGCGTCCGGTTGAACGCCGCATCGGCTATCATGAGGAAATTACGCTGTCAGATGGTAAGGCTTGCCGGATTTCTCTAAAGCGAAAATAAGGCGCACCAGCTTTTTGGCAGCGTGAGAGACGGCAACGTTGTAATGTTTGCCCTCCGCCCGCTTTTTGGAGAGGTAAGCGGCAAAAACCGGATCCCAATGGCAAACGTACTTGGCGGCATTGAAGATGGCAAATCGGAGATACCGGGAGCCGCGCTTTTCCATATGGGCATAGCAGTTTTTGAGCTGCCCGGATTGGTAGGTCGACGGCGAAAGCCCGGCGTAGGCCAGCAGCTTGTCAGGAGACCCGAACCGGGAAAAGTCGCCGACCTCGGCAAGGATCATGGCTCCCATTCGGGTGCCAATGCCAGGGATGGTGGTAATAGGAGAATGCAGTTCGTTCATGATGTTTTGGATTGAAGTCTCAATTTCATCGATCTCGGCATCCAATTCCCAAATGAGGCGGATGGTGTGGCAAAGCTCTAAGGACTTTGCGGGCATCACCGAGCCAATGGATTTTCTGGCTGTCTCTCGGATATCCACAGCCATGTCCCGCCCATAGCGGCCTCTGGAAGCGTCATGCAAAAGTGTTTTCAGCCGCGTCAGATGAGCTTCCGCAATCTGTTTTGCACCGGGGAACTCCTCCAGCAAAGCGTAAACGGAGACCATGTGAAGCGTCGGCACCAGTTTTTCCAGTTCAGGGAACAGGATGCAGACCAGGCGGGCAATCGACTGCTTGAGTTTTCCACGCTCTTTCGCTTTGTCAAAACGATATCTCGTCAGTGACTTTAACTCCCCGTTGTGGTATGCTGTGTCTGTGTAGGGCTTGAGGCCCACATCGGACAAAAGCATAGCTGCAATCGTTCGTGCATCAACCCGGTCGGTCTTCGTCTTCCTGAGACTGAGGCTTTTCCGGTAAAGGCTGGTGTGCAGGGGGTTTAAGACATAGGTTGGCAGGCCGTTGTCGAGAAGAAACCCGAGGATGTTGTAGCTGTAATGCCCGGTTGCCTCAAGCCCTACTTTTATTTTGTCTTGAGGTGAGGAACAGCTTCGGATTTTCTGCAGCAAACTCTGGAATCCATCCAGGCTGTTCGGGAGGGTGAACACATCCGCGAGGACTTCACCTTCCGAGCTGATGATGAAGCAATCATGCTTGTCCTTGGCAACGTCGATTCCAACAGAAATCATAATAAGACCTCCGACGGTAAAATTGTGATGCTGCATCCACAGAACGCTTTGCTTTGTAACCTTGTTCCACATAAACCGTCTGGCGGTATTTAACTGATTAACAAAAAACTGCAAAGGGCTGTGGTCGGAACCTTTCAGAAACCATCTGGTGGTAGGAGACAATAACCAATCCACAGCATCCTCTACAGTGTAGCACATAGCCCTTGGAGAGGGGCTTTATAATTTGCTCTATATTGCAAGGTAACTGTATAAGATAGAGAAAGGAAATTGTGGTATAAATGAAAAAAATAATAAATGCTCCGCAGAATTATACGGATGATATGCTCCGTGGTATCTACGCTGCTCACCCGAGTGAAGTTAAATATGTGGACAATGATCTACGCTGTTACTGTACCGCGCATAAAAAGTCAGGAAAAGTCGCAATAATCACAGGAGGCGGAACCGGTCATCTTCCCCTTTTTCTTGGCTATGTGGGAGAAAATATGTTAGACGGGTGCGGTGTCGGCAATGTATTTCAATCTCCATCGGCGAAACAAATATATAATATTAGTAAAGAAGTTGAATCTGGTTCTGGTATTCTTTACCTGTACGGGAATTACACTGGTGATATTATGAACTTCGATATGGCTTCTGAAATGTGTGAATTAGACAACATCCAGACCCGATCAATTGTTGGAGCGGACGATGTAACATCGCATCACGATCCGAAACTACGTCGAGGTATTGCTGGAATTTTTTTCATGTATAAATGTGCTGGAGCCAAAGCTGCTCAGTTTGGGACCCTGGACGAAGTTTTAATTGCTGCACAGAAGGCAAAAGATAATACCCGCACTGTCGGTTTTGCACTAACTCCTTGCATTATCCCTGAAATTGGTCACCCAAATTTCACTTTGGGAAAGAATGAAATGGCAATGGGAATGGGAATTCATGGAGAGCCAGGTATTTGGAATGGACCAATAAAAACAGCAGATGAGCTCGCGGAGGAGTCGCTAAAAACAATTTTCAGTGACATGCCCGTGGCATCCGGTGAAAAAGTATGCCTTTTGATTAATGGACTAGGTGCTACATCTGTGGAAGAACTATATATCCTATGCGGTTCTGTTATGAAAATTTTAAACTCGAAAAGCATCAAGGTTTACCGATCTTTTGTAGGTGAATACGCAACTTCTATGGAAATGGCCGGTGCATCAATCTCTATATGTAAATTAGTTGATGATGAAATGGAACAACAGATCGACATGCCTGTCAATACGCCTTTTTACTGCCAAAAATAAGGAGTTGTTAATAGTGGATACGATTGCTTATAAAGACTTACCAGCTTTATTCCAATCAGTCAGTCGTGTTTTCGAAAGAAAAAAAAATATATTAAGCAATTTGGATGCCAAGATGGGTGATGGTGATTTAGGCATTACGATGAGTAGAGGTTATGCTATATTTCCTAGTCTGCTTCAGAAAAATTTGCAGGAGGATGTAGGTAAAACATTAATAATGGCAGCCGTTGAGATGTTATCTGTCGTACCTTCTACCATGGGGACTCTAATGGCCTCCGGTATAATGGAGGGTGGAAAAGCTCTTAGGGGTAAGAAGGAAATTAATGCCGTAGGATTGTACGACTACCTAAAAGGATTCGAAACTGGTATCCAGAAGCGTGGAAAATGCAAAAAGGGTGATCGAACTATATTAGATTCTATTGCTTGCGCTGTCAATAAAGTCACTATACTCCTTTCAATGAATTCAAAAGCTTGTTTAGCAGATGTAATTGAAGAGGCTGTTCAGGGAGCAAAAGAAGGTGTTGAGGCAACTAAAAGCATGCTTCCAGTTTTTGGTAAAGCTGCTATTTTCGCTTCAACGGCAATTGGCCTACCAGATCAAGGTGCAGTTTCTGGTCTTTATATGCTTATTGGCATGCAAAACTACATTTGTAAATAAATTTTACAAAGCTTAGTTTAAAATTGAAATTTCTAAATAGGAGAAATATTATTGGATTATCACGAAATAAATGGATTTATTCTGTAGGCAAAATAATAAGAACTGCTGATGAGATATATTGTCCAATCAACGTCAGTATATTAAAAAGCTGTATTCACAAGCAAAAAACAGGATAAACTTGTTGCATGAAAAAAGATGAGAAGCAAAGGCAGACATACCCGAGCGACCTGACCGACAAACAACGGACGGAGATAGGACCGTTATATTCGGGATTGCGAAAATACAAATGGTCAAAACGCGAGTGGACCGACGCTGTTTTATACTTTGTCACAACAGGCTGTCAGTGGCGTCATTTACCGCATGACTTTCCGCTCTATTCGACAGTCCACAGTTTCTATCGGCGCGCTCAAATCAGAGGCCTTTGGAACAGGATATTGCAGCATATGGTGGTAAAAACACGCGAAGATGCGGGGCGCAAAGCAGAACCGAGTTGTGGGATTATCGATTCTCAAAGCGTCAAAACCGTAGCCGCAAGCGAGGAACGCGGCGTTGACGGAGGGAAAAACGAAAGGGCGAAAGCGGCGCATCGTCGTAGACGCGATGGGAAATTTGCTTGAGGCCGTCGCCCACGCGGCGAATATTCACGACGCGAAGTCGTGCATTGAGCCTGCAAAACCTGCCTTTAAGCGTTACCCCTCCATCCAAAGATTCTGCGCTGATGCGGGATATCGCGGTACTTTTGTCCTTGGTGTGGATGAACTTCTCAGCCTTGGTGTGGACATTTCAGAGAAAATCAAACCGCATGAGTGGGAGAAGCTCCCCTGGCGCTGGGTGGTTGGACGCACCCTCAGTTGGCTGAATAACTCCCGACGTCTCAGCAAGGATGATGAGATCACCACCGATTCTGCTGAAGCTGTCGTTAAAATCTCTCACTTACATACTCTGCTTAAACGTTTGTAAATTTAGGTTCTAAGTCATAGAATAAGCAAAAGTATAAACAAAGAAGCTTTGTAAACTGGACTTTCCTTATATTATTACTATGAAATTACGACTTGTTTCAGTTCTATAGTTTATTTTGCATTAAGCGTTAATTTCACATATTTCTGTAGCTTCGCGGTGCGGTAATACTTTCTTTAATTTTAGAGCGGATAAAGCTAATAAAATTTTCATCTTCCACTACGGTAATATCGGAAGTGTTTCCAAAGAGATCATGGTAGAATTTCGCCTGCCAGGAAAAGCAAAAAATATTGATTTTGGTCCCCTTT
>ENA-UOOI01002735-UOOI01002735.1-fermentation-metagenome-genome-assembly--contig:-NODE-2735-length-14538-cov-4.162121_pt1 | contig 14538 bp, 10 predicted proteins | sample MGYA00245779_ERZ724027 | MGnify/ENA primary metagenome ERZ724027 (study PRJEB28704, sample SAMN03018318) | fermentation metagenome | biome: anthropogenic terrestrial biome; feature: soil; material... | reverse complement strand
CTTAGAACTTACAAAACTTGAATCTGCCGAATGAGTGTTCAAAATAACATAAGCTTAAATTACGAATCGAAGATAATCTTGTAACCTTAATTTGTTATATGAAGTTGATCATATTTTCAACAGTGAATTAGTATTATCTTATATGACCGCTTTTGCTGATAAATGCATACACTAAACAAATAATCGGTCATGTTTATATAGAAATCTATACAGAATGGAGAGAAGGATATGGAAAAATTATTTCAACCTATAAAAATAGGAAAAGTAGAAATTAAAAACAGGATCGCTATGGCACCTATGGCAAACCTGGGGCTGGTTACAAAGGAAGGTTCATGGACTAAAAGAGCCGTAGATTATTATGTCGAAAGGGCAAAAGGGGGGACCGGCCTTATAATAACAGGTGCCGTGAAAGTTGAAAACGAGATTGAAAAACTAAAAATGCCCAGCTTCCCTTGTATAACTACAAACCCGATCCAGTTTATGCGCTCAGCGTCAGAACTTGTGGAACATGTCCATGCTTATGGCGCGAAAATATTCATACAGATAACATTGGGCCTTGGAAGGAGCGGTGCTCCCGGATTTCTGGATTGCGAGCCTGTTGCACCTTCGGCGATTCCAAATTACTGGGACCCTTCTGTAACCTGCAGAGAACTTACTACAAAAGAAGTCGAGAGAATGGTAGAAAGATTTGGAGAAGCCACCCATATATCCATTGAAGCTGGATTCGATGGAATGGAAATACATGCGGTGCATGAAGGCTATCTGCTGGATCAATTTACCATTGCCATGTTTAACAGAAGAACCGATAAATATGGCGGCGACCTTAAGGGAAGGCTTACACTTCCTATGGAAATTGTCAGAGAAGTAAAGAAGAAAGGTGGAAATGACTTTCCTGTAGTGCTAAGATTCAGCATAAAAAGTTACATAAAAGACTGGAGGCAGGGCGGTCTTCCAGAAGAAGATTTCAAAGAGATGGGAAGGGATACCAACGAAGGCCTTGAGGCTGCAAAAATACTGGAAAAGGCAGGGTATGATGCATTCGATGCGGATGCAGGAACATATGATGCCTGGTATTGGGCACATCCACCGCTCTACCAGAAACATGGCCTGTACCTTCCGCTAACTGCGAAACTGAAGCAGACAGTAAAAGTTCCTGTAATCGTTGCCGGAAGGATGGATACACCTGAACTGGCCGAAAAAGCCCTTGAAGATGGGAAATTAGATATGGTCGGGATCGGAAGAGGACTTCTTACTGACCCTTACTGGCCCAAAAAAGTACTCGAAGGCAATATCGAAGGCATCAGACCATGTATCGGTTGCCACACCGGATGCATGGGAAGAATGTTTATAGGCAAAAGCGAATGCTGCACCGTAAACCCCGCCGTATGCCGGGAAAAAGAATATGAAATAACCCCTGCATATAAGAAAAAAAAGATTATTATAATAGGCGGCGGCGTTTCAGGCATGGAAGCTGCCAGAGTATGTCTGCTGAGAGGGCACGATGTAACTCTATATGAAAAGACAAACAGGCTTGGCGGGCATCTTAACGAAGGTTCAAAACCTGATTTTAAAAAAGATGACAGGGCCCTTTTAGACTGGTATATACATGAGCTTAAAACGCTTAATGCAAATATCAAAATGAAATCCGAAGCTGACATCAATATTATAAATCAAGAGAAACCTGATGTGATAATCGCCGCAACGGGTTCCATCCCTGTAAAAATAAATTTTCCTGGTTCAGATAAGAAAAACGTTGCATATGCAAGCGAAATACTGGATGGAATTAAAAGTGCAGGCAACGATGTCGTAGTCGTAGGCGGCGGTCTTGTAGGATGTGAAACGGCTCTTTACGCCGCAAAACAAGGAAAAAAGGTCACAATAGTCGAAGCATTAAACGGCCTGATGTCCAGAGGAAGACCCGTTCCACACATGAATAAAACAATGCTCATAGACCTTTTGAAGTTCTACAAGGTCGACGTCATTTTAAACTCGTATTTGATGGAAGTTACAGATAACGCCGCGATTATTTCGGACGGTCCGTCCAGGAGAAGATCCATTAAGGCAGACACGGTGATACTGTCAATCGGATATAGACCTGACGATACCTTGTATAAAAATCTCAATGGCAAATTTGCCGAGCTCTATGCTATAGGCGATCTCAGGGATACATCGGACATAATGAACGCAATCTGGGACGCATATGATGTGGCAAAATCAATTTAACAGACAGGATTAAAAATACGAAAGAGACACTCCTTGCCTGAATACCATCATGCGGCAAAAGAGTGTCCCTTTTTATTACAGTACTTTTTCAAGAAAAGTTCTCGTCCTTTCTTCCTTTGGATTCGAAAAAATATCCTCGGGAGAACCTTCCTCGACTATTTTTCCGCCATCCATAAAAATAACGTTGTCGGCGACTTCCTTCGCAAAGCCCATTTCATGAGTCACGACAACCATTGTCATCCCGTCATTTGCAAGATCCTTGATTACATTCAGCACCTCGCCTACAAGTTCGGGGTCAAGAGCGGATGTCGGCTCATCAAAAAGCATTATGTCAGGATTCATCGCAAGAGCGCGTGCAATGGCAACCCTCTGTTTTTGCCCTCCCGACAATTTTGAAGGATAGTAGTCCATCTTATCTTCAAGCCCCACTTTTTTCAAAAGGCCTCTTGCAGTTTTTAAAGCTTCCTCTTTGCTTTCCCTTTTAACCGTGACAGGCGCAGCCATCACGTTTTCAAGAGCAGTCATGTGCGGAAACAGATTGAAATTTTGAAATACCATTCCCATCTTTAATATAATATCCCTCAAGCCCTTCTTGTCCTTATAATCCATCTTGCGGTTTTCAATATATATGCTGCCTTCATCTACCTCCTCCAGATGGTTTAAACACCTTAAAAACGTACTCTTTCCGGAGCCAGAAGGCCCGATAATTGTCAGAACCTCACCCTTTTTCACGTTTACGCTTATATTTTTGAAAACACAGAGTTTGCCGAAACTTTTTGACAGGTTTCTGGCTTCTATCATATACATTTCACCCTACCTCCTAAACATAAATCGAAAGCTTTTTTTCCAATGCCGAGAACGCAGCGGTAAATACTGTCGTCATCAAAAGATAAAGCACCGCCGCGGTAAAAAGTATTTCCGTATATTTAAACGTCGTGGAGGAAATCTGCGTCGCAGTCCTCATAAGTTCAACCATTGCAATTGTGGATACAAGCGATGTATCCTTAATCATGGAAATAAATTCATTGCCCACCGGAGGTATAATAATCCTTATCGTCTGCGGCAGTATTATTTTTGCCATGGTTTGAAAATAAGTATACCCGAGTGCCTTTGATGCCTCAAACTGCCCCTTGTCTATCGAAAGAATGCCTCCTCTTATTATTTCCGCCATATAGGCTGCACAGTTGAGGCTAAGGCCGATAATAGCTGCACTGAAAGCATTAAGGGTTACTCCCATTGAAGGCAGTGCATAATAAAAAAAGAAAAGCTGGAGCATCAGGGGAGTTCCCCTGAATACCCATGTATAAAATGTCGCTATATAGTAAAATATTTTAACTCCTGATATTTTCAAGAGCGCCAGTATTATACCCAGAAACGTTCCTATGGATAGAGTTAAGACCGTGAGTTCAATCGTCATGACGCTTCCCTGAAGCATAAAAGGCAATTCTTTTAATATAAATTCAATGTTCAACTTTAATCCTCCTGCTAAAACAATAGAATATCATATTATTTATTATAGTAATCGGTTTTGAACCATTTCATCGAAATTTTTGAAAGCGTTCCTTCGCTTTTGAGTTCATCTATTGCCTTCTGAACGGCCTCTATGAGCGCCGTATCGCCCTTTCTGAAGCCAAGGCCGAAAGGTTCTTCTTTCATCTTGCCGCTTACAATAAACTTTTGCGGATCAAGGGATATATAATATCTTCCCACCTGGTCGTCGGCTACTACAGCCTCAATCCTCTTCGCAGAAAGATCCTGTAGGGCTTCCGTTATTTTATTATACTTTTTCAGCTCTTTTATGCCGTCAATGGACTTGACGGCATCTTCCGCAGTCGTACCAAGCTGGCACCCTATGATCTTTCCCTTCAAATCTTCACTTGCTTTCACCGATTCATCGCCCTTAAGCGTAATAATGACGGGACCTCCTAAAATATAAGGCTCGCTGAAACCTATCTCCTTTTTTCTCTCGTCCGTTATGCTGAGAGAAGATAATATAATATCGAATTTACCTGTCTTAAGAGATGGGATTATGCCATCCCATGCTGTGGGGACCCACTTTATTTTAACTCCGAGCTTTTTGCCGACTGCCTCGCCAAAATCTACATCAAATCCTACTAAAGCGTTGCTCTCATCCCTGTACTCCATTGGAGGATATGTGTCGTCGACACCTATCTTTATTTCCCCAGAACTTTTGATCTCGTCCGGAAGACCCTCTGCTATGCTGCTGTCCTTCTTGATTGTATCGGAATCGCCGATCGATTTATTGCTTGAAGGCTTACCGGAACACCCTGCCATGATTGCTATAGTCAAAATTATAACAAGTGAAAAAGTTGAAATCCTTTTCATAATAAATCATCCTTTCTAATTTAAACATTATTTTGCATATTTATGCACATTATTCCAAAAATATAAAGCACCCATGGATTGCAGTGCTTTTTCAACAAAAGTAAACCTGCACCTCCCCTATGACCAGAAATGAGATAGCTCTCCACCCGTGCATCGGTCGGTACACGGGTGACAGTCCTGCACCTCTTTGATGCAGACCCAGCAACAAGCTTTGGTTACTTATCACTTCGGCGGTGATTCCTTTCCATATCCTTCATAAGCTCCCGACTTCATCATATGTACTCTTAAACACCGCGCCTCTACCTCACCTCTTCAGGAGATGAGGCATATTATTTTATTTTTATTTATTGAAACACAAATTTTATTGCTTGTCAATACAATTTTTTTTTGCATTGGCCTCCCATTCGCCTTTTTTGCTTGACATAATATCGTTTTATTGCAATAATATTATTGGAAAAGGTTATCAATTATTTTAAATTGCATTTTTATTACGCATAAGGAGCAGTTCATGAATTTTTCTATAAAAAAATTCTTCAAAGCAAATCATAGACCGAAACTTACAGCAATAGATTTTTTCAAATATATCGGCCCCGGTTTTCTAGTGGCAATAGGCTTTATAGATCCGGGGAATTGGGCATCAAACGTATCTGCAGGCTCAGACTTCGGTTATAAACTTTTATGGGTTATAACCGTATCGACAATAATGCTTATAATATTGCAGCATAATGCCGCTCACCTCGGCATTGTAACGGGGTACTGCCTATCCGAAGCATCGACGATATACTTAAAACCATGGATAAGCAAAATTACTCTCATAACGGCCGTATTAGCCTCTATTTCCACGGCATTTGCAGAAATACTGGGCGGTGCGATAGCCCTCAATATGCTTTTTAAACTGCCTATAAAAATAGGTTCATTGCTTGTTTTAGCTTTCGTATCATGGATGCTGTTTACCAGTTCTTATAAAAAAATAGAAAAATGGATAATATGCTTCGTATCTCTTATAGGTTTATCATTTATAATCGAATTAAGCATGGTTCATATCGAATGGCATGAGGCACTTACAGGCTGGACTCTGCCCAGCTTTCCACGAGGGGCGATGCCTATTATAATGAGCGCTCTTGGAGCGGTTGTAATGCCTCACAATCTGTATCTGCATTCAGAGATCATACAAAGCAGGCAGTGGAATTTAAAAGATGAGCGCATAATTGCCAAACAATTGGACTATGAATTCATGGATACGCTGCTATCAATGCTAATCGGATGGGCCATAAACAGCGCAATAATCATTATCGCTGCTGCAACTTTTTTTGCCCATAAGATACCGGTAACAGAGCTTGGACAGGCACATGAGATGCTGATTCCGCTCCTTGGTAACAAGGCTTCAGCCATATTCGCAGTTTCGCTGCTTTTTTCCGGCGTATCTTCATGCATCACTGCAGGAATGGCAGGCGGCAGTATTTTCACCGGATTCTTTAAGGAGCCCTATGATATACATGACATGCATACAAAGGTTGGCGTCGCCATCACATTAATCGCCGCATTCATCGTAGTGCTGCTCATACAGGACCCATTTAAGGGGCTTGTATATTCGCAGACACTTTTAAGCATACAGCTTCCTATAACTATATTTGTCCAGATATATCTGACTTCATCTAAAAAGATAATGGGAAAATACGCAAATAAAAAATTATTCAAGATAGCGTTATGGTGTACGGGGATATTCGTAACAGTCCTCAATGTTCTGTTGTTTATAAGTTTATTCAAGAGCATCTGAAAGTTAATCGATGCTCATATAAATTATTTTAATAATCTCCAAGGGATGATTTTATGGATTTAAAAATATCTAAATCAAGTAATTTCGAGCCCTTTAATCTTCCATCCGATCTGCTTTTAGGGTCTGCTACCGCCTCCTTGCAGATAGAAGGCGGCGATATTCACAATAACTGGTATAAATTTTGCGAAGCGGGAAAAATAAAGGATAAAACGCACTGCAAGATGGCAGACGACCATTGGAACCGGTATGAAGAGGATATCAAACTCATGAAGAATCTAAACCATGACATCTACAGGATGAGTTTGGAATGGGCACGTATCGAGCCTGAAAGAGGCAAATTCTGCGAAGATGCATTATCCCATTACCGCAGGGAAATTCAAATGCTGATAGACAATAGCATAAAACCTCTTGTTACCATTCATCATTTTTCAAACCCCATATGGTTTGAAGACATCGGCGGATGGGCAAATCCGGATTCCGTGGAATTATTTAAAGACTATACTCAAAAAGTGGTAACGTACTTGGGAGATATAGTAACGGAATGGATAACAATAAATGAGCCTAACGTATATTTATTAGAGACTTACATCACCGCTGATTTCCCGCCGGGAAAACCAAGTTTGTCAAATTTTTTCAAAGGCCTTAAAAACATGGCAAAAGCTCATATAGAATGCTATAAGCTAATCCACAGGATAAGGAAGGATATGGGCTGCAGCGGTAAAACAACGGTTGGCGTCGCAAACCATATACGCGTATTTGATGTCTACCATAACAGCTTAGCGGCAAGGATCCCCCGGGACCTGGCTGATTTTTGCTTCCACACCCTGTTCACCGAAAGCATGGTAAATGGAAGATTCCTTTTCCCCATAGGTTCAGGAGGTTATCCTTACGGAAAAGGAAGATACTCGGACTTCTTTGGCATAAATTATTATTCGAGAGATATAATAAAATTTTCGTGGAACCCAGGGATGATGTTTGCAGATTTAAAAGTGGCTGAAAATGCGGAAGTCAACGATCTCGGTTGGGAGATATACCCTTACGGCCTTTACAGAGTGTGCAGGAAATATTGGTCCATTTATAAGTTGCCTATCTATATAACGGAGAACGGCATATGCGATTCAAAGGATGAAAAGAGAACAAAGTTTATATATGACCATTTAAAAATGATAAAAAAACTTGCAGATGAAAATGTAGATGTTAAGAGATACTATCATTGGTCGCTTCTCGATAATTTTGAATGGGAAAAGGGGTTGACCCCAAGGTTCGGGCTTATAGAAGTCGATTATAAAACCCAGAAGAGAACCATAAGGAAAAGCGGACATTTCTTTGCAGAGGTTTCTAAAAATAAAGCCGTGACAGCGGATATGATAAAAAGATATTTTTAAGATAGACCATGTTTAACTTCGATTCGTAATTTGAACTTATGTTATTTTGAACACTCATTCGCCAGATTCAAGTTTTGTAAGTTCTATAGCTTGCAGCCTTGATAATCCAAGAGCTTTTGAAACTCACGTACGTTCAGACAATCAAAAGCTCTAAGGATTCTTTTCGGCAGCAAAGCCAAGAACTTATCAAAACTTCAAAACTTTCATAATGCTCATTCGTCATACAACTTATTATTCATAAATCGTTGGAAAAACTACATAGTTACTGGCCTTTTTTGTTCAATAACTTTTCCCTTAGCTGCCCGACATCTTTGAAGCCGATGTCATGTGAATATATTACATTTAGTTCCTTCAATGCGTCTTTTTCCATACCCATTTTAATATAGCACTGGGCTTTAGTGTATCTGAGCTCATATCGGTAAGATTCCTTTTCTGATTTCTTTTTTCTGTGCTTCAGGGCTTCAGTGCATGTATCCAATGCCAAACTTGTTTCGCCTATATTAAAAAATGATTCCGCCAATAGCTCGTATGAGAAAAGATCTCCGTCCGATTCCTTGATTATTTGCTGGAATAAAGGTATTGCGGGTTTATATTGCTTTGTGTCGCAATAAGCAGCCGCAAGCCTGTACTGCATCGATAAGTCAAGGTATGCCGGAGGCAATAAAGTCATTATTTTTATAACCATTTCACTATTCAATTCATCGGAATACTTCATTGCCATAAATGCTTCTGCCGTATAGTTATCGGGATCATATTGCAAAACCTTCCCCGCATATTTATAACATTTTGGATTATTTGACGATTCAAAAGCCTTTATGGCTTTTTGCGTATTCATTAAGATTTTATAACCTTTCGTATTGCAGACAATAATATCTGCAATTGCCACGGCTAAAGTTACAAGAAGGAACGGCGGCGCAAAGCAGCCTATTAAGATTAAAGGAAACAAAATCAATGTCAAAGCGAAATATTTAAAAGGCACTTTGGGAATTATCAAATATGCAGGTATGTACCCCTGATTTGAATTAACCGGCCCATAATCAACCCTGCTTGGACTTTTCAACGATTTTTGTTTCGTATATCTTATTCCTGTCCCCGGAATAGAGGCTGTCGTCCTTAATCCCTTAGGTCCCACGCCTACACGCAAATCTTTTATTCCGCTGCTTATGCCTATTCCGCTTTTGCTGATGTTCAATCTTGTTCCACCTCCCAGCTTTACAGATTTTCTGAAACTTAAACCCATTTTAAACATCTCCCCTTACACTGAAATATCGCCATTTATATAGCTTTAATTTAGATAGCTTTGTAAATAGAAATACATTGGCGGATATTAATTAGTCTTAAACTATTATCTTTTTCCTGCTCTCATTCAAATATTTAACTGCTTTTCCCATATGAAAGCCCATGTAGGATTTTTCCCTGGCTTCATCAAATATAATGCCTGAAAATGTCTTTGAAGGATTCTTTACCATATCTTTAGCTTCTTCTATCAGTCCACTTAAATATTCACTATCAAGATTCAGGCATTTTAGCATTTCAAGCATAGCGTTTAATATATCAAGAGCCTTGTCCTTAAATGGCACGCTGCAGCTACTATCATCGTACAAAAATAACCCTTCCTGTCTTCCTTGAAACGATATAATCTGTGCATTCTTTTCGGCCGTCAGATGGTTTTGCATATCATATGTTTCATCGTCCTTAAACAGCATATACAGGAGAAACATATGTATAAAATATAATATGTCCCTGCTTATTCCGATTTTATACAGCGGATTCAAATCCAGAATCCTTATTTCTATATATTGTATGCCCTTTTCTATAAGCTCATGGGACAGATTATCATCATTTCCCGTCTTTAACCTTATAGGCCCGTAAAACTCGCAAATATCCTGAAGCTCTCCTGAATCGACATATTTTTTTATTTCACCGACATATCCGTCAACAGAGTCAAAAGGGATATAAAAATTATTCCTGTTTTTATAGCCATAATCACTGTTCCTTAAAGAGACCATGTTCTGATAATAGCATGTGCCATCAGCCATCCTGCAGCTTTCATCAACATATTTCTTTATAAACGTGTCGTGAAATACCGGACTTGCTCCTGTCATATATATAAGCATCCATCTGTATCTCATAAAATTTCTGCATATTTTAAGGTATAATTTATTTCTAAAATCCATAAAGCTTCCCTCATCCGGGAATTCCCCGCAAATAGAATCTATAAATGCCTCATCAAATGAAAAATTGTAGTGTATGCCGCTTATCACCTGCCTCTTCCTTCCATATTTCATGGCTAACACAGCCCTGAACCTGTCTTCATATTCATCGCCCATGTTGGCTATAGGTATTTCATCCTCCTCTGGAAGAGCCGGCGGGTTGCTCTGAGGCCACAGGTATTCGCCTCCTATGTTCAGGCATACAGTATCGTGAATCATCTCCAGCGAATTATATGTATCCTCTATCGTATGGCACACAGGAGTTGCCATCTCCACCTGGCTTTCGGAAAAATCAGTCTTTATATATGGATTCTTTAACCTGTTTCCGAAAATTGCAGGATGCGGAGTTTGGACAAGCCTCCCCGTTTCATCGACTCTTATATTTTCTTTCTCCAACCCGAAATTGCAATTTAACAAACATTTCTCCAACCCTTTTCTATTTACTATATCCATCAATTTATTATCAAGAATTTCCATAAATGCCCCTCTCCGGATTCAATCCATCATGTTATTTAAATATATACTCTTATGGCTATATCAAGTATATCAAAACTGTTTGAAGAATATACACCGTACTCTTATATTATACTTCAATTTTTGATTTCGAATATAAAATATGCACCCATAATCCATACATTTTAAAATATGTCGATATTTCGGCAAATAAGTCACAATTCATGATCCTTTACATACTCTGCTAATAAAGGAGGATCGAAAAAGTGAATATTGATGCAGAATATAGAAAAGCAGCTACTGAAAGTTCACCCGTCAGGACCATAGGGAGGGCTGGCTCAGTGCAGCAGTACCTCAGGATAATAGATATGGCATTCAAGGATATATGTCCCCCTAACAATAAAAAATGTGAACTCTGGTATCGTGGTCAGCCTGACGCAAAATTCGATCTTATACCGAAGATAGGCAGGAAACCCTTGGACCCCGAGCTTGAAATAGTATATCTTTCGAAGTTTAAATCTCTTGCAATTCCCGATGTGCAATGCGTACCGCCATACCCTATAGCGGATAATTCGGCAGCATACTGGCACTGGTTATTTTTGATGCAGCATTATGGAGTGCCGACAAGATTGATGGACTGGTCCCGCGATGCATTTGTTGCACTTTTCTTCTCAATAGACCAGCTTCCATCCAGTGTAGGAAATGATGCGGCTGTCTGGGTCCTAAGCCCTGTTAAACTCAATGAAGCTTTTTCATTCTACAGCTTTGTAAAGCCGGGTTATATCCCGAATATAGATGAAAAACCGGTCAATACCCTTTTTGGCCCGAATGCCAATATCTTAAAAACGAAAAAACCTGCAGCCATAGTAGGACCAATAAATAATCCAAGAATATTAGCTCAAAGAGGAGTATTCACGGTCTTTCCCCATACGAAAAAAATTGTTCCTCTTAATATGTTCAATGATGCCTCCGACTACCTTTTTAAAATTTCTATCGCATCAGAAAGCATAAACTTTATCAAAGAGCAACTGACACGTTATGGCATAACGAGATTTTCACTGTTTCCGGATCTTTGCAATATTACAGAAGAGATAGACCTTCAGGTAAAACGCGAAGGCCAATTGCCTTAGCAGCAGGGCTTGCATCTTGATAATCTATTCTTTAGCGCAGTATAAAAACTTCTTTCTTGGCAATCATTCACTCAGTCATGCTGTTTATCCAGCATTTCGGCAAATGCAGCTTTTTCTGTAACCGGACGGTTGCATGTAAAATTGCGGCATAAATATGCCGCAGTTTTACCGCAGACTTCCGGCATATCCTTCAAATAAGTCAATATATCATAGTGCTTTCCATCATTTAAAACCACAGATGAAAAAGGCATATACCTCCTGTTGATTTCACTCAGCATATCATAAGCGTTTGCATCTGAGCCCGAAATCACTATTTCTTCTCCATGGTTTATATTCAACAAGAGTGCGGCTAAGAAGAAACAGTATGAACATGGATTATCATTCACTTTTCTGGAAAATGTTTCGAACAGTTTATTGGCTTTGTCTTCAAGAGTCGTATCTTTGGTAATCTTTGCAAGCATCATCAGATTATAGGCAGCTACAGAATTACCGGAGGGAACGGCACCGTCATAAACCTGCTTTGGCCTTGCTATAAGTTTTTCGCTGTCGCTTCCATATGAAAAGAACCCGCCGTCTTCTTTATCCCAAAAAAGTCTAATCATGTCATTGTTCAATCCTGCTGCCTTTTCTAAATATTTAAGATCAAATGTAGATTCATATAACTGTATCAATCCATATATGAAAAACGAATAATCATCAAGATATCCCAAATATGATGCATCGCCCTCACGGTATCTTGCCATGAGCCTTCCATCATCTCTAACCAAATGATCGAGAACAAAATCGGCACAGTCTTTAGCAGCCGATATGTATACTTTATCGGCAAATATTCTCCCAGCATATGCAAGGGAGGCTATCATCAACCCGTTTACAGATGTCAGTATCTTGTCATCCTTAAAAGGGTGAATCCTCTTTTCTCTGTATTCATAAAGTTTATTTATCATGCATTCAAGTCTGGAGGTCAATGTTGCGTCGTTTTCAAGGCCGTCTATATCTATATTTATAAGATTCGGTATGCATTTTCCGCCAAAATTGCCCTTGGCATCTATGCCATAAATGCCGCAGAAAATCTTCGCATCCGCTTCTCCGATTACTGATTCTATTTCATCTTTCGTCCATAAATAAAATTTCCCCTCTACGCCTTCCGAGTCAGCATCTTCTGCGCAATAAAACCCTCCATCCCTTGACTTCATATTTCTTAGCGCATAAGCCAATATTTTTTTGCAAACATCCCTGTACAGTTTTCTTTTGGTAACAGCATAACCTTCGGCATAGGCTATGGATAAAAGCGCGTTATCATACAGCATCTTTTCAAAATGGGGTACAAGCCACTTTCTATCCGTGGAATATCTTGAAAATCCAAACCCTATATGATCGAATATGCCGCCCTTATACATAGACTCTAAAGTCTTATTTACAATTTCAAGAGCATTATTATCCTCTGTAACATTCATATAGCGCAGTAGAAAAAGCAAGATGTGAGGCATAGGAAATTTTGGAGCATTGCCAAACCCACCATAGACGGCATCAAACATTCCTGCAAGCCGCTTAAATGCCCTCTCTACCGTATCCATGCCGCACACATTAGTCTCTTTACCCTTATCATCGCTGTTTATAGTCTCAACGATGCTGTCTCCCAATTCGGCTATTTGTGCTCTTTTTTTATGCCAGCTTTCCCATGCCGCATTAAGTATTTCTATAAGGCCGGGGTGTCCGTACCTGTTATTTTTGGGAAAGTATGTCCCTGCAAAAAAAGGCTTTTTATCCGGAGTCATGATTATCGTAAGAGGCCATCCTCCATTTCCATTCATCATCTGGCAAATATCCATATATATGCTGTCGATGTCCGGCCTCTCTTCCCTGTCGACTTTGACGGATATAAAATATTTGTTTAAGACATCAGCCACTTCATCATCCTCAAAGCTTTCCCTTTCCATCACATGGCACCAGTGACAGGTTGAATAACCAATACTCAAGAAAACAGGTTTATCTTCAAGTTTTGCTTTTTCAAATGCCTCTTTCCCCCATGGATACCAGTCGACAGGGTTATAAGCATGTTGCAGCAAATAGGGTGACTTCTCATTTATCAACCTATTTGGTATTTTCTTTTGATTGTCCACATGAAACCACATCCTTCCAAAGAAAGCTTTTACAAACGCAAATACGTCCAAATTATCAATTTATCTAAAATCGATTTTTATTCTAATATCATCTCCATTACCATACCATACTATACTTTTCAAAATTATGCAGAACCTATTTTTGTGATAAACTTTCTTGTATAAATAAAATACGACGCTTTGATATGCGTCTCTAATGATTGAAGTTTCAATAAAACCGTCGATATGTATTACACTTCTTTTTCCCGATATACGACAAGCTTTGATTCTCTGCCATTAAAAATTCGTCAACCCCGGATTACCGCTACCAAAATCGCGGATGTCTTTATGATAGATGCATTGAGAGGTGATGATCGAGCCGTTGATTCCTCCGAGCATATAAGCTGCAACCGCCGTCACAATAAATAAAAGCACTGACAAGTTCGTCACCCTCCTTTACGGTGCTGATTTTGTTTATGTAATTTGTGCATTTTCATACCCATCTGAGTAATAACTTCAAAGCAATTTTTTATTTAATAACAATATCATTTATCTTTAAATCCATAATCTCATAGATCAACGAACGGTTATTTTTCTTTTCTTACGCTTATAGAGAATACCGGTTGTTATTAAACGGCTGATTTTTATGATATTGTATGAACAGTGGAGATCGAAGCGCGTCCAGAAGCTTTTTCTCATGGATATTTGAATCCGAATAATGAATGAATGCGCACGGTTCAATATCGCCCGCTGCATTGATATGCAAGTATCTTCGTCCACCAGCGATACAGCCTCCAATCAAATCTATCTATGATGAAGTGTAGCATATCGCATATATGTGAGTAACTAGACAAAAAAAGCCTGTGTAAAGTTTCTTTACACAGGCTTATTTTGTCTAGTTACTCACATATA
>ENA-UOOI01002733-UOOI01002733.1-fermentation-metagenome-genome-assembly--contig:-NODE-2733-length-14541-cov-4.097611_pt1 | contig 14541 bp, 10 predicted proteins | sample MGYA00245779_ERZ724027 | MGnify/ENA primary metagenome ERZ724027 (study PRJEB28704, sample SAMN03018318) | fermentation metagenome | biome: anthropogenic terrestrial biome; feature: soil; material... | reverse complement strand
AGTACAACGGTTTTCGAGACCGCCCCGATCGACCACTCCGGCATCTTTCCTGATCGGATGCAAAATTACGCTATTTTCGCATACAATAGTACATAATCTTTCAATAAATTTAGACTATTGCCGGCCTTGGCATAGTTCAAGCAAACTTGACTCTGCTCATTTAGCTTAACGAAAAACGTTCAATCTATTTCTTTAACGCCTGTAACGCCTTATTTGTTGCAGTAAGCAACGGCTCAATGGAAATAGGCGAACCCACAGAGTTTTTCATCCAGAGCTGGGGAATAATACTTCCCTGCGTATACATGCGATCCATCTCGTCGGCAAGGTTCTTACCACGCACCTGCTGCTCAATCTGGAAAGCGATAAGATGCCCCATCGGATAATTGGGAAGATAGAGCGGATAATCAATCATATGCGAATAGATACCGAGCAATGTCTCATCCTCTCCTCCCAATATACCGGCATAATAGCTGTTCCACACCTCTTTGGCTGCGTTGATCACTGCCTCCTTCAGTTGTTCCGGCGTGACATCGGGATGGGCATAGAGCCATTCCCACACCTGTATATCGACGAGCGAAACGCCCATGATTTCGTAACACGACCAGAAATTATCCAACGCCAGATAATATTCATCTTCGGGGTTCGGGTTTTTCAGTCCCAGCAACTCCAGATCCCTCTTCTGGAAGAGGAAGGCCACCGCTTCGGTAAAGGCGGTATTGGGAACACCGTTTAACATGTAGTAATCCACATCGTTCATAGTGATGGTCTGTTCCACATTATGTCCGAACTCATGTACGGCGATATTGTAGCCCTTGTAATCCATACCTTCCGCCCCGATACGGGTACGCAAACGCGCCACATCGTTACGCATGGCAGCACCCCAGGCATGGCCGGCGCCCCGTGAAGCATCCACCGTAACAAGCGAAGCGATCTCTTTTGCCTTATCGGATTTCCAACCCAGCTTCACCAAAATATTGGGAAGATCTTCTTCAAGTGCTTTTGCGTTAGGATACTTTCGGGAAGTGATGGTTGTCAGTTCCTCTTCAGGAATGCCTCCACCCGATTTGAAACCGTTGTACCAGATATCGAACGGTTCCAGTTTCCGGCCCAACCGTAACTCGATAAACGATGCCACCTCTCTCACCTGCGGCGAAGAGAGCAATCCCCTGAACAACTCCTCTACATCTTTCTGCGGCACTTCCATCGTACCGTCGAACGCGCGGATAAGCTGGGTGGGATAATGGGGAGAATAGGGATCGAGCTGACGCATCGCCCGGAAATTCTTCAGAAACACCTCGTACCTCCGGATATCTTCAGATGTGGAAACGACTGTTCCTCCATTATTGTCAAACAGCTCATTCGTTGCCGGAGTCCATAAATAACTGTCGTTATTGATCACCTGCAGAGGAATAGACTGGTCGATAATACGCTGCATCACACGATAGATCATCCGTTGTTTTTCCAACCCTTTTTCGCTGTCGGCATAGTTCGATTTCAGTTCGTCACGCAATCCCCAGTGAGAGATCAGTTTCATATTACCGGGGAACAACTGTTCTCCGCTCTCATTCCGCAGATTTCCCATATAGATATTATAGTCGGAGATATAAGCATCAGCCTCGGTAATCGTCCTGGAGATATCCTGCTGAATAGCTGCCGGAACACGTGATATAAACCGATCACCCATGCGTGCATAGGCCCATTCTTTGCGTGACCACCCTCCGCCCAGTTCAGTTTTTTCTTCTAAAGTATAGAAAGGGAAGTTCAACGCCGTAAGAAAAGCGATCTTATTATCGTACAGATCGTCCGTCAGATGAGCCGAAGCATCGTAACCGCCAAACATCATGTCCACCGGCGTGATCTCGGGTCCCTCCAGTTGCAGGGGAGCTTTCAGCATCACATCCATCTTGTGATAGTAACCGTTCATCACTTCAAAGTTGCGCTCCAGGGTATTGAACAGCCGGGAAAGTTCTGTCGTATCGCTGATAAATGAATTACTACAGAAGTCGGCAAAATCGTCTGCTGTGCCGTCCTGTTCGCGCCACAGGCCGGCTATCTGCCGTATCCCCCGCTCAATGCGAAATGCGTGAGATTTTCCGAGAGAATCTTTGAGTTGCTTGATCACCGCTTCGACCCGGGCATCCGGAATATAATCAGCTGTCTGCATCATATCTTTGTTGTTTTGACCGGAACTGTTACATGCTGCTAATCCCATAAGAAAGACAGAAAGGATAAAGGATAAGTATTTCTTCATGACGCTGTTTTTAGTTTAAAAACATAAAGACTCTTCATATTGCACATAATTCACAAAGATATAAAAATCAATTAAAAACACCTTCTACTTAACCGATGTTCCGGAATTTTTTTATAGTTTTACGCCACCACATACATTGGAGTGGATTTGTTTTGTCCGCCAATACCGGGACAGATGGTATGGAATAGTAATTATCAAAGCGGTATTGAAAACTTAAAAAACGGAAGTGATTGCCGTTTGTGATAGAGAAAGTCAAATCCTCTAAACTAGTGCAAATGAGATTAACAAATACCCTGCTTCTGTTAATAGTAGCTATCGCCCTTTTCGGACAGGAGTCCGGTATCGTCGCGGAAAATGTGGAGATCCAACAAGCCGGTACCGGCTATGCGTTTACCGAAGGCCCGGCCGTTTCGCCTGACGGGAGGATTTTCTTTACCGATCAGCCCAACGACCGGATCTATCTTTGGAATGAAACCCAAGGAATTGAACTGTGGTCGGAAGATACAGGAAGATCCAACGGTATGTATTTTAATGCCGCCGGTCAATTGGTTGCTTGTGCCGATCTGCATAATCAGATTGTCTTTTTTGACCGCGATAAAAACAGGCATGTTCTTTTTGAAAACTATGAGGATAAACATCTGAACGGCCCTAACGACCTGTGGATCGCTCCCAACGGGGATATTTACTTTACCGACCCCTACTATCACCGGGATTACTGGGAGGAGGGACATGCCGAAGTCCAGGAGGTACGGGGTGTCTACCATCTTTCACGCGACGGAGTGATATCGCAGGTGATCGATGATTACAAACAACCCAACGGGATCATAGGGACGGCAGACGGCAAGACGCTGTATGTTGCCGACATAGGGGATCGGAAAATATGGAAATATGAGATCCGGCCTGATGGAACACTCACCGGAAAAACCTTCTTCGCACCCGAAGGTTCCGACGGAATGACCATCGATGACCGGGGAAACATCTATCTCACCATGGGTAAAGTATGGGTCTATTCGCCGGATGGGAAACTGATACAAGAGATCGAAGTGCCCGAAAGCCCGTCGAATGTCTGTTTCGGCGGGAAAGATCGGGATATCCTGTTCATCACGGCCCGCAGTTCGGTTTATACCCTAAAAATGAATGTGAAGGGTGTAAAGTAGATTACCCTCTCGAAACAAATATTTTAACTGCCTGGCAATTTGAGTATCAACAGAAAATTTACAACACGACTATTATATCAAACTAAAAAATAAAAACAACATGAACGAAATCAACAAGTACGTAGAAACACACAAGCAGCGTTTTCTGGATGAACTTTTCGAGCTGATCCGTATCCCTTCCATCTCATCGCTACCGGCGCATAAACCCGATATGTACCGCGCTGCCGAAAAATGGAAAGAGATCCTGCTGGCGGCCGGCGCCGACAAGGCCGAAGTGATGGAGACCGATGGGAATCCGGTGACCTACGGCGAGAAGATCGTCGATAAGAAGGCGCCGACCGTATTGGTGTACGGGCATATGGATGTGATGCCGGTCGACCCGGTCACCCTCTGGAAAACCGATCCCTTTGAACCGGTAATGAAAGAGGGTAAAATATGGGCACGCGGCGCAGACGATGATAAAGGACAGTCGTTCATGCACGCCAAGGCGTTCGAGTATCTGGTGCAATCCGGCAAACTGGAATGCAATGTAAAATTCCTTATCGAAGGGGAAGAAGAGGTGGGATCGCCTCACCTTCCGAAGTTCTGCAAAAAACACAAGAAAATGCTGCAAGCCGATGTGATCCTTGTCTCGGACACCTCGATGATCGCCCGCGATGTATCCTCGATCACTACCGGACTGCGCGGACTGGCCTACTGGCAGGTTGAAGTGACGGGACCAGCTGCCGATCTCCATTCGGGACTGTTCGGCGGAGCGGTAGCCAATCCCATCAACGTACTCTCAAAAATGATTGCGCAGACCATGGATGATGAGGGACATATTCTTATTCCTGGCTTTTATGACGACGTGACGGAGGTATCCAAGAAAGAGCGTGCCATGATGGCCAAAGCGCCTTTCTCCCTTCAGGAATACAAGAAGTCTGTCGGCGTGAAAGAATTGTTCGGGGAAAAAGGGTACACCACCAATGAACGTACCGGTATTCGTCCCACCTTCGATGTATGCGGTATCTGGGGAGGCTATACCGGCGAGGGGGCTAAAACAGTACTGCCCTCCAAAGCGTATGCCAAGATCAGCACCCGTCTGGTACCCAACCAGGATCACAAGAAAATAGAGAAACTGTTTGTGAAATATTTCGAGTCTATCGCCCCGAAATCAGTGAAAGTAAAGGTGGAATACCTGCATGGCGGTCCCTCTTACGTCTGTCCTATCGACCTACCTGCCTACAAAGCGGCAGAGAAAGCATTGAAGGATGTGTACGGGAAAGACCCCGTACCGGTGCGCTCCGGCGGCAGCATCCCCATCATCGCCACTTTTGAGGAAATATTGGGGGTAAAATCAGTGCTGATGGGTTTTGGATTGGGATCGGATGCTATCCACTCACCCAACGAGAATTTCCCGTTGGAGCAGTTTTACAATGGTATTCGAACCATTCCCTTGTTTTATAAATATTTTTCCGAAGAAAGGAGAGAATAAGTATGAAAACTTACACCACATTAACAGAAGCCATCAACGACCTGGCAAAAAGAGGCTATACTGCCAATTTTAATATAAAGAATGATTGTATAGAGAGTATTGAAGACAGGTTACGCCTCCATCCGGATGAATTTGAAATTGACGAAGTGTATCGCTTCCAGGAAATGTCGGATCTGGATAACGAGAGCATCCTGTATGCCATTTCTTCTCCGCGAAACGGGGTGAAAGGGCTACTCGTGAATGCTTACGGCATCTATTCCGAGACAGCGACCACCGAGCTGGTTGAAAAACTTTCAGAACGCGAGTAAAGCGTGTTCATTCTTTCGCAGAAGGGCGCAGGGGAGTCTACCCGTTCGGCGGGCTTCACTTCGTCTGCGCGTAGTTAGTCAACACACTATAACATATGCAGTGTAGCGGGTGTCTGCCGTGACGGGCGTCAATGGCAGGTAACCGGAAGAGATTTTTTTGTCCTTCACTGTCAATGGGTTTTCCCGTTGCATTTTTTCATGGAACGACAAAGCGCTTTCCGGTTTTTTAAAATAATCCACTACGAACCTCCCTTCTGTGCCGGGATGCATGTATCGCTCGTAAAAGATACGCGCCACCATCCCCATGTTCATCCGCATATTGATCTCTACGCAGGGCTGGATGCGATATCCTTCGGGCGTCTCACATATCATCATATCTACTCCCGCATAGCCGCTGTAAAGCGGGAAACGACGGGATAGTTTTTCCGTCAGTGAATTTCTGAGCCGGTGTAGCAATTCGATCGGGGCATATTTACAAAGCTTTTCTTCAATCCGGAAATCACTGAGCAATTCATTGCCCGTATATGCCCCCGATGCGGCAGCGCTGAACATGGAATAACCGGCGAAACGAATCTGCCCCTCGTGCAGATAAAACTCCATTGCAAAATCCTGCACCTTGTTCAACACCGGCTCCGCCACTACCCCGCCCTGCTCTCTGATGACCCGCCGGCACCAGTCGCGTTGCTTATCGGTGATCTCTCCCAATATCCATATTAATCCTTTGCCGCTACCCGAAAGGGGCATTTTCAGTACCTTATTCCCGGGCATGGACTGCAAATAGGCATACAATTCTTCTGTATTTGTAAAAAAACGGGACTCCCCACAAAATTCTTCCTCTTCGGTTTGCAGTTCTTGCAATATCTCTACGGCATGTTGCCGGTTCGAATAGCCCTTCAGGCGTACCAATTCCTCCGGCGAGGGTAATGCTTCTTCCTTCGCACCATATGATATAAGTTTTCGTCTTACTGCAGGATTCCATCCCCAGGGAACAATTTTCAGGTGAGGGTACAACGCGATATCGGAAAACGGGATAAGTGATGCTTCCATCGGTAAGACCTTTTTGACTGCCTCCAGAAACGACCGGTTCAATTCTCCTCCGGCAATTACTTTAGTATCCTTTGCTGTTTCTTTCTTCCCTACTGTTATCACTGCAACCTCACCGGCAATCATTGTATTCTCTTCGCCCAATACATCGCAACCGTTCATCATTGCATTCTCTCCGACCCTTCCATTCTGACCGGCTGTTTGGGTAGCAACCGCTGCACCTCCCTCAGCGACCGATATCTCTCTCCCGACAATCCCTTCATCCTCGCCGGCGTACCAAATCGGCAAAACAGCCAGTTCCTCCGCCATCCGGGTCGCAGATGCCGGCGGTGTATAATTAGGGGTAAAATTAGCCAGTGCGAGATCGTTGTCGGGATTAAAAAGATACATCTACCGATACTCCTTTGATTTGTTCAGTCCTACTGAATGAATTTTTGTGGGTTAAGGAAATATTTACCGGTATTCCTTTATCTCGATGTCGCCATTAATAGCAAGCAGCGCGTTCTCCGCCAAAGCGCCCATTTCATCCTGTCCGGGGTAGAGATGGACAGGTGCGATACGATAGACCCGCTCGATAATAAGATTACAGAACCATTTGCTGTTGGCAATTCCGCCAGTGATCAGGATTGCGTCGACTTCCCCTTTCAGTACGGTGGACATAGCTCCTATCTCTTTCGCCACCTGATAGGCCATCGCCTCCAATACTTCCCTGCATTTCTCATCGCCATCTTTTGCCTCCCGCTCAGCCAGATAGGCGTCATTCGTTCCCAGGTATGCCATCATACCGCCTTTACCGATGATCATTGAGTACATCTCTTCATAGCTGTACTGGCCGCTGAAAGCAGCTTTCAGGAGCGCTCCCACGGGCAGCGTCCCCGAACGTTCCGGTGAAAAGGGACCGTCCCCATCCAATCCCTGGTTTACATCTATAACTTTTCCCTTCTGATGCGCCCCTATGGTGATGCCACCTCCCAGGTGGACAACAATAAGATTCATGTCTTCATATCTTTTCATGATCGACTTGGCATGCGAACGGGCAATCGCTTTCTGATTCAGCGCATGAAAAATGGATCTCCTCTCAAAATCAGGATGTCCCGAGTATCTAGCCAGCGGATGGAGTTCGTCCACCACCACGGGATCGGCGATAAAAGCCTCGGCAGACGGGAGCATCTTCGCGATATCGGCGGCAATCAGCCCGCCGAGGTTGCTGGCATGTTCTCCCCGCTTGCATTCTAACAGGTCTTTCCTCATCTCTTCGTTCACCCTGTAAACGCCTGATCCGATCGGCTTTACAAGTCCTCCGCGGCCAATCACCGCATCGATTGTCTCGAACGGTATATCGGCATTTTTCAATTCTTCATAAATAATCTCTTTGCGATATTCGTATTGATCGGTGATCCGACGGAACTTGCTCAATACATCGAAAGGATGTTTGATCGTCTTCAGAAAAATTACCTTCTCCTGTTGAAAGATAGCGATCTTTGTGGAAGTCGAGCCAGGGTTAATAACTAAAATACGTGTATTTGCTCCCATTTGAATATTTTATTTTATCGATTTTCTAAACTCATCTGCTAACTTATCAATGTAGCTAAAGCGATGGAAAGTAATTTGCTCCGTTCATCGTCGGATCGTGATGTCAGCACGACCGGCACCGAGGCGCCCATCACCACGGCAGCCGAGGCGGCTCCTCCGAGGAAGTTGAGCGCCTTGTAGAACATATTCCCCGCTTCGATGTCGGGCGCAAGGATCACATCGCAATCGCCGGCCACCTCTCCCCCGACACCTTTATGCCGGGCTGCTGCTGCATTCACCGCAATATCCACAGCAAAAGGGCCATCGACAATACACCCTTTCAACAAACCTTTATCGTTCATCTCTTTCAACAGGGCGGCGTGTACCGTTGCTTCCATTTTGGGATTTACGGTTTCCACTGCAGCAGCCACGGCCACTTTGGGATTTTCAATGCCAATTCCGTGACATGCTTTTACCGCATTGTAAATGATCTGCACCTTTGCATCCAGATCGGGAGCGATATTCATCGCCACATCGGTCACACAAAATATTTTATGGTAATAAGGCGATTCAAAGAAAGCCACATGGCTCAGCAACTGATCGGCACGTAGACCCAACTCCTTGTCCAACACAACTTTCAGGAGATCGCCGGTACTCACGAAACCTTTCATGATGGTATCCGCTTCTCCGCTTTTTACTTTCGCAACGGCTATCCGGGCGGAAACAGCTCCGCCTTCCCGGTTGTCGATAAGTTCGATACCGCCCAGAGCAAAACCGATCGATCGCGCTATCCGCTCGATCTTCTCTTTATCCCCCACCAGCAAGGGAATGATAATTCCCTCCTTCATGGCATCCTGCAAAGCTTTCAAAACATGTTCGTCTTCGGCTGCGGCAACGGCCATTTTCCGTACCGGCCGGCTTTTCGCTTTCCGGAGCAGTTCAGTCAAATCACGAATCATAGCAACTATTATTTTGCATTGTTTTACTTGCAAATAAACAAAAAATCCGGCAATACTCAGCTATAATTCAAGGGATTTTTGACAAAAAGTAAATATCTTTATAAGATTGATCTTTCTTTAAAAAAGAAAAAGATACGAAAATAAATAATTCAATCGACCTATGCCCTCTAAAAACCTCCCTAAAATTCATCATCAAAAGACATGGCGATTAATCTGTGTCGTAGGATCAACTGCATTTTATAATTTCTTACATCAAACTCACGTATTTATAAAATTAAATACATAACTTTGTCTTTATTTGATTGTCAATGTAATAAATAAATACCATAAGATAGAAATGAAGGAAAACAATAGGCATATTGCGATTGATAGCTATTGGAAAGAATTTTTAGCAACCAAAAACGGATATGATGCTTTTTCTTTTATCTACAATTCTTATGTGAATGATCTTTTATCTTATGGGGTAAGTTTGGGATTCGATGAAGATACATGTCGGGATGCAGTGCATGATGTATTTTGTAAGATCCTTATCGATAAAAATAAATTCCTGAAAGTAAATAACCTAACTGCCTATTTATTCAGGTCAATAAGAAATTATTTATTCAATATTCAAAAAAGGAATTGTAATTTATCTGATTCCACTTTTGAAAATATACCTTTTTCGACTGAAATAACGACATTGGAATCTCTCATTAACCAGGAAGATACTGAAAAACTAAAACAGACTGTTGAAAATCTGTTGAATGAACTTACACCTCGACAGAGAGAAGCCATTTATTTAAGGTATATGCAAGAAATGGATTATGAAGAGATTGCCTTACTCATGGAAATAAATTATAATTCTGCAAGAAGGCTCGTTCATCGTAGTATTGAGCATTTAAGAGCTATGAATAAAGATCCGGAAAAACCATTATTTATTATTTTAGTGGCTCTTATATATTATCACTATCTATAATTTTTCTCTCCTTAAATGTTAATTTAAAAAATTTCTTTTGTTTTTTGACTACAAAAGAAAAGTTTATTTGTCTTTAATTATGTAATTATAAAAGTTAATTACCAATGAAAGAAGACAACAAAGGTAAATATAACCCTTATTTTCTGGAAAATAAAGAATTTATCCAATGGAGACTTACACGGACACGTGAATTGGAACGTTATTGGATTTCTTTTATGCAGGGACACCCGAATCTCAAAGGAGAGTTTGAGGAAGCTATTGAGACATTCAATAGAATAGTAATTAATAAAAAAAATTTCACAGATACGGATATACTATATGAAAGAATTATAAGAAGTGTTTTAAAGAAAAACGAAAAGAAAAAACGGATCATTTATTACGTTTCAAGCGTTGCCGCTATCGCATTATTGCTACTTATAACCACTTTCTACTTCATGTGGAATGAGGATGATTCGAAAGCAAGAATAACTGCAGAGATTATCGGTAAAACCCTCCCCGAGCAAGAGGTAAAGCTGATAGCAGGAGGTAAAGAATTAAAGCTTACCCAAAATGTGACGGTTCAACTTAAAGACGGACAAATCTTATATACCGATAGTACCGATACCGAAAAGAGGATTGACGTAAATAACATCCAAACGAATAAACTCATTGTTCCTGATGGAAAGCGCTCTTTTCTTATCCTTGCCGATGGAAGTAAAGTCTGGATAAATTCGGGAACGGAGTTGGAATTCCCCACAAAGTTTTCAGGAAAAACGCGGGATATAAAGGTTGTCGGGGAGATTTATCTGGATGTTACCGAATCGGGCAAACAACCTTTTATCGTCCATACCCCCAATATGGAAATTCAGGTCTTCGGAACCCGTTTCAATGTGTCGGCATATAATTCCGAGCAAACATCAGCGGTCGTTCTGGTAAACGGAAAGGTACAAGTGAAAACCACAGATAATACATCAATTATGATGAATCCTAACGAAATGGTTGAACTTCGTGAGGGAAATATGAATAAAAAAAATGTAGATGTATCCCTATATACAAGCTGGGTAGACGGAGTATTTATATTTAACCGGACTCCTGCTCCGGAATTATTCAAGAAAGTAGGTCGTTACTACAATGTCTCTTTCGAGCATATTGAAAGCGATAAAAGAATTACCGGAAAACTTTATCTGTCTGACAATTTGAATGATGTCCTGTCCTCTATCTCACTTTTGACCGGAAAAAAATATATTGTTGAAGACAATATCATTAAAGTAATAAAATAATAATAAAATTTTTGCCTATGGAAAGATAATAAGACCAAAAACAAAGTCGGGAGATGCGTCAACATCTCCCGACCGGGAGAAGATTAATTCACAAGATAAACCAATTATTTCGTAAACTAAAATTCAATACAAATGTATGAAACAAAAAAATAACAGTAAAACTATTATATCGAAAAGATATGATAGAATTTTAAAAATCATGAAAATCTCCGCGTTATTCTTTTTTCTGTGTACTTTTTGTGTATTGGGGAAGAATGTTTATTCGCAAAACAATGAAATCTCTCTGAATCTGAAAAATATCACGATCAAAGATGCAATCTCCGAGATAGAGAAAGAGACGGGTTATGTCTTCATATTTAATGAAGACGTTGAAGTTAAACTGAAGGATCGTGTAACCATTGACGCTCAAAATAAAACGATAGAAGTTGTTTTGGCCCAACTGTTAAAAGATACAGACTTGGATTATAGCATAATAGCAAAACAAATCACCATTTACCTCAAAAACAGGCGGGAAAACGTATATGTTGCCACAGGTAAGATTCCTTTAAAAATTGAGCCTCAACAGCAAGATAAAACAGTAAAAGGAAAAGTGACAGATAGGCTTGGAGAGCCTCTCCCGGGGATAACAATCGTAGTGAAAGGCACATCGATGGGAACCACCAGTGATATTGACGGGGGGTTCGTATTATCCAATATTCCGAATGACGCTGTTTTAGTATTTTCTTTTGTGGGAATGAGGACACAGGAAATTCCGGTTGCCGGGAACCGGACAATGAATGTCGTTTTGGAAGAAGAAATTTTGAGTTTGGACGAAATTATCGTTATCGGCTATGGTACTGCCCGACGGCAGGATTATACCGGTTCGGTCAGTTCTGTAAAATTAGAAGGTTCTCCGGTGTCTTTGCTCCCGAATCTGAACGCATTGGAATCTTTAAAAGGGAATGTGTCGGGGTTGAACATTGGTGCTACCAATACGGCAGGCGGTCAGCCCAGCATGTTGATCCGCGGTCAGAATTCAATCAGTGGATCCAATAATCCGTTAATAGTATTGGATGGTGTGATATGGATGGGGAGCTTGAGCGATATTAACCCGAATGATATTGCCAATTATGATATTCTAAAAGATGCTGTTTCTGCTGCCGCTTATGGGTCCCGTTCTGCAAATGGCGTAATTGCTATTACTACGAAAAAAGGAAAAATAGGTAAGCCAGTTATTACGGCGAATGTTTCTACTGCTTTTCAAACTTGGCAAAACAGGCCTGAAGTAATGAAAGGAGAAGAATGGATTAATTCGGTGAATACTCGTAATAAATATACTCCTGGTACAGAAAGTTGGGCAAAATCTTCGGATGAGTTAGCAAATTATAAAGCAGGCCACGAAACGAATTGGTTAGATGAAATTACCCGGATCGGTGTAATTCAGAATTCCCAAATTGCAGTATCGGGTGCTACCCAGAATTTTAATTACTATGTATCTGCTACCTACAATGATAATAAAGGTATCGTTTTAGGGGATGATTTTAATCGTATTTCCATATTGGGAAAGCTGAACACTACGATTACAAGTTGGTTAAAGATCGGAATAGACGCCAGTTACTCTAAAAGAGACTATTCTGGTGTAACTGCCAATATTCGCGAAGCAGAGGCCATGTCTCCTTATGGAGTTTTATATCGGGATGAGCAAGGAAACCTTGAAAAATATCCATATTCAGAATCAGCCATCAATCCTTTATGGGGAGTTGATGATGGAACCCGCGACAATAAAGATATTCGGAATAATTTACGACTGAATGCTTATACTATAATAGATATACCATGGATTAAGGGATTGAATTTCAAAATGAATTACTTAGCATACCTTGATAAAAATCAAACCGGGAGTTTCTATTATGAAAATTATTACGTAAAAGAAGGTGTCGGATTATCACGGTATGCACCTGCCACGGTAGTAGGTTTCTTGTCCCAAGCAAATGGGAATATTAACCATAACAACCTTTCTAGTTATGTGTTCGATAATATTTTAAATTATAAAAATACGTTCAGAAAACACAGTATTGAGGCAACTTTGGTAGCTACAAGGGATCATAGTCATTACGAAGAAGTTAATTCAACCGGAACGGATTTCGCAGCCAACGGCAATACCACATTGGGTATGTGGGGGCTTCATAAAGCAACTGTCCAAAAGGTGGTTATGGATGGCAATGAACGAGCAAATATTGGCTATCTGGGACGCATAAGTTATTCTTATAATGAGAAGTATTTCGTGAGTGCCTCTTACCGCCGAGATGGCGCATCAATTTTTGGAGCTAATAAAAAATGGGGCAATTTTGCAGCTTTTGGTACTGCTTGGAAAATTTCCAATGAAGGTTTTTTGAAAAATTTCAACTCTTTAAATAGTTTGAAACTCAAATTATCGTGGGGGCAGAACGGGAATCAGGGAGTGAGTCCCTATGCTACTTTATCAACCATAACCAATGGCGCTTCTGCTCAGTTCGATTATGAATTTTCTGATGCACCCGGCAAACGGCAGTACGGTTTATTTCAGAATGCACTCGGTAATTCAGACCTCGGATGGGAAAAAACTAACCAATGGAATACTGGCTTTGAATCGGCATGGCTGAATAATCGATTGTTTGTTGATGCCGATATTTATTTCTCGAAGACTACGGACCAAATTTTTACCCGTCAAATACCGGTGATGACAGGTTTTACATCCATCAAAACTTCTATGGGACAAGTGAATAATTCGGGAATAGAGTTAACAGTTAAATCTGTTAATATTCAGAAAAAAGATTGGCATTGGAATACCGCTGTCACTTTTTGGAAAAATAATAATCAATTGGTTAAACTATATGGACAAGATTCCGATGGTGACGGAAAAGAAGATGATGACATAGCAAATAGCCTTTTTATCGGGAAGTCGCTGGGTGCGATTTATGGTTATGAATGGATCGGAATCGTTCAGGAAGACGATACCGGATACATGGCACTAACAGGAACAGTTCCAGGCGACCCAAAATATAAAGATTTAGATGGTGTTGATGGAATTACGGCCAATGACCGTAAAATACTAGGGTATGATAAAGTTAATTTTAGACTTAATATGAGTAATACTCTAAGTTATAAAAATGTCGAATTATATGCGATGCTCGTTGGCGCTTTTGGCGGTAACGGCTATTATCTGAAAAGTAACCAATGGGCATATATGATGGCAGGTACCGGACGTAACAGGGATAACATGATACCTAAACCTTCTTGGACCCCGGAAAATAAAAGTAATGTTTATCCGTCTGCCACTTTTTCCGGCGATAACCGTTTCTTGGGTTTACAGTCGCGTGGCTTTGTCAGGTTACAAGATGTGTCGCTATCATATCAAGTTAATCCACAGTGGATTAGAAAAGCAGGGATAAGTTCGCTGAAAATTTTTATGAGTGCCCAGAATTTATTTACCATTACAGATTGGGTGGGAGGTGATCCTGAAATTGGCAATCCGGTACTGGAAAACACGACACCGGTTCCCTCTACTTATTCTTTGGGCATAAATATAAGTTTATGAAAAACAACTAAAAATTATCATTAGTGGGCACTTAAATAAAAAAATAGTTCTTTGAAATCTTTTGTA
>ENA-UOOI01002732-UOOI01002732.1-fermentation-metagenome-genome-assembly--contig:-NODE-2732-length-14544-cov-18.509145_pt1 | contig 14544 bp, 17 predicted proteins | sample MGYA00245779_ERZ724027 | MGnify/ENA primary metagenome ERZ724027 (study PRJEB28704, sample SAMN03018318) | fermentation metagenome | biome: anthropogenic terrestrial biome; feature: soil... | reverse complement strand
AAAACGAGGAGGAAATAGAACTTAGAATTGATGGAGATATTGCCATGGATGATGATTTCTGGTCTATGCTATTTGGAATAGAAAATGTAACACCAAAAGGATTTATGGCAGAACTCAGCCAGTACAAAGGAAAAGACATAAATGTGTGGCTCAATTCTTATGGCGGAAACGTGTACGCAGCTTCAAGGATTTATACTGCTCTTAAAGAGCATAAGGGAAAAGTAAAGGTAAAAATAGATGGTGTTGCAATATCGGCAGCCTCCGTAATTGCTATGTCAGGGGATGAGATTTTAATGTCACCAACTTCAATTATAATGGTTCACAACCCCTGGGGGAGCTTTCAAGGTGAATCTAAAGACTTAAGGCATGGTGCAGAGGTACTTGATGAAGTAAAGGAAACTATAATTAATGCCTACCAGCTAAAAACAGGCAAATCAAGAGCAAAGATATCACAGATGATGGACCAAGAGACCTGGATGAGTTCACGAAAAGCAGTTAGTGAAGGTTTTGCAGATGGAATTCTTTATTCCGAAAGTGAAGGGGAAACTGCACAAAATTCCTTTATGTTCAGTAGATTTGTAATACAAAATAGTGTAAATGACAGCACTAGAAAATTTATAGAACAGTACAATAAAAGATTTAAGGAATTAAAACGAGATGGGGAAGCCAATAAAATTAAATTACTAAAAGCAAAACTTGCCTTAGAGTGTGAACTTTAGTGAAAATTAAGAATTATTGCAGGAGGAGGTAAGAACAGTGGGTAATATTATACCGGCACAAAATAACCTGCCTGATAATATAGAAGATTTAAGTAAATTTGTATTGGTAGGCAGGGAAAAACTTGTATCTGTGAAGGCAGAAATAAGGGCAATAGATAAATTAAATTTAGCTACAGAAGTAAGAGACCAGAAGAAAGAAGAATGTTCTATGCTTGCAGAAGCTCTTTTGGATGCCGAAACCAGGTTGGGAGATTTATTAAAACAGATACCTAAAGATAACAGATTTAAAGGAAACCAATATAAAGAGGTTAATTCGCAGCAATGCGATATAAGCAAAGAAATTTGCCAAAAGGACAGCAGTGTCCATTCAGCAGAAAATAATCGTATTGGTTCCAGGTTTGAAAAACCAAAACATGAGGTAATAGAGGAATTAGGATTTAACCGGAAACAGGCAAATAGGTTTGAAATTTTAGCCAATAACAAAGATCTAGTGGAACAAGTCAAACAGGAAGCTAGAGAAAATGATGATATTCCCACAAGGACAAGAGTTCTGGAGCTTGCCAGAGCCAGAAAGAAAAAACAGGACGGAAGTCCATTAAAAGAACCCGATGGTGTTGAAGAATATTGTAAATACATGGATGAATGTAAAAGTATAACTGTTAAGTTCAACAATACTTTGTTGAAGCTTTCATTATTAGATGTTGATGACAGGACGCTAGGTATGTGGGGAAAATTATTAGATAAAGATGACATTGAAAGAAAAATAGAAAAAGTAGAGACAGCAATACCTAAACTTTTAAAGATTCAAAAATTTCTTAGGGGGGTGTTGAAAAATGGGTAAAAGACTATTTGATGACAGGGTGAAAGAATTAATATGCAAGAAAATGGAAGAGTTGGGAGCTGAAATCACGCAGGAACAGGTTATAGAAATAATAGAGCCTTATGTTGAAGATGAAATTAATATAGCAAAGTTAAAGGAATCCTATAAAAAGACAATTGCAAACCGTCTTATATCCAGCTTTAGAGATGATAAAGGCTTGAGAGATTGGTATGCCATACGGGAAAAATCTATCTCAAGATATATAAATATTGAGCAGACAACAAATGTGAAAGACCTGGAAATTGTAGACACATCCATTGAAAATAGAATTGCAGGCTTAAGGGCATCTAAAAACAAAGTCAATAAAATATTTAAGCAGATAGCAGGTCAGATATCAATGGATGAGTTAAGCAGGCGATAATTATTTTCTAAGTAAATATATCAAACATAGTATAGAACTTACCTTAAGGTGCCAGCTTTAGGGTTTTTATCATGTAAAATTTGAAAGGCAGGTAATAAATATGTCAGAAAAAATGAAGGAATTGTTAGCACAGCTTACCAATTTAGAAACAGAATCTAAAAACCTCATAAATAAACAGGATGCAACAGCTGAGGAAATCACTGCAAAGCTTTCCGAAATTAAAGCACATAAAGCTAAAATTGAAGCACAAAAAGAAATTGATGCATTAGAGGAAGAAAGACAGAAACAGGCACAAATACCTGTAAATGAGCCGATATATGCAAAGCCTAAAGACCCTAACGAAAAGAAATGGAAAGGGGGAATGGGAGAATTTCTTCAGGCTGTGGCAACTGCATCTTCACCTGGTGGGAGAATGGATAACAGACTTGTATACCAGAATTCAGCCACAGGTTTAAATGAAAGCGTGACTTCTGAAGGTGGTTTTATGCTGGATAATGATTTTATACAGGGACTATTTGATGCAATGATGGTAGAAAGTCAGGTGGCAAATAGAATAAGGATGATTCCAATAGGTGCAAATACCAACAGACTAAGAGCACTTGGCATTGATGAAACTAGTAGGGCTAATGGAAGCAGGTGGGGCGGAGTCCAGGCTTACTGGGTAGCCGAGGCAGAAACTGTTACACAGTCCAAACCAAAGTTTAGAGAAATTGATATGGCACTCCAGAAATTACTGGCACTTTGTTATGTTACAGATGACCTGCTCCAGGATGCCACAGCCCTTGAAGCAATAGTAAAGCAGGCCTACGCAGATGAGATGTCTTTTAAAATTGACGATGCCATAATAAATGGAACTGGTGTTGGAATGCCCCTTGGAATACTAAATTCAGGTGCACTTGTTTCGGTGGCAAAAGAATCAGGGCAATCTGCAGGTACTATAAAATATGAAAACATACTTAAAATATGGAGCAGTATGCCCGCAAGGCTCAGGGCAAATGCCGTGTGGTATATTAATCAGGAAATAGAACCGCAGCTTTATACCATGGCTTTAAATATTGGAACTGGTGGGGCACCTGTATTTTTACCTTCCGGCGGAGCTTCAGCTTCACAATACAGTACCCTTTTAAACAGACCAATAATTCCTATAGAGCAGTGTTCGGTGCTGGGTAAGAAAGGAGACATTATACTTGCAGATCCAACACAGTATATTGGAATAGATAAGAAAGCACCAACGGCAGATGTATCAATACATGTCAGATTTATTTATGATGAACAGGTATTTAGATTCATATATAAATTTAATGGTACTCCATATAGAAATAAACCTATTACACCTTATAAAGGAGCTAATTCTTTAAGTCCGTTTGTGGTTTTGGCTGATAGATAGGAATTCAGGGGGTTATATCAGAAATAACTTGAAAGTGTAACCTAATAGTAGTTTCTGATATAATATTTACAAGATGTTATCACGTATTGACTTATGCAATAAAAATATATTTACTGTGAGGGATAAAAATGGATAATGTAATGCAAATTTTAAATTCTTATAGACCACTATTTTATTTATTAGTTATTTGGTCAATTATCTGGAAAGGTGTAGCCCTTTGGCATTCTGCACGTAATAAACAGTTAGCATGGTATATTGCAATTTTAATAGTAAATACAGTTGGGATTCTTGAAATAGTCTATCTAATTTTTTTCAAGAAAAAACAGAAGGATTTCTTACAATTTTAATTTACTCTATAGACTATAAAAGACTTGCCTGCCAGTAAGTCTTTTTGCTATTTATACCAATAGATTTTAAAGGAGGAAAATAAATTATGGCAATAATTGAAAAATATAAAGTAATACAGGCATTTGAGCCTAAAACTACAAATGCTGCAATAACAAGTGACTATGTAACTCTTAAAAATGCTATTACGGCAACTGTTGTTATAAATTTAGCCCAGACAGCAGGGCATGAAACACAAATTTCTTTGTACCAGTCACAGGATGTAGAAGGAACTGGTGCAAAGCCTTTAGTAAATAATGTTCCCATACTTGCAAATGAAGATGTTTCAGTAAGTGATAAACTCGTAAGACAGCAGGATGGAGTAAGCTTTACTATATCTAATACAGCAAAAAATAAACAGGTAATATTTCATATTGACCCGGCTAAACTTGATGTAAATAATGGCTTTTGCTGCTTGAACGTAAGACTTGGAGCTAGTTCCCAGGCCACAAACTTTGCAGGTGGTGAATTTATACTGGAGAATAAGTACCCTCAGGAAGACTCACCATCTGCAGTAGTTGATTAAATTCAGGTGATTTTATGGCACTAAAAGTTATAACACCACCTGCAGCAGAACCTTTAACTTTAGAAGAAGCAAAACAGCATTTAAGGATATCAGGTAGTGATGATGATATTATTTTACTCAGTATGATTAAACAGGCCAGGGAGTTTTGTGAGGATTTTCAAAATAAAAAATATATTACCCAAACTTTAGAACTTGTGATGGATTCTTTTCCGGGGGATAATTATATCTTATTTAAAAACTCCTCGCCAGTTCAAAGTGTAGAAAGTATCAAGTATTATGATACAGGTGGTCAGGAGTTTATATTTGACCCAAGTAACTATATTGTTGACAGGGACAGCTTTGTTAATAGAATTGTGCTTGGATATTGTAAGTTGTGGCCTACAATTTCACTGTAGCCTGTTAATGGAGTAAGAGTTAGATTTACTGCAGGTTTTGGAGATACTGAAGAGAGTGTTCCAGAAACAGTTAAATGGGCAATGGTACTTCACATGAGGCTTCTTTATGATGATTATAGACCGGATGAAAGAAGAAAAATTGAAGAGGCAAGAAATTCATTACTTAGCATGAAAAGGGTGATACCAATATGAGAACAGAGGAATTAAGGCATAAAATAATACTTCAAAAACTTACAACTTCTACAAATGAAAATGGTTTTGAGGAGGAAGTATGGGAGGATTACCTGACTGTTTGGGCAGCAGTATCAAATCTTTATGGAAGAGAATTCTTTCAAGCTGCAGCTCTACAGGCAGAGAAAACTGTTAAATTTACTATAAGACATTTATCAAATATATCCGGTGATATGAGGATATTATTTGAAGGAAAACAGTACAATATAACTTCTATTGATAATATAAAATATAGAAATAGATACATGGAAATAAAAACTCTGGAGGTGGAAAGCAGTGGCTGATATAGAACTTACGGGAGTTGATGAAATATTAAATAAGCTTCAGCAGATGGGTATAAATATTAGTAGACTTGAAAATAAGGCATTAAAAAATGCAGCAGAGCCTGTACTCCAAGATGCAAAGGCAAATGTCCCAGTAAGAACCGGAAAACTTAAAAAAGGTCTTAAGATAACCAATGTTAAAAAGAAGGAAGGGGTAAAGTATATCCTTGTAGGCGTTGATAGGGGAGATAATTCAGAAATTTTTTACGAAAAATTTATAGAATTTGGAACTTCCAAAATGTCTGCAAGACCATTTTTGCAGCCAGCCTATGAGAAAAATAAGGATAATATACGAAAAACTATAGCCAATACTTTGAATGGGGGACTTAAGTGATAAATAGTTTAATTCTCCAGGCTTTAAGACCACTCAGGGTTCCTGTTTCATTTCAAAAATACAGTGGGAAGGAAAGTACCTATATAACTTTTTTTAGCTACTTAGAGCAAGGGGAACAGTATGCGGATAATGAAGAAAAAGAAACAGGATATTATATTCAGCTAGATGTGTGGAGTAAAAATGACTATACAGAACTTGTAGAAAATGTAACAAATGCCATGAAAGCCGCAGGGTTTAGGAGAACTTCTGCGGCTGATTTATTTGAAGAAGACACTAAAATATATCACAAGGCATTGAGGTACGTAATTACAGTACCAATAAAATAATGAAAGGGAGGTAATAAATTATGCCAGGAATAGTAAACAGTGCCCCTATAGGAGTAGAAAATTTAGTATATGCAGTTTTAACAGAGGAAGCTGCGGCAACCTACGGCACACCTGCATTAATTTCGCCTGCAATAAATGTAAAGATAAGTCCAAAGAGCAATTCAGATACACTTTATGCAGATAATAAGGCAGTTGAAACGGTATCCACCCTGGGAGAGGTGGAAGTAGAACTTGAAACTCAAGACCTGCCTTTAGAAGTGCAGGCAGTACTTCTTGGACACACTTTAGATGCAGAAACTAAGGTAATGAGTTATGAATCTGATGACAATGCCCCTTATGTAGCGGTAGGATTTAAGGTGAAAAAAGGAAATGGTAAGTACAGATATGTATGGCTCCTGAAAGGCAAGTTCAGTGAACCGGAAGAAGAGCATTCAACACAGGAAGATAAAACAAAATTCCAGACACCAAAACTTAAAGGCACATTCCTTACAAGGGCAGACGGTAAGTGGAAATATACAGCTGATGAGGACAGCGGTTTTACAGGAGGGGCTTCCTGGTTTACCAACGTGTACGCTCCAGCAGCTTAATATCAAAGATTGGAGGGATAGATTGTGGAAATAGTATTAAATGATAAAACCTATGTTATGCCCAGGGTAAAAACACGTATACTTAGAAAAGCTATTGAGATAAATGAAAATATAGATTTTAACAATCTAAAGACAAAGGATTTAGACGGCTTAGTGGATTTTGTAGTAGAGCTTTATGGTAACAAATTTACAAGGGATGATTTTTATGATGGACTTGATGCGGATAAACTTATAGAAACCCTAAATAACAGCATAAATGGAATAGTGGGAAACCTGGGAAATAAATTAAATGAATTCCCAAACAGGTAGGCGGAGGCAGTGGTGAAAAGCTGTCTCCGCCTGACTTTATAAAAGAAATCTATCTGGAGCTTTTAGGTCAGGGGTGGACATTAAATCATATTGATGAAATGGATATATTTTATTACTTTGATATTTTAATCTACAGAGCTAACAAGGAATACAGGAAAAATTTAAATGCAGTTTTAAATATATTGTAGAGGTGGTGAGAGCGTTGGCAGAAGAACTTGGAAGTCTGGCGGTAAAAATAGGACTGGATTCCAGTGGATTTCAAAATGGTATAAGCAGTATTAACAGGAGTCTCAGGGTGCTTGACAGTGAGTTTAAAGCAAATACTGCCACCCTTGGAGAAAATGGAAAAGGTATCGAGGGACTCAAATTAAAATCAGAAAGTCTTTCAAAACAATTAGAACTCCAAAAACAAAAGGTTGGAGCTTTAGAACAAGCCTATACCAAAAGTGCAGAGACTAAAGGCAAAGACAGTAAAGCCACCCAAGACCTTGAGATAAAACTAAATAAGGCAAAACAAACTCTCTCACAAATGGAAAATGAACTTTCTAAGACCAATAAAGAAATAGAAACCCAGGGCAGCAGGTGGACTTCTTTAAGTAAAAGTCTAGATGGTATAGGAAGTAAAATGAAAACAGTAGGTGAAGGGTTTTCAAATGTGGGAAGCAAACTTTCACTTGCAGTAACTGCACCTCTTGTTGCCGCAGGAGTTGCAAGTGTAAGGCTTGCCTCAGATACAGCCGAGAGTATGAACAAAGTTGAAGTTGCATTTGGAAATGTTAATCAAAAGGTAAAAGACTGGTCAAATACCACTTTGAAAAGCTTTGGTATAGCAAAGGGAACAGCCCTTGATATGTCAGCACTTTATGGTGATATGGCAACAAGTATGGGGTTAAGTCAGGAAGAAGCCGCAAAGATGTCCATGTCCCTTGTTGGTCTTGCAGGTGACCTATCAAGTTTTAAAAACATTGATATAAAACAGGCTGAAGAAGCTTTAAACGGCATATTTACAGGTGAAACGGAAAGCTTAAAAATGCTGGGGGTAGTTATGACAGATGCAAACCTGCAGCAGTATGCCTATTCCAGGGGCATACAGAAGAGAACCCGGGATATGACAGAAGCTGAAAAGGTACAGCTCAGGTATAACTATGTCTTAGAAAAAACTAAAAATGCCCATGGCGATTTTGAACGTACAGGTGCAGGCACTGCCAATCAGATGAGGGTATTTCAGGAGAGTTTAAAAGAACTGGGTGCAACCATGGGACAGAATATACTCCCTATAATAACTCCTATAATTGCTAAATTAAATGAATGGATACAGGCATTTGGGAAACTGGACCAGGGTTCCCAGAGAATAATACTTGTCATAGGGGCATTAATTGCTGTAGTTGGTCCAGTCCTGGTTGCAATTGGCAGTGTAGTAAAAGCTGTAGGTGAGATATCCTCGGTCATTTCCAAGGTATCAGCTGCTGCAGGTAATTTAGGTGGTATGTCTAAAATACTTGGAATGATATTTAACCCCTGGGTAATTGGAATAGGCCTTGCTATAGTGGCAGGGTATGAAATTTATAAACACTGGGATGTTATTAAACAGGGTGCCTCTAATCTGTGGAACAATCTTTCTGCCGTTTTTGGAAATATAAAAACCTCTATAGTTAATGCCTGGGAGAATGTAAAAACTACAACTATAAATGCCTGGGAAAACCTGAAAAACACCATAGGCAATACCCTGGAAAATATAAGGACATCTATGGCTGCTGCCTGGGACAGTGTGAAAACAACGGTGATGAATGTCTGGGAAAATATAAAAGCTACCATAAATAATGCCCTGGAGGGCATAAAGAGTTTTCTAGAACCAGCCTTAAATTTTTATAAGACCATATTTCAAAATACTTGGGACATTATAAAAAATATTGTTTTAGGTGCTGTACTTATAGTACTTGATATAGTTACAGGAAACTTTACAAAGTTAAAATCAGATATAGAAAGCATATGGAATAATATAAAAACAGCCCTGATAAATATATGGGAGCTTTTAAAAAATACCGCAGTAAATGCCTGGACTAAATTAAAGGAGGCAGTATTAAAACTCTGTACTGATATTAAAGAAGGTGCCCTTGGTACATGGGACAATATAAAGACATCCCTTACAAATATATGGGAAGCTATAAAAAACACAGCAGCAAATGCTTGGACTAAATTAAAGGAAACTGTAATAAGCCTCTGTGGAAGTATTAAAGAAGGAGTTATAAATCTATGGAATAGTATTTTATCATGGTTTTCTGAACTGCCCGGCAAACTTTATAGTTATGGTTCAAGTATGTTTACCAAGATGAAAGAGGGAGTAAGCAGTACCATAGGAAGCGTGAAAAGTTCTATAGAAAGTGGTATAAATAGTGCCTTGAGCTATTTAGCAAGCCTACCAGGTAAGGCATGGAAATACGGGGCAGATTTTGTTAATGGAATTGTAAATGGAATCAGGTCAGCTGTAGGTAGAGTCGAAGATGCAGTAAGTGCACTGGCAGCTAAGATAAGAAGTTATCTCCATTTTTCTGTTCCAGATGAAGGGCCACTTACTGACTATGAATCCTGGATGCCTGATTTTATGAGTGGTCTTGCTGAAGGTATAAATAAAAGCAAGTCTGCTGTAATAGATGCTGTAAGGGGACTGTCACTGGATATGAAAGTTAATACTAAGACATCTGTAGAAGCACCGGATAATAATAATTTTAAACAAAGGTCAGATGTAAGTAATAGTGGATTTACCCTGCATATAGAAAACTTTAATAATTATACCCAAAAGGATATAGAACAGCTGGCCTATGAATTAGAGTTTTATAGGAGGAAAATTTCTATGGGAAAGGGAGGAGTTTAGGGTGCTTAGTTTTAATTTTGGCGGTAAAAACAGTTATGATGATTTTGGCATTTTAATAGCTAAAAGGCCAGACCTCCCTTCTCCTAAACGAAGGGTAAGTACCATAAATATCCCGGGAAGGGATTCTAATTTAAGGTTTGATGAAAAAACCTATGAGGATATAACACTGACAGTTGAATGTTCTGTAAAAGACAATTTAAATGTAGCAGATAAAATTGATGGTATAAAAGCCTGGCTTTTTGGGGCAGGTGAAAGTGATCTGATATTCAGCTTTCAATCTGATAAAAAATACATTGCCCAGGTAGTAAATGCCATTGATTTTAAACAGGTCTATAGGTATTTCAGTCAGTTTCCCATAATATTTAACTGCAGGCCATTTAAATATGCAGTGGAAAACAATATAGTAACCATAAATACATCAGGTACAAGTTTGACCAACCCGGGAAGCTTAGAAAGCGAACCTGTAATAAGCATTTACGGCTCCGGTGATATAACCTTTAAAATAAATGAAGAGCAGATAACTCTTGCGGATATAACCGAAAAGGTCATAGTAAACTCAGTTATACAGGACTGTTATGATGATGAGGGAAATAATTTGAATGGTAACATGTCAGGTGAATTTTTGAAACTTAAACCCGGCCAAAATACTATAGAGTGGAGTGGCGGTGTTACTAAAGTAGAACTTTTACCCAACTGGCGGTGGCTGTAATGATCTGCATCTACGATAAAAAAACTACCAAAGGAAACTTTAATAATAACGGCCTTGGAATTTTAAGTGAGGCTATAAGCTGTTGCATTACTGAAGAATTAAACGGTGATTATTCCTTAGAGCTTGAGTATCCGGCAAGTTCTAAAAAGTCAAAGTACCTGATAGAATGGAACATAATAAAAGCAGATGGACAGCTCTTTAGAATATACATGGTAGAAAAAGATAGTGATGATAAAAATATTATTAAGGTCTGGGCTAAGCATATATTTTATGACTTAGCTTATTATTTTATAGAAAGTATGGAGGCTGAAAACTGCAGCGTAAAGACAGCTATGGAAAAATCTTTAATAGGAGATTTGCTTACCATATATACAGTAGACAGTGATATTATAATTTCAAATTCAATCAGTCTTGAAGAGAAAAATCCAGTGGAAGCTATATTTTCTATAATTAATATATGGGAATGCGGGGAGCTTAAAAGGGATAACTTTGATATAAAAATATTAAACAGTATAGGTAAGGATGCAGGAATATTAATTGCCCAGGGTAAAAATATATCAGGATTGAAGTTTAATATAGATACTACAAGTGTTGTAACAAAGCTTTATCCTGTAGGGAAGGACAATATAAAACTTACCGAAAAGTATATAAGTATACCTAATTGGGATGATGACCAGTATCCACCCTTTCCCATTATAAAGAAGGTAGAATTTAAAGATGCAGAGGATGAAGTTACTTTAAGGCTGCTTGCACAGGAAGCTGCCAGTGTAATAGGTTTAAGCAAAGTAAGCATTGATGTGGATTTTGTAGAACTCAGCAAGACTAAAGAATATGAAAACTATAAGCATCTCCAGACAGTTAACATAGGAGACCTAGTTATAGTGAGACACAAGGATTTTAAAATAGATGTAAAAGTTCCAGTAGTTAAAATAAAGAAAGATATTTTAACCGGTGTAAATGTTAAGGTAGAACTTGGCCAGCCAAAGGACAGTATATTAAATCAGCTTGATACGGCATCTATTAAGACTACATTAGATGAACTTGGAAACAAAGTAGCAGAGTCCTTCAGTTCTATGCTTTATTATGCAAATCCTGTTGCACTAACTATTGGGACATCAGCAATAGAGCCAATATATTTAGGGGTTACTGCAGTGGCATCTACGAACTTAGCTATGAATTTTTCTATGTACTGCACTGCAAGTACTGTATGTACCTTAACCATGCAGATTCAGCTGGATAATAAGGATATTCCCTTTACCCCAAAATAAAAACTCCAGCAGGGAGATAATACAATTGGAATACCCCTTGGAATCCCACAAGTATCTCAAGGAGCACATTATATTGCTGTGTTTTTAAAGGTGGATACAGGAACATTAAGCATACCAATGTTTAACCTGCAGTGTATGATTGATGGAAGAAATCTTCAGGGTGGCTTAAACTCAGATCCACCACATGCGGAATGTTTTGAGAAGCAAAGTTTTGTAAATATGAATGGTTTATATTTGAGTAAAGTAAAAAGTAATTATATAGAAACAGAAATACAGAATCCTATAACTTCAATATTAAGTGTCAATCAGACAGCAGACATAGCAGCAATCAGCAGTGGAAAGCAGATGAGTATAAATTATGCCCTTTCAATTAAAAAGTATGGTGAAATTTTATATTTAACTTCTCAGTATAAGGATAAATATTTAATGGATGAAGAAATTTTAATAATAGATAATGAAGGACTTTATTTTAAAACAGTCTATGAGGGAACAGCAGTTAATGAAGTAATAGATTCAGGAAAGTTGTACAGTTTTGAACTTTTAGACAGCAGTAATTTTTCAAGTATTGAAAGTTTGGAGGTGAAGTAATGTGGGAGTATACAGCAGCACTATAACTTCCCCAAAAGGAAACAGTGGTATGACTTTGTTGAGTTCCCATAATGATGACAATACCGTAAGTTTTCCGGATATAGGCTTTGACTTTTACTATAATGGGGTAAACTGCAGAACCACTGTTAAAACAAATGGTAACTCATGGGTTGGGTTTACCGGGGCAACTGAACAGCTAAAGATAAATAGAAGGGATGCAGGGGCAGACAATATTTACTGCGCACAGGAAACTGTGAATGGAAAACCTACCTTTAGAATTAGATGGGAAGGCCATGGAGTGTACAATGCCTGGGGAACTCTTGACTTGGTATGGGAGCTGATACTATTTAATGATAGTGCCATGGTACTTGTCATTGAAAAGATACCTAATACGGGAACAAATTCTTTTGTAAATCCAACTTTAGGAACTACCACTTTAACCCTTGAAAATAACAAATCCTATGCATTTATCCCAGGGCAGGATCAGGGAAAATCATACACTATTCAGGAAGGCTCCTACATTCAGCCTAACATTAAATACCTTATGGTAGATGGAAATGATATTAAGCACTGGGATGTAGCATCTTCAAGTTATGTTAAGGTTTCAGAGCTCCCACTGACAGCAGATAAATTCCAAAGCTACGGTGATGATAATTACCATAAGGAAAGGACAGGACTTGTATCCACTTCTCCAGTATTAAAAATATGGTCACCTATAACTGAGATGCCGGCACCTGTGGTAACTCAAACAATTAAACCAAAGCCCGTAATTGTAAGCATGAAAGAAGATATTTTATTTACCGAAGCATATATAGTGGATATAGCTAATGCAGCAGTGACTGTAGATAATGCAGACAGTGGAATTATAGTTTTTATAGTAAGTACAGATAGTGGGGTTTCATGGAAGACATGGAATGGAAGTTCATGGGTACTGGTAGATATAGCAAATATGGAAGATGTAAAAACTAAAGGAATGACAGTTACAGTACTCCAAGGAATTACTGAAGCACAGTGGACATCTCTTGGACTTTTAAATAAAAAGATAAGATTTGCATGGTATATGGAAATTAGTTCAAATACGGATGTTTTGAGATTAAAGGAGATAAGGGTTAACTATAATACTGTGTAGAATAGAAATTGGTTAAAAATTCTTCAGATGATTTATATTACCTCAAATTTCATGATATACTAGAATTAGTTATGTCAAAGTTGTAAGTTATTGAGATCCTTTAATAAAATAGGTGAATTGAAAATTTAATAATACTTAGAGAAGGTGGTTGTAAGCTTAATGAACTATTTCTATGGGACTTTATTTTTTCAATTAATTTTGTATATTTTTTGCATTTTTAAAGTAATAATAGGCTTAAAATTATTTCTAAAGGAGAGGAAAAAAAGTTATCTGATATTAATAATCATATTAATGCCGTTAGTGTTATCACTTTTTTATGATATTACGCTGCCTAAAATTAAAGATATAAGGTACGCTTTGAATGGAGACTTATTAGTCTATAAGGGAACAGTAGAAAAAACCTATATAACAGGGTCTTTCAATTTATTTATTTTAGATGGTAAAGAATATCAATATAATCCCTGGAGTTTTAAACCTATAGAAAAAAATAAATATAAACTTTATTATTTGCCTAATAGTAAATTTGTTGTGAGATACGAAAATGAGCAGTAAAAACATAATATACTTAGTTATGACGGGAGTATAATTGATAAGTTATTCATTAGTAAAGGAGTTGAAAAAAATGAGCATTAGAAAAATTGGAGGATGTGCGTTTGGAATTACTACACTGGTTATAGTTGGTTTTACAATTTACAAAAGTATGTCTGGGCAAGAAGTTGGATTTATCGATATTTCTTCAATTGGTATAGCAATGTCAGGATTTTTTTCTGCTATTACTTGGGAAAACAAAAGAGAGAAGAATGGAATATTACAGGAGGAAGAATTAGGAAAGAAAATTACTGAAGAAAGTTCAAAGATTAGTTATTTTTTGCTTACTTTTTTTATTTTTATAATGGTTTTAATTGATAAATACTTAAATAGTAATATTAGTTTATTAATTTTACTTACGCTATCAATGGTAACATTACCTTTTGTTGAATTTATTATTTCAAAAAAATATCAGTAAAATAATAGGGGACTTTTCTTATTTATGGCAGTCATATCGAGTATCGATGTTTTAAAGCTTATGGAGATAAGGAGTGGCTACAATACTATGTGTAAGAGGTATATAGTGCATCTTTAAGAATATTTAAATAATTCAATTTAATTACCTCAAATTTCATATATAACTTATTGATATAGATTTAGATTCAACCAATAGTAGGAAATAATCAAT
>ENA-UOOI01002731-UOOI01002731.1-fermentation-metagenome-genome-assembly--contig:-NODE-2731-length-14546-cov-6.705955_pt1 | contig 14546 bp, 13 predicted proteins | sample MGYA00245779_ERZ724027 | MGnify/ENA primary metagenome ERZ724027 (study PRJEB28704, sample SAMN03018318) | fermentation metagenome | biome: anthropogenic terrestrial biome; feature: soil; material... | reverse complement strand
AAAGCGAAGAATCTAAGTTCCATAGTGTCATTCTGAGCTTGAAAAGCGAAGAATCCCATACTTATAGTGAGATTCTTCGCCTTCGGCTCAGAATGACATATTTTTTCGGCTTGGAATGACATAATTTTTCAGCTCAGAATGATATATTTTTTTGGCTCAGGGTTACATATCTTTCCATTTCAAAACGACATATTTTTCGGCTCAGAACTACATATCCTCCATTTCAGAACGGCATATTTTTTCGGCTCGGAATGACATATCCTTTCGGTTTAGAATGACAACAGGCAATGCTTATTTTTCATATTTAAATTTCTTATATTCTTTAATGGTAACCCCAACTTGCTTTTTAAAGCATATGCCAAAGTAGTGAGAATCACTAAATCCTATCTCTTCCGCAATTTCATAAGCTTTTAAATCAGTAGTGTTAAGAAGAACTATACTTTGCTCTATGCGTTTCCTGTTTATGTACTCAATAAGACCTTCTCCCGTTTCCTGTTTAAATACACGGCTTAAGTAACTTTCGTTGGTATATACCTTACCTGCAATGGATTTAAGTGTCAGACTTTGTTCATAAAGGTGGGAATCAATATATTCAAGTGCTTGATCCACCAGTTTGTTACTTTTCTTATTCCTTAAACTGTCACTGTATTTAAGAATATGACTGATGATATTCTTAAGACATCCATTCATTTCTTTTACAGTTTCAATCTTAGATACTTCCTCATATAACCATGTTTCTCCCACTAACTGCCCTAAGCTTTTTCCATGTCTGGTTAATACCGTTGCTGCTTTAGATAGCATATTCATAGCCATTAATTTTAGATATTCGGTATCCGTCACTCCTGCCTTCTTAATTAAGTTAGTGTATTCATCAATATAACCTATTGCTTTACTTTCCAGGCAATTTTCTACACTGAAGACAAAATCCTGCCAGTTAATTTCTGTGTTACCTTGATTGGCTTTTTTAATATTTGCATATTCATCGTAGGTAATACATGAATTACGACCAAGAATGACACTGGCACTGATGGCTTTTTCCGCCTGCCTGTATGCTTTTGAAATTCCTGTGTAATTATGTTGAATCTGGCTGATTCCTACGTCTACTTCCATATTTAAATCAACATTAATGCGATTTTTAATTTCACTGGCAATTTTCTTTGATTCTTTTGCATCTTCACCAACCAGATAAATAATAATATTACAAAGATAATGAATAAATGAAATACTATTTAAATTATAATTATCCCATATAAAATCCAATATTTTTTTACTGGTAGCTAAGGCTTCTTCTTCTATTACTCCATCCTGATTCTTAAAAGGTTTTATATTAATACATGCACATTCCATAAGAAGTCTCTCTAAACCATACATTTCAAGTTTATGAATGGCTTCCTTTTCCTCAATTCGGTTTTCTACTAATAACTGTAGAAAGCTTTCAATGACAATATCCTGATTTTGCCTCGCTGTTTCTTTTAACTGGCTATATTCAAGGTGATGACCTTCTTCTTCCTGCATTTCCTTCTTAATATTTTTCATGATATTGGCTATATCATTAATATTTACCGGTTTTAATATAAAGTCTTTTACGCCTAACTGTAATGCCCGCCTTGCATATTCGAATTCTCTATATCCTGTAACAATTACAACACGGCATTTTATAGAACGTTGGCTAATTTTTTCTGTAAGCTCCAGACCATCCATATACGGCATATTAATATCCGTTATCACAATATCAGGTTCTTTTATATCAAATAGTTCCAGTGCTTCTTCCCCACTGCCTGCTTCCCCAATGATTTCAAAACCATTGGCTTCCCAGTCATATCCTTTTCGAATTAAAACACGCTCTAATTTTTCATCATCTACAAGCAATACTTTCATATTATACCCTTTCAACCATTATCCTCGCTGATTACTTTTACCCGGATTGTAATTTCGGTACCATTGCCAATTTCACTGGTAATCGTAATTGGTTTCTCAATTCCATAATAAAGGGAGATTCTTTGGGTAGAACTATATAATCCAAATCCCGATTTTTCTTTTTGTATTTTTCCCTCTATAATTTCATGAATTCTGTCTTCACTCATACCTAGTCCGTCATCCGTTACAATGAATATAATTTCATCTTCGTCACGATACCCTTTAATGGAAATGGTACCTGAACCAATTTTATTGCGTATACCATGATGAGCTGCATTCTCTACAATAGGCTGGAGGATTAGTTTCAGTATTTTTAATTCTTTTATTCCTTCTTCCACGTCATAATTCATATTAATTTTATTATCATATCTCATATTTAAGATAGTAATATAACTTTCGATACACTCCATTTCGTCTTGAATGGTTATTAAGTCTAATCCACTATTTAAACTATTTCTATAAAAATTGCCCAAAGCCTGTGTCATCTTTAAACAGTTAACATTGTCCTCTATTAGCGCAAGAGCAGATACTGCATCTAATGTATTGTAAAGAAAGTGTGGATTTATCTGGGCTTGAATAATTTCTAACTCATTTTTTGCAATTATTTGCTCTTCTTTTATCACTTCTGAAATTAAATTATCAATTGCAGTTACCATCTGATTAAATACAATCTTCAAATCATTTATTTCATCTGATTGCTTCTCATTTACCTGCATTTGAATAAGCTTACCGCCTTGTACTATTTTCATATGTTTTTGGATTTTATTTAATGGTCTAAATATCAAATTTGTTAAAACAACGGAACATGCAAATATAAAAAGCAGGTTCAAACTAATAATGAGTACAATCCATGTTCTATAAACTTTGCCTAAAGAAGCATTATTAAGGTTTAATGGAATATTACCAACAAGTTTCCAGTCCGCAATGCCTAGATCTTGCATAGCAAGAATCATTTTATTTCCATCTACATCTAATGTTTGATATCCATTTTTATCTTTTGAATATTTAAATATGTATTCATCCATACTTTTATCATATCCATTTGGTCTGATAATGTAATTGTTATTGGAATCCACAATACAAAACTGAGAATTGTATTTCTTTCCCACTTCTTCAAAATAGTTCTGTATCGTTTCTTCGTCAACTATAATTAACAAGGTAGCCAGTTCATCATAGGTATCTACATCATATATTTCTCTTACAAGAGAAATGTAGTTCTTATCCTTTTTCGTTGGAAATGTTAAAACATCTTCACTTTTATGTATAAAAACTACATCTCCCTCTGCCTCTTTTGTTTTCTTATACCAATCCGTTTTTTTAACTATTTCTTTATTTACAAAAATAGGTCCAGATTTATAGGAATTATAGTAGTTATTAAAAATATCAAATATAAATACACCGGATATGTAATCACCGGACAAAAGCATATTAACCATACTTTTTTGCATGGTCTGCTGCACATGAGGGTTGATATTGCTAGAGTTAATCTTGGACAGTGAATTTTGTACATCTTTATCAAAATAAATCAAATCTGAAAATTGGTTTACATTTTCAAATATTAAGTCCAAATTACCTTTTAATGCACTAACGGTTTGCATAGCAGCTTCTCCAACCTCTTGTTCAATCTGTTTTTCACTCATAATGGTAAAAATGCAGAAGGTTAAGAAAAGCGATAATATAAGAACGCTAATATAGAGTAAAATAACCTTCGTTCTGATTTTTATAGACTTAAATAACTCATGTGCTTTCATCAGTTTAATACCCCCATGGTATCTCAATACTTATTTATTTACTATTATACTATAGGTTTATGGACTTTGCATAGTTCTTCCAATTGTGGTTCACTTAAATATTGAATGGGTGAATTCTCCAAACAAGTATTTTGATTTTCTACAATTAATACTGTACCTTGCAGATCTAAGGTATGGGTATGCCAAACTGTTTTGAAGTCCTTGTGACCTTCTGCCATAAAACTCCTGCTGTTAAACTGGTTTCATCTTTATATTCTGTAAAAAGTTCTGCCTGCTGTTTTGAGGATATACCAGTCGCAGACCAAATTCCTTTTCCTTTTATATTGCACCAAAAGTTTCTGGAGGATTTATTATTATGTAAGTCTTCGCTGCTTACCGGAGCTAACAAAAAGGTGTTTTGCCCCATCTTTGAATCCCCACCAAATGTTGGTGTAAGGCTACCCATAACTCCACTTTCATTACATATTGGAAAGTAGAGATAACTGGTTAATTCCGGGTTCTCTAACTCAAAGGTACCTTTTTTATCTAAATATCTATATCCCTTCATATAACTCTCCTTTTTCAAAAATATATTAAAATTCTCTAATTGTATTATATAGGAAGTAATATAAAGGGTAAATTTAATATTTTTATTACTTGGGTTAATATTTTTACTTTATTATTTATTACTTGATAATATAATCTTTATAATAGGTATTCATCTGATTCAATCTATATATGTAAAATGGATTTGTATATAAAATTTATACAAATCCACCTCAATCGTTTATGAAATTCAAACATATTAATATTTATTCCGAATCGTAAACTATAGAAAGATACAATGCTTCTCCTAAAAATCATCCATCATGTTATAAACCTTATTCCATAACTAGTTTATTAAACCTTACATTCAAGTGTCTTCCATTTTATAATAATACTTAATTTATTATTATCTAATATTGCAGAAATCTCATGCCCCATTTGTACAACAAGCTCCTTAGTTATTGCTAATCCTATTCCGGTACCCTGACCCGTCCTAGTCCGGTCAGCTGTAAAAGTTCGTTCAAATATATGTTTTATATCTTCGCTATTTAACTTAGTAGAATAATTGGAAATCGTAGTTATAATACAGCTCTTCTCCTCTTCTAATCTTATCTCTAAATCCTTTTCGCCATATTTTATAGCATTTTGTATCAGATTAGAGAATATTCTAATAACTGCATTTTCATCTGCTATTACCATATTGGTTTTTTCATTAATATGAAGCTTTGGCTCGATACCTTTCCTAGTTAATTCTTTATAATAAGTGGCAATTAAGTCATATATAATTAAATCCAACTTTAAGGGCTTTAAATCAAACTTATATTCTTTTGCTTCTAATCTGGATAAATCATAAAAACTTTCAATTAAAGTTTGTAATGCTTCTGCTCTTCGTTTTACGATATCTATATATTCTTTTTTTTCTTCCCATGGTAAAGTTTCATCTTCTATTAGCTGCATATACCCCATAATTGAAGTAAGGGGAGTTCTAAAGTCATGGGAAAGGTTTGATATTGTCTGTTTTACTTCTTGATTCATATTTTTATATTCAATCTCAGATTTTTGTTTTTCTTTCAGAGTGTCATTGATTTCGAGTGCTAATTTTTTAACGGACTTGCCGGCTGCTGCGACACTAAGTTTTAAGTTACTGTTTGTTGCCTTGATTTCTTTTAATTGAGTGGTAAGATTGTTAATTTCTTTTATCTGAAGAATATACAGGGTAATAGTAAAGCAAATTAGAATTACCAATATAATTATTATAATTATGGCTATCAGCATACTATCACTCCCCAATTTAATTAAGCAATTTCCTTTTTTCTAAAATAAGTTACACAAAATAAAGTAAAGACTATAATATAAACCAATGCAATGATTAAGATAGAAATGTAATCTCCGCTTACCAGATTTTCCTCACTCAGTTTATGAATATTGGTAGTAATCAAATATTTGTAAATAATCATAAATTTATCTGATATTAAATCTGCAAGTATTTTTATAATAATACCAGTGGCGGTAAATAATGCAAAATATGCATAAGCAGAAATAGTATTATTTCTAATTAATAATGTTATAAAGGTTCCAACCGTAATGGCTCCTATCCATAGTGGAACTGCTGTTCCTAATCGAAGGAAAAAGTTTTTCACAATTGAAAAAGATAACACATCCTTGCCATCAAATAAAATCAAGCCACTGCCTAAAAATATTACCAGTATAATTATTGCTGCGACAACAGATAGAATAATGGTAGTTATGATTTTCGATAAGATAATTTTATCTCTTGATAAACCGAAGGAAACTGCATTTTTAATAGTCAAATTTTTATATTCCTCACTTATTACCATATCAATAATTAAGGCAACCAAGAATATTGGTATTAGAAGGAACTGGTTTGCATAGAAAAATAAATCGCTTATCATAAAATTTGGATTAGATAATTTCATCAATATATTGAAAGCAAAGCCTAATAATGAAGTAAATGTTACAAATCCCCAAAAGTATAATCTGTTAAAATTTCTATAAATGTCTGCTTTTATGTAATTAATCATTCTTATTACCTCCTATTAAATCAATGAAATAGTTCTCAAGATTAATTCCTGTTTGGTTGATGGTGGAAACCATGACACCATTCGTTATGAATTCCTGAGCTACTTTTTCTGGCTTATTGACATAGTCAAACAGTCTTATTTCATTATTGGTTAATACCCGGTAATTGTTTGTGTTCAATTTATTTTCTAATATTACAACAGCTTTTTTAATATCATCTACTTTTACTAATAGGGATTGTTGACATTTTTCTTCTATTTTATGAGATGATATTTGTTCAATCAACTTACCTTCATGAAAAAATCCATAGGTACCGGCAAGTTGAGATAATTCACTAAGGACATGACTGGATATGATTATGGTAATATTTCTTTCTCGATTAAGTTTCTTTAAGATTTCTCTATAATTAACGATTCCAAAGGGGTCAAGCCCATTAATTGGTTCATCTAATAGGAGTAAATCAGGATTACCCAGCATGGTATAAGCCAGGCCTAATCGTTGCTTCATACCTAAAGAAAAGTTTTTAAAGCTCTTATTTCCAGTATCCTGTAAATCTACTGCTTCAAGCACCTCATCAACCGCATTTTTTTCTACGATCCCTTTTTGAATTCTATAATACTCGAGATTTTTTCTTGCTGACAGATAGGGAAAAAAGCTTGGAGTTTCAATGATGCACCCAGTCCTTTTCCTTGCTTTGTTTAAACCTTCTAAAGAAGTTTCATGAAAAATCTCTAGTTCTCCATTGCTAGGAATAGTAAGTCCGCTTACCATTCTTAATAGTGTAGTTTTACCTGCGCCGTTTTTTCCAACAAGGCCGTATATGTCACCTTTTTTAATTTCAATATTTACATTATTTACAGCAATCTGCTTATTATATTGTTTTGTCAGATTTTTTGTTTTTAAAACAATGTCATTCATTATATATCCTCCTTTTGATTCTGAAGGTATCTTAAATCAAACATTACAAGAAGGCATAAAGAAAAGCTTAAGAAAGTCTTAAGTTTACTCTTTCATTTTAAAGCCAATTCCCCAGACAGTATGGATGTATTCATTGTCAGAATCCGCTTTTGCTAATTTGGATCGAATATTACTGATATGAACATTTACGGTATTATCATCACCTAAATAGGTATCCTTCCAAACAGATTCAAATATGTTTGCTTTTGTAAATACCTTATTGGGATGTTCCATTAAAAGCTCTAATAAAGTAAATTCTCTAACGGTAAATGGTATCAGCACTCCTTTTAGGGTAATCTCCATGGTTTCCCTATTTAGCACTAAATCTTTATGTATTAGTATTGGATTGGTCTTTTTTGAATCTGAAAATACGATATACCGTCTAAGTTGTGCTTCTACTCTAGCTAAAACTTCATTAATATCAAATGGCTTTACGATAAAATCGTCTGCTCCTATTTTTAATACCACAATTTTTGTTTCTTGTTCTGATTTAGCGGATATTACAATAATTGGCATGTTCTTTGTTTTTCGTACATAGGAGACAATCTCTTCACCAGACATTCCTGGAAGCATTAAGTCTAGTAGAATTAAATGATAATCATATCGTTCTAAGAGCATTTTTGCTTCAGAACCTGAATATGCTGCTGTTACTTGATAACCATTTCTATTTAACATTTTGCATAATAGATTATTGATATCTACATCATCTTCAACCACTAATATATTAATAGGGTTCATTTATACCTACACTCCCTTATTCATTCAATTAATTTAATATAAAACATTGTTAATCATACTGCATAACAATAATAATTTCAATATAGTAGTAATATAAAAACAGAGATGATGAAATTTGATTACGCTAATCATTTATTCTTAACCGCTCAACTAAAGATTGCTTTTTAAAATTATTCTGTGCTGCTCCTGAAACTATTACAGGTATCATTACAATTAACACTACATATGCTAAGAAAAACCATAACGGAAAAGTAAAATGCATATATCCAGCACCAAAATACCTTAACAATTGAATCACTGCATAACTTACCGGAACTCCAACTATTAAAGTAATTATCAGATTCCCAAATGATAACAACAATCCTTCTACTTGTATCATCTTCATTAATTGCCCATTAGTCATACCAATTGCCTGGAATATGGAGAATTCTCTTTTCCTGGTCACCACATTGGTAATTAATGTGTTAACCAGGTTTATTATACTAAATCCAATAATAAATAGACTAAGTCCAAGTATCATTCCAAAATTTAAGGTCAAATCAACTTCATCGATTTCCTTTTGTTCTCTTAATGTGTACATAGTTAGCAATGGATTTTCATCGATTATTTTTTGCAGTTTAGCCTCTATTTGTACTTGTTTTGAATGCTCAGTAGAAACGACCATTTCTGTTGTCAGGTTTATATTATTCATTATATCATGTAATGCTTCCTTTGGTATTAGAAACCAACCTGCTTCCGGGTTGCTATCATAATATTTATAAGATACAAATCCAACAATGGTATATTCTTTCTCTACGTCCTCTTTTCCATTATGGAATGTAAGTTTTACTTTATCGCCCAGTTTATATTTCCACCCATATATTTCTTCCATCATAGAATTATTACAGATAAGAATCTCATTCTTCTCCACCATCTTTTCATAATCCATGGTTCCGGATTCTAATAATTTCCCGGATATTTCACCTTGGGTGAATCCAGTAATTGTGCCCTTTTCCACTTCTCCATGGGCTTCCCAATTAATGGCTGCTTTTTCAAAAATAGCAACTTCATTGACTCCATCTATTTCTTCTATATTCATTCTTAATTTATCATTTAATGGATTATCCATCTGTATGTCTGTTAATCCATGTTCTGCCATAGTCACAGCATTATGGGACAAATTAATGACAAACTCACCAAAACGGAAATCACCTTGTCTTGAATATTCTTCTAAACTTGTGGAACTTATCAGTGTAGTGGCAATCATGAACAGAACTCCGCCAATTCCCAGAGATATCATGGTTAGTAATGTTTTTTTTCGATTTCGTGTCCCGCTTATCTTAGCTAGATTTCCAGGTGTTAATTTGCGGTATAGCTTCTGTGTAGTTAATTTACTATCTACTGTTTTATATCCGGAAAACTTTGCTGCCTCGATTGGAGATATTGCAGAAGCAATCCTTGCCGGTTTATGAATAGATATTAATACCGTGATAATCTCCGTCACGATTACAATTATAGTTATTATCCCTGTGTTCTTCCAGTCCCAGCCATTTTTCTGAATTATATATCCAATGCTCCCTCCTATTAAAAGACCAATTGGGATACCCATAGCGGAAAGTAATAATCCTTCTCTGGTAATTAGTCCTTTGATTTGCTTTTTGGTCATACCGATTGTTCTAAGCTGGCCAAATTGGCGGATTCTACTGATAATGGATAAGTAAAATACACTATAAATAACTAAGACACTTACAAATAAAATACCAATACCTATGCAAATAATTGCAACTATTTGCTGTGCTTGTCTATTCCCACCGGATAAGGTATTTACAAAATAATTATTCTCATTAATATGCTTTCGCTCAACCCCACTCATATTGGCAATATCACGAATCACTTCTAAGAATTCATTTTGAGACATGTCCTCTGCATTATGGATACGAACAATGGCATCAGGGGAAACGTTCTTTAACTGTGAACCTTTCAAAGAATAGTCTTCTGAAAATAATATTGGATAAATCTTAGTTTTATCAACAATATCAAGAATTCCAGATATGACAAATTCCTCTGTGGTTCCATCTAAGAAATTAAGAGATACGGTTATTCCAATTTTTGGTTCTATACCAATTGTTTCGCAAAATCCTCTGGATACCCCAATCTCATTCAGCTTTTCTGGTGCTTTTCCTTCAATAATGGACATTGTACGTAAAGCGGAACTATCACCTTTTATAGCTTCTTTTCCAAACCAGACTGGCTGTATCATCTTATTATTTACTTCCATGCCCTGCCCAAATTTATATAATAAAAGCATCTCTACCCGGTTATCTTCTGCTATTGCTTTAATCTGAGCATCGGTTACTTTTTCATAAATTACATGCTGCATGTTAGAGACATTACGTTGCTGGCTCTTTTCAAATCCTATAGTGTAAAGGCTCATTACCATGAGTAAACTTACAGAAAGTGCAATAGTAATGATAATGAAAAAATTTCTCATCCCGTTATTATTTATACTGCTTATTGCAAGATGGGTTATTACTTTTCTATTATTATTTCCGTCAAGTCTCATTCTTTACACCTGCCTCCAACAATCTTTCCATCTTCAATTTGTATGGTTCTGTCGGCAAGCTGTGCAATTTCTTCATTGTGAGTAATCATTACAACTGTCTGATGGAATTGATTGCTGGTTTCCTTTATCAGTCCCAGTACATCCTGACTTGTTTTGGTATCCAGATTACCTGTGGGCTCATCTGCAAGTATAATTGCAGGTTTTGTGGCTAAGGCTCTTGCAATAGCAACACGCTGTTGCTGCCCACCAGAAAGATTGTTAGGCATGTTCATTAGTTTTTCTTCTAAACCTAACAAGGAAATAACCTTATCAATATATGATTTATCAGGTTTATTTCCATCTAATTCAATTGGCAGGATAATATTCTCATAAACATTCAGAATGGGTACCAGATTATAATTTTGAAAAATAAATCCTATCCGGCGGCGCCGGAATATAGTAAGTTTTTCTTCATTTAACTTAGAGATATTTTTTCCTCCTACAAACACTTGCCCCTCTGTTGGCTTATCAAGACCACCTAACATATGTAGAAGTGTAGATTTACCACTGCCGGAAGTTCCAACAATAGCTGTAAATTCACCATCTTCTATTTCCAAGGTTACCCCATCTAATGCACGAACAATATTAGGATGGCTTCCATAATATTTTTTCAGATTCTTTGTCTCTAAAATACTCATATTTACACCCTTTACATATCACATTAGTAAACAGATGTGATACTGCCACAAAAAATCAGGTTAAAAGAATCATTATGTGGCATCCTTTCTATACATTTATTTTCTTTCAACCTTATTAGCTTCTTTATGCTTTCTGTGGCTATTTTAGCAGGTAAATGTCTCAAAAACCTCTCAAAATAGTTAATTAGGCAGATAAAGTGAAAACTTACTTCCTTCTCCTTCCTTGGAATTTACTTTAATATAACCGCCTTGTTTGGTTAAAATTTCCCTGGTCAGATAAAGACCAATTCCAACTCCCTCTTCTTTATGTACTTTACTCTGGCGAAAGAATCGTTTAAAGATGTTATTTATATGCTCTGGAGCAATTCCAATCCCCGTATCTTTCACACATATCTTAGTAAACATATCTAAACGTTCTACAGCAATATGAATCTTCCCACATTCTGGTGTGTATTTTACAGCATTATCCATCACATTAAAGATTGCCTCTATTGTCCACTTTTCATCATAAGATAAGGGATAAGGATTTTCACATTCTACAGATATCATTATTTTCTTTTTCTCTGCATGTAATGTAACAGCAGCTAGAACTTCAGAAATACTATCATATAAATTATTCTGCTCTTTTTTTAATGTAATAATATTATTTTCAAGACGCGACATCTTCATAAGAGATTTCACAAGAAAATCTAATTTTTCCACCTGATTTTGAATTATCTGTAAACATTCTTCCTTTTTTTCTTTGGGTAGGTTATGGTTTAGAATAGTTTCATTGTACATAGTTATATTGGTAATTGGAGTCTTTAACTGGTGTGATATATCCGATATCATCTCCTGCATTTGCTTCTTTTGCTCTAAGTTTGTTTGTTTTGTCGCATAAGTCACATCTGCCAATTGTTTTAATTTCAACTGTATCTTGGAATCTAATGTCTCTTCTTCTAAATCATATTGGTCAAAGACATGCTCAACTGGTTCCTCAAAAGTAATATTTTTAATAATCTGATCCAGACAATCATTTATTTTTGTAGTAAATGCAATATACTGCTTTCGCATATTTATCCATAGAAAAAAAAGAATACAGAATGCTAACGCTATTATTAGAAAAATAACTACAATTACCGTTTTATTCATATCTTTCTCCAATCCATTGGTATCCCAGTCCGTAGATTGTTTTTATGTAAGAATATTTTTCATCTGCTATTTTAGCCCGCAATCTGCTAATATTAATGGTTAGGGTATGTTCATCCACGTAATTTTCATTCTTATCCCATAATTCTTCTAATAATATCTGTCTAGTTAATACATTGCCTGGATTTTTACAGAATTGAAACAACAACTTGTATTCAGTTGGTGTAAGTGTTAGAATCTTACCATTCTTTTTTACTATATAATTTTTGAAATCAATCTCCAGATTACCACATCTAAAAAGTTTTTCTTCCTCTGCTTCCTGGCAACGGCGCAATATAGCATGTACTCGCTGCATCAAAACTTTAACATTAAACGGCTTAGTTATATAGTCATCTGCTCCGGCATTAAATCCCCGAATCATATCTTCATCCATATCTCTTGCTGTTAAAAATATAATTGGTACTTTAGATTGATTTCGAATAACTTTACCATAATCAATTCCATCACCATCCGGTAAGTTTACATCCAAGATGCAAAGTGCCCATTCCTGCTCTGGAAATATTGATTTTGCTGTGGCTATATTATATGCTGATACAGTCTCATAACCTTCCAGATTCAAGTTATAGCATAATCCTGCATTGAGTATTTCATCATCTTCAATTATTAATATTGGTTTCATATTTCTTATCATCCTTTACAACAGAGTTTATAAAACTGAATTTTTGACAATTCCTATTCAAATCCTTATGTAAGAAACATAGGTTTGTCTCCCATTTATACCCACAGAATAAGGATTTCATATTTTTTCCCATTATATCATGTAAATTCCTATAAAGAAAGAAAAATGGTGCCAGGCACCCGGTGCCTGGCACCATATAACTTATGCGCAAAAGTCATTGAGGGTATTTCAATATTATGGTATAATTTTAACAAATAAATATTATAATTATTTTAGGAGGCAGGTATGGAAGAAAAGAAATGGTGGAAAGAAAGTGTAGTTTATCAAATCTATCCAAGAAGTTTTATGGATAGCAATGGAGATGGCATTGGAGACTTGAATGGTATTACAAGCAAGTTAGACTACCTAAAAGATTTAGGTGTAGATGTAATCTGGATTTCTCCTATTTATGAATCTCCTAATGATGATAATGGCTATGATATTAGTAATTACAAAGCCATTATGAAAGAATTTGGTTCTATGGAGGACTTTGACCGATTACTGTCAGAAGCACATAAGAGAAATCTTAAGATTGTAATGGATCTGGTATTTAACCACTCTTCCGATGAACATCCCTGGTTTGTCGAAAGCAAAAAATCCTTAGATAATCCATACCGGGATTATTATGTATGGAAACCTGCAAAAGATGGAGAAGAGCCTAATAACTGGAGGTCCTGGTTTAGCGGTCCTGCCTGGGAATACTCCAAGGAAACGGATATGTATTATCTGCATATATTCTCCAAAAAGCAGCCTGATTTGAATTGGGAAAATGATAAGGTTAGAGAAGAACTATATAGCATCATTGACTGGTGGTGCAAAAAAGGTGTAGATGGTTTCCGCATGGATGTAATCAATTTCATTTCCAAGGTTCAAAGTTACCCTGATGGACAGAAGGAAGATGATCAGCTTTATGGCGATAAGATTCCTTATATTGCAAATGGTCCTCGTGTTCATGAGTTCTTACAGGAAATGAATAAGCAGGTATTATCAAAATACGATTTAATTACCGTAGGTGAAACAACCCATGTAACCACAGAAGATGCCAAGCAGTACGCTGGATTTGATACTCATGAATTAAACATGGTATTTCAATTTGAGCATATGACACTGGATTATGGTAAACTTGGAAAATGGTCAACCAATCGAATTCCTTTTATTCCTTTAAAAAAGATACTATCCAAATGGCAATATGAATTAGAAGGCAAAGCCTGGAACAGTCTTTACTGGGAGAATCACGATCAGCCAAGAATCGTATCCAGACTTGGTAATGACTCCATGGAATACCGTGATTTATCGGCAAAGATGTTAGGCACTTGCTTACTTATGATGAAAGGAACCCCTTACATCTATCAAGGTCAGGAACTGGGCATGACCAATATAGAGTTTCAATCTATAGAGGATTTTCGTGATGTAGAGATACTTAATGCATATGATGAATTTCTAGATAACAAGCTGGCTACAGCAGAGGAAATGATGCAATATTTTAACCTGAAAGGCAGGGATAATGCCAGAACTCCAATGCAATGGGATGAAAGTGAACATGCTGGTTTTAC
>ENA-UOOI01002730-UOOI01002730.1-fermentation-metagenome-genome-assembly--contig:-NODE-2730-length-14556-cov-25.483070_pt1 | contig 14556 bp, 15 predicted proteins | sample MGYA00245779_ERZ724027 | MGnify/ENA primary metagenome ERZ724027 (study PRJEB28704, sample SAMN03018318) | fermentation metagenome | biome: anthropogenic terrestrial biome; feature: soil... | reverse complement strand
TGCACATGAAATGACAAAATATTTTGATTCCAAAGGAAGTGAGTATGTAATGCTGGAAACTGTCCCGGAACGATACCGGGATGCGGAATTTTCTATCCGCCTATCCTATCCCTACACGGATACCCTCCCTTTCAGCTTGCGGCGGAAAAATCCTCCGGAAATGACATCGGGAATTTACAGGAAATCCGTCTATCAGTCACAACAGCAAAAGGAATGCTTTCCATGCTGAGAATGAGCAAAAAGCGAAAGCTTGAATGGCAGCTTTTCCTGAACAATCGCAACCGCATAACCTACAATCCGCTATGCAGGAAGCCGGAAATGCGTCCACAAATGCAAGCAGAGTTTCCGGGCCGTCGTGATGAACTGCCCGCGCTATCTGTCCAAACAGGTAAGAGGGAAAGATCATGATACACTGTAAATATATTAAAAATATTTAAAAAACATATTGACAGTTCGCGTATATTATGATATATTTACATGTGTTACCGGTTACACAATCAATAGTACAAAGGAGGGATAGAGTGAAGTGTTGACGATAAGAGACATCGCTCGAAAGGGAGGAGTTTCGACAGCCACTGTGTCACGGGTTCTTAACAATTCGGGTTATGTCAGAAAAGATGTACGTGATCGGGTTATAAAGATCATTGAAGAAAACAATTATTCTCCTTCCGCTACTGCTCGGAGCCTTTCTAGGCAGGAAACGAATATCATCGGCGTTATTGTGCCAAGTATCAACAATCCTTTTTTTGCTGAAGCGCTGGAAGGCGTCACGAAGATCGTCGACAAAAACAACTTAACACTCATATATTATGATACGCAGGAAGACCGTGAAAAAGAAGAAAGAGCACTCGCCATGGTTAGCGAGCAGCGTGTCCGGGGGCTGATTTTTACACCGTCATCTGCAAATGGTAAAGCAGACTTCCAGGAGCTGAAGTCAATGCTGACTAGCGTAGATGTGCCGGTCGTTCTTTTCGATAGGCCGATCCCAGATTCAAATTTTGACGGTGTCTACTTTGACGGATACTCTGGTTCTTATCAGGCGGTGAAAGCTCTGATCGCAAACGGGCACAAAAAAATCGCTAACATCACTTGTGACTTAAACGTCAAAATTCTTGCCGACCGGTTTAGAGGTTATAAACAAGCGTTAACGGACCACGGCATTAAAGTAGACGATCGATATATCTTCATAAGTGATTCCTACCTTGAGTCTTCTTATCGTCTTGCTTTGAAGATGCTTGCCATGAAAGACCCACCAACTGCCGTCCATACGAGCAACAATGACACAACTTTGGGCTTTCTGAAAGCAGTCACCCAAATGGGACTAAAAATTCCAGATGACATCGCTTTTGTTGGGTTTGATAAACTACAGGTTCTAGAGGATATCGGTGTACACTACAGCTTTGTAGACCGTGATGTAGAAAAGATGGGTGAAGTAGCAATGGATTTACTTTTAAAACGTATCAAAGAAAAGAAACGTCAGAAAGAAGAAATTATATTTCCGCCTGTGCTTGTAATGAATGGCTCAGAGAAATAAAAAATTTTGCGCAATATGTAACCGGTTACACATTTGAATTGATACGCAGTTTTTAGATTGGAGGAGTATGTATTATGAGAACAAAGAAATTCTTTTGTTTATTACTTTCTGGTGTCCTTGCTTTCATCCTGCTTTTCGGTTGTTCTTCCACTGCGACGGTCGGTAGTAAAACCAAAAGTGTCGTCGGCGCAAAAAAGCCTTATAATATAGCAGTCATTATCAAAGCAACTGACTCAGATTACTGGCAGACGCTTGTGAAAGGTGCTCAGGCAGCACAAAAGAAAAACCCAGCAGATATTAAGATCACTGTTTACGGTCCGCCTTCAGAATCAGATATCGACAAACAGGTTTCGATCCTGGAAAACGTCATTTCACAAAAGCCAGATGCCATCGTTATCGCCTCTACAAGTTCCGACGCCACTGTGCCAGCTATTAAGAAGGCCGCTTCGCAGGGAATTCCGGTCATTACGTGTGATAACCAGGTACATACGGATGTTGTCAAGTCCTTCCTACGGACGGACAATGTAAAAGCAGGTCGTTATGCAGCGCAGACAATGGTAAATGCTTGGAAAACTACGAATATTAACCCTGAAAATAAAAAGGTCATTGTCATTTCCTCTATGGCAGGTGTACAGGTGCTAATCGATCGGGACAATGGTTTTAAAGAGGAGATTAAAAAGCTGGTCCCATCCATCAAAATTATGCAGACACAATATGTCAACAATGACGTGAGCAAAGCGCTTGCCACAAGCGAAAATGTTATTGCTGCCAATAAAGACCTGATCGGTATTTTTGCCGACAATAACCATAGCGGCGATGGAGTGGCGAGGGCTATCATTGAAAAGAAATGCCAAAACTCGGTATTTGGCGTGTCTTTCGACACCGACGAGGAAGAAATAAACGCCGTAAAAAGCGGTGCGCTGAAAGGAACCGTGGTACAGGATCCTTGGCTGATGGGGAACCAAGGGGTTCAGTATGCCGTGCAGTGTATTGAAGGAAAATCTATCCCTGCGGTCGTTGATACTGGCGCTACCGTTGTAACGAAAAAAAACATTAGCGAGGATAAAGTTGCTAAATTACTTGACCCTAGCAAGAGATCCTAACAAAGGAACAGCTTCTTTTCGCTTTGCTTGGATCATTCCGATGTGGTCGACGATTTCTCTCCGAAGTAAAGTCTAAAGACCGCAAAGATTTCTCTCGATTATCCGCGTATGGAAAGCGGAATCTGGAAAATTGACTGGCTAAAACATAGGTGCGCCTGCATTGGGGCGAGCGTAAAACGCCTTGGGAGGAATATGATGCAAAATAGTGATAGTAGCGATACAACTTTGGAGCTACGCAATATTTGTAAAAGTTTTCAATCGGTGAATGCATTGAAAAACGTAAACCTGCAGGTTAAAGGTGGAGAAGTACATGCGCTTGTAGGAGAAAATGGAGCGGGAAAATCGACGTTAATAAAAATAATAATGGGAGTTTACCAGAAGGATTCCGGTGAAATCCTTTTGAATGGGAAACCGGTTGATATAAAGAACACAATCCGTGCGCGAAGCCTGGGGCTGGGCGCCGTCTACCAGGATGTTAACCTAGCTCAGCATATGTCAGTCGCAGAAAACTTCTACATGGGACAAATGCCGAAAACCAAGTTTGGCGCTGTAAGCTATAAAACCATGAATGACTCTACTCGGAAAATACTAGAATCAATCGGTGTCCGCATTGACCCAAAGCTGCTGGTTAGAAAGCTTTCTGTCGCAGAGCAGGAAATGGTCTGCATTGGAAAATTAATTTATCAAAAGTCTAGAATCGTAATTTTTGATGAACCGACTGCCCTGCTGACAACAAACGAAATTAAGCAATTATTCCGGGTGATTTCTTATCTGAAGAAAAATGGCGTCGGCATCATCTATATCTCACACCGACTAGACGAGATATTTGAAATTGCCGACCGCGTGACAGTCCTGAAGGATGGCGTAGCCGTCCGGACGCTCGCGATCGGGGATACCAATGAAAACGACCTCGTGGCGTTAATGGTTGGACGGAAAGTGGAGGATATTTATGCAATCGACCATGCTACGCCAGGGGACGTGTCTTTGAAAGTCAAGGATCTGACTAACCGGGGTAAATTTAGCAATATCAATTTCGAGGTAAGAAGGGGCCAGATTTTCGGGATGTTTGGCCTTGTTGGTTCCGGCCGCACAGAAATCGTAAGGGCTATTTTCGGTGCCGACGCCTATGACTCTGGCGAAGTGTACCTGAACGGGAAAAGGGTTCGTTTTACCTCACCAAAACAGGCCATCGATCATCACATTGGCTTGGTTCCCGAAAACCGCAGGATGGAAGGACTTTCGATGCTGATGTCAGTGGACGACAACATCAATATGGCGGCAATCAAAAAGATTTCCCGTTTTACCTGGATCAATCATAAAAAGGCTCGCCGCGTCAGCGAAATGTATGTAAGAGATCTACGGATCAAAACGCCTTCGGTTGATCAGAAAACGATGTTCCTAAGTGGCGGAAACCAACAGAAGGTCGTTATTTCAAAATGGTTTGCGGCAGACAGCGATATCCTGATTTTCGACGAACCAACTGTCGGTGTCGATATAGGTGCCAAATCGGAAATCTATAAGCTAATTGAAAACCTGGTTGCCAAAAACAAGTCCGTTATCATCATTTCCTCCTATTTGCCTGAAATTATGGGGCTTGCAGACGAAATGCTAGTTATGTACGAGGGAAAACAGATGGGTATTCTTTCTCGGAAGGATTTCAACGATGAAAAAATATTAAAATTAGCTTCTGGAATAAACTAGATATTGGAGGTTGAACCAATTTGAGTAGTGAAAAAATTTCAAAAAAGGCCGGTAGTTCCTGTTACTCATTTTTCAAAAAACGGTCTTTTACGACAGAATCACTGTTGCTTTGCCTTACCATTATCCTGTTTATCTTTTTCTCAGTGACTTCCCCGTCGTTTATGACATTTGATAATATTGGTAATCTCCTGAAACAGACTTCTATCAACGGTATTGTTGCGATCGGCATGTTGTTTGTAATCATATCGGCCGGCATCGACATTTCCGTTGGCGCAACTGTCGGGTTGAGCGGTATTGTCGTTGCACTTCTGCTGAGAAGTGGCATGCAAATCCCGTCTTCTATTATTGTCAGTATCCTAATGTGCACCCTGGTCGGCATTGTGAACGGAGTACTGATTTACGACGGAAAAGTCCCATCCTTCATTGCGACACTTGGCATGATGACAATCGTACGCGGGGTTATAATGCTAGTTTCAAATGCAGAAATGGTCGCCAACCTACCTGACAACTTCACTGAAATTGCCCAAGTCACGTTTTTGGGTATCCCATTTATGGCGGTCATCTGGTTCATTATCATCATTCTGGGGTACCTCATTTCTAAATATACTGTATTCGGGCGCAATGTCTATGCGGTCGGCAGTAATACCGAGTGCGCTAGATTGAGCGGAATCAATGTGCGAAAGACAACGTATGGTATCTATGTTCTGTGCGCGCTTCTCAGTGCTATCGCGGGTATCCTCATGACAGCCCGCTTAGGTAACGGTGTCCCAACCGGTGGAGCGGGTTACGAAACAGACGCGATTGCTGCGGCAGTTGTTGGTGGTGCGAGCCTTTCGGGTGGCGAAGGTACCATTATCGGCACAGTGTTGGGCGCCATCATTATCCAGACTATCCGTCAAGGTGGCAATCTTCTCGGTGTGAACTCTTTCATTCTTGATATCATTGTTGGTATTTTCCTGATTATCGCTGTCTTGCTTGATAAAATGAAGAAAAAGTAGAAAAACAATTCCAACAGAAAAGGAATGATTTTGATTGGGAAAAGTTCTGATTTCTCATGATTTGGGTACTAGTGGCAACAAAGCGACTCTGTTTTCCACCGACGGCGTGATGATCAAAAGTACTGTGGAGACATACCCAACCCATTTTTTCAATAACAACTGGGCCGAACAGAATCCCCTGGATTGGTGGAGGGCGGTCTGTATTACGACAAAAAGGTTAATGGTTGGTAGAAATCCGCAGGACGTTGCGGCAGTTTCTTTCAGCGGCCAGATGATGGCATGTGTTTGCGTCGATCAGTCAGGTACCATACTGAGGGACGCGATCATCTGGGCCGACCAACGAGCCCAGAAAGAGGCGAATGAGATTGCGGGTAAAATAGACGCGAATGAGTTTTACCGTATCGTCGGGCATAGAATCAATGCTTCCTACAGCTTCGAAAAGCTGTTATGGATCCGCAACAATCAGCCCGATATTTACAAGAAAATTTATAAAATCCTTTTGCCCAAGGATTACATCGTCTATCGGCTGACTGGTAAATTTGTTACGGATTATTCAGATGCTTCCGGCACAAACGCATTTGACTTAGCTAAGTTGGAATGGTCATCTAAGATTATTGAAAAGAATTCCGTGGATATCAGCATTTTCCCGGAGGCCAGGCCATCCACCTTTGTGGTTGGGGGCGTTATACGTTCCGTAGCGGAAGAGTGTGGCCTGTGTGCAGGCACGCCAGTAGTACTGGGTGCAGGTGACGGTGCCTGCTCCACTGTTGGGGCAGGGTCTGTTTTTGAAAACGTCGCGTATAATTATGTCGGTTCCTCTTCTTGGATTGCCTATACTTCGAAAAACATTGTACTAGATGAAAAGCAGCGTGTTTTCAACTGGGCGCACGCCGTGCCGGGAATGTATATTCCCTGCGGCACGATGCAGTGCGCCGGGAATTCGATGAAATTTATGCGTGACACAATTTGCGGTAAGCAAGAGGAACAAGCCCGGCTGCAACATAAGCGCGTGTTTGCTTTAATGGATGAAGCGGTCGAAAAGTCGAGCATCGGCGCTAACGGACTGTTTTATCTGCCCTACCTAATTGGTGAGCGTAGCCCCCGTTGGAACCCGGACGCAAAGGGTGCCTTTATCGGACTTAAAATGGAACATAAACAAGAAGATTTGCTGCGGGCCGCGGTCGAGGGTGTATTCCTAAATCTGAGCTTAATTTTGGACGTGTTCAAGGAAAAAATTGATATTAAAAGAATCAATGTTCTTGGCGGCCTGGTGCGTGGAGATATTGAAAGACGCATCATGGCAGATATTTACGATGTAGATATTTGTACACTTAACCACCAAGAGGAGGCGACATCTATAGGTGCTGCAATCATTGGAGGTGTCGGCGTTGGAATTTTTAAGAATTTCAGCGTCGCAAGCAAATTCATTACGACCGATGAGACAATTCATCCCATTCCGAAAAATCATAGACAGTATGAAAGGATTAAAAAAATATTTGATAATTGCTATTACGCTCTTATACCAATTTACAAACAAATAAAGGATCTCTGATTTCAATAGATTTTACAGTAAAGAAGTGTTTTATAATGCTTAAAGGCGGCATTCTCAATCCAAAGCTCAATTATGAACTATCGCAGGTATCCCATATGGATGAGGTGATGATCTGTGATGCAGGTATGCCTGTTCCGCCCGGCGTAGACCGGGTCGATCTGGAGTTTATACCCGGCCAGCCAGACATTGTCACAGTCCTTAAAGAGATCGTGAAGACTCTAACGATTCAAGGTGTTTATCTTGCGGAGGAAATCAGGCAATCCAGCCCGGACCTTGACAAGCAGTACCACGAGATCTTTCGCGGAATTGCGGAAATCAAATACATTCCACATGTGCAGATAAAAACAAGAAGTAGCCGCGCGAGAGTCGCAATCAAGACCGGAGAATTCCATTATCATTACAGTTCTTTGCTGTTGGTAGCCGGTTGCTCTTATTGAAAGTTTTATTTTACAAAATCAGGAAAGTTTTCCTGCACTTCAGACAATTATGATGGAAGAGGGTTATTTTCATGAAAATATATGTAGACAGTGCTAACATTGAGAGTATTAAAAGGGTGATGGATCTATGTCCAGTCGCAGGTGTTACGACCAATCCAACCATTCTTTCTCGTGAAAAGCGTAACCCGTGGGAATCACTGTATAACATTCGTCGACTGATCGGTGACGCAATCGAGTTACATACGCAAGTCGTTTCCCAAAAAACGGAAGATATGGTTGAGGAAGCTCAGTTTATAGTAAAAAGACTCGGGAAAAACACATTCATCAAAGTCCCTGTTAGTTTTGAAGGGTTTAAGGCGATACGGAAAATGAAGTCGCTAGGCCTGAATGTTACCGCCACGGCGGTTTTCACACCAATGCAGGCTTTGGTCGCTTCTCTCTGTGGTGCAACATATTTGGCTCCCTATGTCAATCGTGTTGATATGATCAGCGGCGATGGCGTCTCTCTTGTGCAGAACATTCAATCGCTCTTGGAAAAGCAAGGTAGCAAAGCGGAAGTGCTTGCCGCGAGCTTTAAAAGTGTGGAACAAATCTTACGGGTCGCGCTGACCGGCGCGAAATGTATTACCGCATCGCCGAGTCTATGGCTGGAGGTGCTTCGGCACCCACTCACAGACCATGCAATACAAGGCTTCACGACCGATTTTGAAAAACTCACAGCACCCGGGAAGACCTTGGCCACGACTGTAAAATGATTACCGCTAGGTGGCAGGTGTCAGGTGGAAGCTCAGACATAGGTCATTGTTAACACAGATTTCGGTCATTTATTTGAAAGGGAATGGTGTATTAACATGCAAATAAAAGATTTCACTACAATTCAGCTTGCGGGGATGTTCGATAACACTCTTTTGAAACCAAACGCCAGTAAAGAAGCCTTTAAAAAACTTTGTTATGAGAGCCAAAAATATGGTTTTAAAATGGTTGCTGTCAACAGCGCTGTGGTTGGGTTGTGCAGAGAATATTTAGGGAATTCACCAGTACACGTTGGTGCGGCTGTCAGTTTTCCATTCGGTCAAACGCCGATTGAGACAAAGGTGTTTGAGGCGGAAGAAGACATCAGAAATGGTGCCGACGAAATTGATTATGTTATTAACCTAGTAGAACTGAAAGACAAAAACTATAACTATGTTAGAAGAGAAATGAGTGAAATAGTTAAAGTATGCAGAGCAAACAATGTGATTTCAAAAGCCATTTTTGAGAACTGCTACTTGACACAGGAAGAGAAAAAAGCTCTTTGTAAAATTGCCCTCGAAGTGCAACCAGACTTTATAAAGACTTCCACCGGCTTCGGAACTGGTGGCGCGACAGTTGAAGATGTGAAATTCATGAAATCGATTGTTAAAAATAAGGTCAAAGTCAAAGCAGCCGGTGGGATTAACAATCTTAATCTGTTATTTGCGCTGATTGATGCAGGGGCAGAACGGATCGGAACAAGTCACGCGGTACAATTAATCGAGGATTTTAAAAAGCAGAAAGCTGCAGGATGAATAGCATGAAGAAAAGGTGTAGGATCACAGACCTTGGCAGTTTTGTGGTTGACCTTATGAGCTACGCTCCTCGTTTGCCTACAGCCGGCGAAACAGTAAAAGGAGGGCCCTTTCGTGCGGGACCTGGCGGAAAAGGCTCTAACCAAGCTATTGCTGCTCGAAAGTGTGGTGCGGATGTAACGATGATCACAAAACTCGGGCAGGATGTCTTTGCGGATTTCGCATGGAACGTATACCAGCAGTACGGTATAAACACTGATTACGTATATACTGACAAAACGACCGGGACGGGTACTGCGCTAATTATCGTAGAACAGGATAGTGCACAGAATACAATCGTGGTCACTCCTGGCGCATGCGGGAACATTACACACGCAGAAATTGATGGCGCAAAGAACAAGATTGTCCATTCTGATATTTTTCTAACTCAGCTTGAAATTAACATGGACGCGATCAGATACGGATTGAAAATCGCCTTTGAAAATCATGTGAGGACAATTTTGAATCCTGCGCCGGTCCAGTCAGTTAGTGACGAAATTTATAAGATGATTAGCGTTATCACTCCTAACGAAACGGAAGCGGCATTGCTTTCCGGAATCAGTACTGACACGCCGGAAGGTGTGCGTGCGGCCTGCAGATTTTTCAGAAAAAAAGGCGTAAGTGCCGTTATAGTTACCTTGGGAAAACGTGGTTCCTACATCTCCTCTGATGAATTTGAAGGGATGATAGGAATTGTTGACGCGGGTAATTCCATTGACACGACAGGCGCTGGTGACGCTTTCAACGGTGGTCTCGCGGTCGCTTTGGCGGAGGGAAAGGGTATCCAAGAGGCTGCCGCTTTTGGTGCCGCGGTTTCTGGAATTGAGGTGACTAGAACAGGAACCACTCCGGCGATGCCACAGCGGGAAGAGGTTGACCGACTTTATAATCGGTTTGTCGCAGAATCGAAAAAGTTGAAAGATAGGCCGTAAATCTCGAATTTTATCGGGGAAGGGAATAAAGTGCTGTACAATAAAGTTAAAAAAATCAAGGAAAAGATTTCTGTGATCGGTGTGGGCTGCTGGAATTTCGGTGGCGACTGGGATTCAACCGACGATAAAAAATCTATAAATATAATACATGCTGCAATTGATGCTGGAATTAATTTTTTCGATGTAGCACCTGTGTATGGATGGGGTCACTCAGAAAGAGTGTTAGGAAAAGCTTTAAAAGAAGGGAATCTAAGGAATAAAGTCCTTATTGCTTCAAAGGGAGGTTTACTCTGGAATGAAAAGCATGAAACTACAAATAACCTTTCTAAAAAAAGTCTTTTAAAAGAAATAGATAATACATTAACTAGACTCCAAACTGACCATATTGATATTTACCAGATGCATTGGCCAGATCCTAAAGTACCTCTCGAAGAAACAGCTGAGGCCTTAGAAGAAATCAAAAAAGCTGGTAAGATTCGCTATGTTGGACTAAGTAATTTTCCGCAAAAAGACGTTGAGAAGATGATGACTATAACGGATGTACATTGCCAACAGAGTCTATATAATATGTTAGAGCGAAATACTAATAGCTATCATAACATTCCGCTACCTTATAAAACCGAAAAAGAAGTACTACCCACTGTTAGAAAATATGGTCAGGCATTTCTTCCGTATAGTCCATTATTTCAGGGCCTTTTAGCTGGCAAATTTCATTCTGGAATTACATTTTCAAAAAAAGACATTCGCAATGCTAATCCAAAACTCGTTGGACCAAAATTCGATATGTACTTCAATGCTGCTGAAAAGTTACGGAAGTTAGCGAGCGAATACGGTAAGCCGATGAATGAGGTCGCGCTAAACTGGCTCAGGCAAAAAAAGGAAGTAACATCTATTATTGCTGGTGTTTCCACTGTGAAACAGTTAGAACAGAATCTTCACTGCCTAACTTGGAAGATTGATGAAGAAATGATGGCAAAAATCAATACTATCATCGCCCCTTTTGAAAAGATCTGACCCAAAAAATTTTAAACCAACACATGCTAAATCTGGACCTTGTTTGAAAAATGCCCCTTAGAAATAAAGGAGGAACAATGAAATTACAAGTCGCTGTGGATTCTGGCGGTAGGGACAGTTTGCTTCGGATGGCCGAGAGAGTATACGATTTGGTTGACATAATTGAAGTCGGTACACCGATGATTATCCTTGATGGCCAGAATCCCGTTAGGGCGCTACGAAATAAATACCCCGCAGCTTGTATCGTTTCCGATACAAAAATTATGGATGGCGGCAGTACAGAGGCGCAGTACGCCTGTGAAGCCGGAGCTGATATTGTGACGGTGTTAGCTGTCTCGAGCCTTAAAACCATCAGTGCGGTAGTTTCGGAAGTGCATCGGTATTCGAAACAGGTCTTGGCCGATCTCATCGACGTGCAAGACGTTGTGAGGCGCACAAAACAACTGGATGCAATGGGCGTGGATTATATCTGTGTCCATACGGCTTATGATGTGCAGCCGACTGGGGTGACTCCTCTAGCCGACCTAGAAAAGGTTATGGCTACTGTCAAGAATTCTAAGGTAGCCGTAGCAGGGGGTATCAGTAAAAAAACCATCCGCGAAGTGGCTAAGATGGGACCCGATCTTGTCATCATAGGTGGAGCAATTACAAATGCTGTGGATCCGCGTACCGAAGTGGAAAAATATCGTAAAATCATAAAAAGAACTCTGTAAGGTTAACATGGAAAAACATGATAATAGAAGAGCTAATTTTATCTAAGGAACCTCTGGTTTAATCTGTGCTGCCCAAGAGAGAAGAAAGCTGGTAAAATAGAACCATCAAGACATAGATAGTGCGGAAACATGAAAAGCAGCAAACCTTTACGGATATTGAAATATAGCCGCCGGAAGAAGAAAACGCGGCGGGAAGAGTTTCTGGAAGCCATGGACGAGATTATCCCTTGGGACGAGTGGGTCGGCGTGATTGCGTCGCATTACCTCACCGGTAAACAGGGGCCGTTCTCCCGTGGGTGTCGAGCGGATGCTGCGGGATGTATCTGCTTCAGATCTGGTTCAATCTTTCCGATCTGGCCACCGAGGACGCGATTTGCGACAGCTATGCCATGCGTAAATTCACCGGAATTGATTTCATGACCGAAAATGTACCGGATGAGACGACACTTTGCAAGTTTCGATATCCGCTGGAAGAAAACGGTCTGGACAAGCTGTTCTTCGATGCCATTAACCGCGTCATGGAAACCACCGGTCACATGATGAAGGGCGGTACGGTCGTGGACGCCACCATCCTCAACGCGCCCACTTCTACAAAGAACGCGGAGAAGGCACGCAACCCTGAAATGCATCAGACGAAAAAGGGAAAGGAATGGTGCTCCGGCATGAAGTGCCACATCGGCGTGGACACCGGTAGCGGGCTGGCCCACACAATGAAAGTGACTTTCGCCAATGGGAACAGCTGATTGAACACCGCAGATCCTCTGTCCGCTGCAAGGTGGAGCTCACTTTTCGCATCATCAAATGTCAATTCGCCTACACAAAAACCGGTACCAGGGACTGATGAAAAATGAGAACAGACTTTATGCCATGTTCGCATGCGCAAATCTTTACATGCTGGCGATAGCTGGGCGAAACCTGACAAGGGAGAAGTGCGCCAAATTTCGTAAAAGCGGAAATCAATGCAGTTGATTTAGAACCTGTATTCACAAACGTTTAAGCAGAGTATGTAAGTGTGAGATTTTAACGACAGTTTCAGCAGAATCGGTAGTGATCTCATAATCCTTGCTGAGACGTCGGGAGTTATTCAGCCAACTAAGGGTGCGTTCAACCACCCAACGCCAAGGGAGCTTCTCCCACTCATGCGGTTTGATTTTTTCTGAAATGTCCACACCAAGGCCGAGAAGTTCATCCACATCTAGGACAAAAGTGCCGCGATATCCTGCATCAGCGCAGAATCTTTGGATGGAGAGGTAACGCTCGAAAGCAAGTTTTGCAGACTCAATGCCAGACTTCGTGTCGTGAATATTCGCGGCGTGGACGATGGCTGCAAGCAAATTTTCCATCACGTCTACGACGATGTGCCGTTTTCGTCCTTTCGTTTTTTCCCTCCGTCAATGCCACGTTCCTCGCTTGCGGCTACGGTTTTGACGCTTTGAGGATCGACAATCCCATAACTCGGTCCTGCTTTTCGCCCCCGCATCTTCGCGTGCTTTTACCACCATATGCTACAATATTCTGTCCCAAAAGCCACTGATTCGAGCGCGCCGATAGAAACTGTGGACTGTCGAATAGGGCGGAAAGTCATGCGGTGAATGACGCCACTGACAGCCTGTTTTGACAGAGTACAAAACAGCGTCCGTCAACTCGCGTTTTGACCATTTGTATTTTCGCAATCCCAAATATAGCGGTCCTATCTCCGCCCATTGTTTGTCAGTCAGGTCGCTCGGGTATGCCTGCCTTTGCATCTCATCTTTTTTTCATATAGCAATTTTATCATATTCTCGCTTGTGAATACAGCTTCTTAGTGTCCAAATCCCACACAAACACTCAATCGGTGATGTTCCTGTGATCCCTTTTCGCCTGAAATCTCTCTTAACGCCTTTTATTCAGAGGTTCCCTAGTATTTATCTTTTGCTATGAAGATAAAAGCTTTACTTTAATAAGTCGTTCTATTTCAAGCAACAAATCTAGTATATTATTCGAAAGGTACTGGGCTTCATGGCAAAACTTTTTCAATAGAATGACTGATGTATTCTCAACTTTTATTAAACCCCACAATTCAATAAAAGATTGCTGGAGGGAAACTGGATGCCAAATACAGTTGAAAATGCAAAGACAATTCTAACTAGCCTAAAAGAGAGCCTTTTCGCCGTCGACGTGGGCCAGACGGAAGCTTTGGCAGATGCTGTTCTGACCGTCAGGCGGGAAAAGAAAAAGATCTATGTTGCGGGGGCCGGACGTTCTTTATTAATCATCCGTACTTTTGCCATGCGGATGATGCACCTAGGACTGGATTCCCATGTCGTTGGGGAAACAACAGCGCCGGCGATCCAGCAGGGCGATTTACTCATATTTGGCTCCGGGTCTGGGGAAACGGAAACACTTTCCATTGTGCTTGCCAGAGCGAAATCCGTCAACGCAAAAGTGGCCGTTATTACCCGAAACCCGAAATCCAAGCTTGGCAGTCGAGCAGATCTTGTGGTCAGAATTCCCGTGAAAAAAGAGGCCATGGAGTTCCAGCCTGGTGGTACAGCTTTCGAACAGGCAATGCTGATCCTTTGCGACGCGCTGGTCCTGCGCATTTTGGAAAAGGGTAGGTTGCTGAAAGACCGACGTGATTTAAGTGCATATATTATGCGTTTCCATGCAAACCTAGAATGATTCTACTTACTTTATCTTTTGGTTCGTTGGCAGTAGTCTACAGCAATTCCAGATAAGATTGCATAGAATGATATAATAGAAAAAAACAATAAGCGGATGAAAAAATGATACCAATGGAAAAATAGTCCCCCGGCATTGGACTATACCCTAAAAAATGGACAGTGAAAAAAGGGACCCCCTGTTGTAGAATAGAAACTACGACAGGAGGTTGTTTTATGCCCAGAAAATATACAAAAGTAGAATTACTGAGTGATGAGGTATTTCGGCGAGAGGCAGCGGGAGAGACCAACCGAGAAATAGCAAAAAGCTACGGGGTGACAAAATA
>ENA-UOOI01002727-UOOI01002727.1-fermentation-metagenome-genome-assembly--contig:-NODE-2727-length-14574-cov-32.647428_pt1 | contig 14574 bp, 10 predicted proteins | sample MGYA00245779_ERZ724027 | MGnify/ENA primary metagenome ERZ724027 (study PRJEB28704, sample SAMN03018318) | fermentation metagenome | biome: anthropogenic terrestrial biome; feature: soil... | reverse complement strand
TAAAAAATAAATATGAAAATATTTGTCAGAGGCTTGTATGATATCAATTTTTTGTTTATAATAGTTGATGTGCTTGCGGGCGTGGCGGAATGGTAGACGCGCAAGACTAAGGATCTTGTGATCGATTTTAGATCATGGAAGTTCGAGCCTTCTCGCCCGCACTAATTAGGGATGGAACTTTGGTTCCATCTTTTTTTATCTTAAAAATTAATTACGTTATGAAGAAATTGATTAAGTCGGGTTATAATTGATGTATCAATTTTAAAGGTAAGGAAAATTTCATGGCTAAACGTCGTACACGTAAAGTTCAAAAAAGTTCACGAATCATAATTCGTGTTTTTATCATTTTATTTGTGCTAATTATTGCTTTTGTCGGTTTTAGATATTATAGAAGACAAGCGATCCAGTCAGAGCAGATCAGGCAAGAACAATTGCAACGTCAAGAACAACGGGAAAAGATTCTGAGGCAACATAAAGCATTTATTAATAAGATTGGTCCAATTGCAAAAAGTGTGGATAAATCATATGATCTTTTGCCTAGTATCACTGTGGCCCAGGCATGCCTTGAAAGTAATTACGGTCAAAGTGCCTTAGCACAAAAATATAATAATTTATTTGGTGTAAAGGGAACTAATCCAAATACTTCCGCGATTTTATCTACCCAAGAATATGTAAAGGGTAAGAGAATCAATGTTAAAGCTCGTTTCCAAATTTATGATTCTTATGAAGCTTCCATTCGCGCACATGCAGAACTCTTTCAAAAGGGAACTAGCTGGAATGGTAAGCAATACAGACATGTTGTGACAGCTAAGAATTACCAAAATCAAGCTCGTGCTTTAGTACAAGATGGCTACGCAACTGATCCAAATTATGCGGATAAATTAATTAATTTAATCAAGCAATTTGACCTTGAAAAATATGATAAGTAAAAAGTAACGGCTAAAAAGTGACGTTACTTTTTTGTTATAATGAGAAAGCTATTGTTATTAACAGTTGGAATTTTGTGAAGGGAATTAGAATGAGCGAAAAATCAATTTTAGCTGGGTTAAATCCCCAACAGAAAAAAGCCGTTCAGGCTACTGAAGGTCCACTTCTGGTAGTTGCTGGAGCGGGATCAGGTAAAACTTCCGTCTTAACAAGGCGGATTGCTTATTTGGTAGAAGAAAACAATGTTACGCCTTGGAATATTTTAGCGATTACCTTCACTAATAAGGCTGCAACAGAAATGCGTGACCGTGAGCAAAAACTTTTGGGACCGGTCGCTAATAGTATTTGGATGTCAACTTTCCATGCCCTTTGTGTACGGATTTTGCGGCGAGACGCAGATAAAATTGGTTATAGCCATAACTTCTCGATTGCGGATTCATCAGAACAATTGACTTTGGTCAAGCACATTGAAAAAGACTTAAATATCAATCCTAAAATGTACGATCCGCGTGGCATCTTATCAGCAATTTCCAATGGAAAAAACAATTTGATGACACCTGATGCTTTTGCAAGTAGTGCCTCTTCACCCTTTGACAAGGTTGCGGCTAAAGTTTATAAGGAGTACCAACACCGCTTAAAGCAGGGGCAGATTATGGATTTTGATGACCTGATCATGCAGACTTTGGTATTGTTTAAAAAAGATCCTGCAACCTTACATTTTTATCAGAACAAATTTCATTATATTTTGGTTGACGAATACCAGGATACGAACCAGGCGCAATATGAACTTTGCCACGAACTAGCTGCTCAATATAAAAATATTTGTGTCGTTGGGGATGCAGACCAGTCGATTTATGGTTGGCGTGGAGCTAATATGGAGAACATCGTTAACTTTGAGCATGACTATAAGAAGGCCGGCGTCAAGACCGTTAAGTTAGAGCAAAATTATCGTTCAACTGGTCATATTCTGTCAGCTGCTAATTCCGTAATTAAAAATAATCAAAATAGAAAAGATAAGAACCTGTGGACAGACCAGGGAGCAGGTAAAAAGGTAACTTATTATCAGGCTCAAAGCGGTGACGATGAGGCACACTTTATTATTTCTAAAGTTCAAGAAGAGGTTAAGGACAAAAAACGTTCTTACAAAGACTTTGCCGTTTTATATAGGACAAATGCACAATCACGAACAGTCGAGGAAGCTTTTGTTAAATCAAATATTCCTTACCAAATTGTTGGTGGCCATAAATTTTATGACCGAAAAGAAATTATGGATATCATGGGCTACCTTAAACTTGTGGCTAACCCGGCCGATATGTTGAGTTTAAATAGAGTAGTTAATTCTCCGAAGCGTGGCATTGGTGCGGTAACCGTTAATAAATTTTTATCCTTTGCAAATGCTAATCATTACAACGTTTTGGAAGCGATGGATAATATAGGTGCGTCAACTATTTCTACTAGGCCTGCATCTAAACTTAGTGACTTTGGTAGTAAATTGCGCGATGCGATTAAGTTCTCTAAAGACCACACCGTTACTGGTTTAACTGAAAAAATTCTTGAAGATTTTAATTATACCAGTACGCTTAAAGCCGCACACACGATTGAAGCCGATACACGTTTAGAAAACTTGGATGAATTCTTATCCGTAACTAAACGTTTTGATGATCATTATGATGAAGATGAGGAAGATTCTGATGCCCTCAGTGATTTCTTAGCCGAAATATCGTTGTTAAGCGATCAGGATGACTTAGAGGAAAATGATGATCAGGTAGAATTAATGACGCTCCATGCTGCCAAAGGGTTGGAATTTCCAGTTGTCTTCTTAATTGGTATGGAAGATGGATTGTTCCCATTATCTCGTTCATTAATGGATGAAAAAGAGTTAGAGGAGGAACGCCGTTTGGCATATGTGGGTATCACTCGTGCTAAGCAAGAGCTATACTTAACAAATGCATATTCAAGAATGATGTATGGCAGAATTCAAAATAATCCGCCATCAAGATTTTTAGAGGAAATTGATGACAAAGATATAGAAGTTGAAAATCCTAATGCAGGGAACAGCTTTATTGGGAATAACAATTACAAATCCCAGGCTGCACCATTTGCTAACAAGGATGAACGTGCCCGTGCGCAAGTTTATACCTCTCCTAAAGCTAAAAAAGCTTCTGGTGCCGTAGGTGCCGAAAAGAAGGGCTGGAGTGTTGGTGATCAGGTTGAACACAAATCATGGGGTCGTGGCGTTGTTACTAAAGTTAATGGTACTGGCGAAGATATGGAACTTGATATTGCCTTTAACGGTAAAGGAATTAAGCGCCTTTTAGCCGCCTTTGCTCCTATTAAGAAGTTATAATAAACTTGAGTTGTGATAGTTTTTAATTAAGGGAGAGAAAATGGCAAATTTAACTCTTGCGGAAGCAAAAAAAGAAATTGGTCCTCTTAGGAAACAGCTTAATGAGTGGGCTGATGCCTATTATTCAAAAGATGCGCCCAAGGTTGAGGATAATGTTTATGATAAGAAATATAACCGTCTTGTTGAACTAGAAACGCAATTTCCGCAACTTATAACACCCGATTCAATCACGCAAAAAGTTGGTGGGCAGATCGATTCGGAATTTACCAAAGTTGATCACCCAATTCCTATGCTTTCAATGGGGGATGTTTTTTCTAAAGGTGAATTGCGAGAATTTGACCAAAGAATTCAAAAATTGGTCGGTCATCCGGTAGCTTACAATGTTGAATTAAAAATTGATGGCTTATCTATTTCGCTTGAATACACCAATGGTCGGTTAGTTCGTGCCTCTACACGTGGAAATGGTGAAGTTGGTGAAGACGTAACAAGAAATGCTCGCTACATCAAGGATATTCCGCAAACCTTGCCTGAACCGTTGACTACCGAAGTACGGGGCGAATGTTATATGGACAAAGAAGCATTTGCTAAGTTGAATAAAGAGCGGGACGAAAAAGGTAAAAGTGTTTTTGCCAATCCTCGTAATGCTGCTGCTGGTTCATTGCGGCAACTTGATGCCCGTATTACTAAGAGACGTGATTTGAGTACCTTTATTTATACATGGGTTAATCCACCTGAAAAAATTACGGGTCAGCACCAAGCAATTGATGAGATGCACCGCTTAGGTTTTCATACGAACCAAACGGGGCAAAAATTATCTAATTTGGATGATATTTTTGCTTTTATCGATAAATATACAGCCAAACGTGATAGTTTAACCTACGGAATCGATGGAATTGTACTTAAGGTTGATGATTTAAGTATTGAACAGAACCTAGGTAATACCGTTAAGGTACCACGTTGGGAAATTGCTTATAAGTTTCCACCTGAAGAACAGGAAACGGTTGTCCATGATATTAAATGGACGGTCGGCCGCACCGGGGTTGTAACGCCAACCGCTGTTATGGACCCGGTAAAACTTGCTGGTACTACGGTGTCACGTGCGGTTCTGCATAATCCGGATCTGCTTAAGGAAAAAGATGTCCGGATTGGCGACACGGTCAAACTGCACAAAGCAGGCGATATTATTCCAGAAATTTCTGAAGTAGTACTGTCAAAGCGGCCCAAAGATTCTGTCCCGTATAAAATTCCAACTACTTGTCCGTCATGTGGTCAAAAATTGGTGCACTTAGAGGGTGAAGTTGCTCTTCGTTGTATTAATCCGTCCTGTCCGGCACAAGTTGAAGAGCAAATAACCCACTTTGCATCTCGACCAGCAATGGATATTGATGGCTTGGGTCCCAAGATTGTTAGGCAGTTAATTTCTAATAATTTAGTTCATAATGTTGCTGACTTGTACCATTTAACCGCTGATGATTTATCCAAGTTAGATCACTTTAAAGATAAATCAATTAATAACTTATTAACTGCAATTAATAATTCTAAGTCGAATTCAGTTGAATTGCTTTTGACTGGTTTGGGAATAGATCACGTTGGAGCTAAGGCTGCCCGCTTAATTGCGCGAAAGTTTAAAAATATGGAAAAGATTATGAATGCGGACGTGCAAGAAGTTGCTTCAATCGCTACAATAGGCATGACGATTGCTGAATCTTTAACTACTTATTTTGCTCAACCAGAGGTTATTAAACTGGTGGAAGAGCTAAAAGAAAGTGGTTTGAACATGGATTACCTCGGTGAAGATGAACCTGAAGAAATTAAAGATAATTACTTTAAAGATAAGACGGTTGTGTTAACTGGTACGCTTGAACATTACACTAGAAGCGAGTTCTCGAAGAAATTGCAGTCTTTAGGTGCCAAGGTAACGGGCTCTGTATCACACAATACCGATTATGTTATTTATGGCAAAAATGCCGGTTCTAAGTATACTAAAGCTGGGAATTTAGGTGTTCCACGTTTAACTGAAGAAGAAGCAATTGCACATATTGAATAAAGGAATAATTAAAGTGAAAAAATATTTGCAAGTTATGGCATTGATTGGCGTGGCCATCAGTTTAAGTGCCTGTGGTAACTTAAAGAATTCTAATTTAGCTAATAATGCAAAAACACCTTCTACTACAAAGACTAAAAGTTACCAGACTACCAATACAGGTAATGGTGGCTATACCGTTTTAATGAAGAACGGCCATTACGTTGTTAGTCCTATTGATGGGCTAACCGCCACTAATAATGACAATTCAGTTGATACACGTGAATTAGAACGTGGCCTGGTACAAATTTCGAAGGGTCAATATTCTCCTAATTCATACGTTTTTCAAGAGGGTCAATATTTGGATTCTACAACTGTAAATAATTGGTTGGCAAGAAAATCCAAGTCTAATCCTACGGGATTAAATCCGGCTTCAGGTTCAAAGAAAAATTATAATCCATATTATTTAGAAGAGATTCTTGAACAAGATTATTTGTCGGGTTCCGGTTCCAGTTACCATATAGGTGGTATGAGTATTGGGCTTGCAATGAATTCTGTTGACTACTACCAGAAGTCTAGTGGCGGTCCAGAATACCAAAAGAAAATTTCACGAACGGACCAAAAAAATTATGGTCAACAAATGGCTGGACAAGTTGTGAGTCGTTTGCGTGCCAAAAAGGGATTAAAGCACGTTCCAATTACCGTTGGTCTTTTTTCTAAAACTAGCAAAGATTCCCTAGTCGGTGGAACTTACTTTGCTTACGGGACAGCAGCTGCTAATAGTAGTAAAATAACTAAATGGAAAACTGTGTCGGAGGAATCTGAAGTATTACCGACAATTGGCAACACCAAGGCAATTAATAGTAGTGATGCCTCAAGCTTTAGCAGTTTTAAGGCATCGATTCAAAACTATTTTCCTAATATCAGTGGCGTAACAGCTAACTTACGCTATGATAACGGAAAATTGGCACAAGAAAACATTTCTGTGACTACCCAATTTTATGGTTATGAACAGATCCAAAGCTTTACCCGCCTAGTTTTATCGACGGCGAAAAAGTATTTGCCAAATGATGTTCCAATTGAAATTAAAATTGGCTCTGTTAACGATATACAGGCATTAATTGCTAAAGAAACAGCAGATGGTGATTACCAAGTCCATATTTATGGCGGCGAATAGGAGGTATTTGAGTGAAGATTACAGAAGACACCATTAAACACGTTGCAATTTTATCGCGACTTGAGTTTGATGATAAAGAATTAGGTAAGATGACTAAACAAATGGGTTCAATCATTAATATGGCTGATCAGCTTTCAGAAGTTGACACCAAAGGTGTTCCAGAGACAGTCCAAGTTGTTGATCGTGACACTGTATTTAGGGATGATAAACCTGAACATTGGCAAGATAGGGAAGATTTAATGAAGAATGCACCTGCAAAGGCTAACGGCTTTATTAAGGTTCCTGTAATTATTAATAAGGATGACGACCAATAATGAATTACTTAAATGAAAATATTGACTCATTAAATAAAAAACTTGCTAACGGTTCTTTATCGGCTGATAAGTTAACCAAAGATACTGTAGCAAACATCAAAGATGAAAATAAAAAATTAAATGCTTGGATAACTGTTGCCGATGATGCGAAGCCAGCTGAAAATCTTGATTTTTCCAAGAATAAATTAGCTGGTATTCCAATTGGCATTAAAGACAACATCACTACTAAAGGCGTAAAAACCACTGCTGCTAGTCACATGCTGTACAATTATGTTCCAGTGTTTGATGCAACAGTTATTAGCAAGTTAAAGAAAGCCCAAGCGACTTTTGTTGGCAAGACTAATATGGATGAGTTTGCGATGGGCTCTTCCACCGAACATTCATATTATGGCCCAACTCATAATCCGTGGAATTTAGATAAAGTTCCAGGTGGCTCATCTGGTGGCTCTGCAGCCGCAGTTGCATCAGGTCAAGTTGTTGCTGCACTTGGTTCAGATACTGGTGGTTCGATTCGGCAACCAGCAGCATTCAACGGTATTTTTGGAATTAAACCTACTTATGGCCGTGTATCACGTTGGGGGTTAATTGCCTTTAGCTCGTCACTAGATCAAATTGGTGTATTGACCAAGCGCGCCAAAGATTCAGCTGAAATTTTGAATGTTATTGCCGGAAGCGATGACCGTGATTCAACTGTTTCAGAAAAAGAGGTTCCTGATTTCACAAGCTTCATCGGTCAAGGTGTTAAAGGCTTGCGGATCGGTGTTCCTAAGGAATACATGAGTGATGCGGTTGATGAAAAGGTACGTGCTGCTGTTCAAAAGCAAATTGACTTTTTGAAAGCTAATGGCGCAATTATTAATAAAGTATCACTTCCATTGACTAAATACGTTGTTCCAACTTATTACATCATTGCCTCAAGTGAAGCTTCTTCAAACTTACAAAGGTATGATGGTATTCGTTATGGCTACCGTGCTAAGGACACTAAGAGCTTAGTTGACGTTTACGTTAAGTCTCGTTCTGAAGGATTTGGCCCAGAAGTTAAACGGAGAATTATGTTAGGTTCATTTGCTCTTTCAGCTGGTTCCTATGATAAATTCTTTAAACAAGCAGCAAAGGTTAGAACTTTAATTTGTAATGAGTTTGATAAAATTTTTGCTGACAACGATATTATTGTGGGTCCTACCACGACTACCCCAGCATTTGATATTGGCAGTGAAATTTCTGATCCAATCAAAATGTATAATAATGATATTTTGACTATTTCAGCTAATTTGGCAGGTATTCCTGCAGCTAGTGTACCAGCTGGTTTGGCAGATGGGATGCCCGTTGGTTTCCAAATTATGGCTAAACGTTTTGATGAGGGAAATATCTTTAGGGTAGCTGACTTTATTGAACGTAATAATAAATTTTATGAAAAAACACCATCTGGAATGGAGGATTAACTGAATGAATTTTAAATCGACTATTGGATTCGAAGTCCACTTCGAATTAAAGACTAAGAGTAAAATCTTCTCTCCTTCACCGGTAACTTATGGAGCAAAACCTAATACGGCAACTAACGTGATTGATTGGGCTATGCCAGGTGTATTGCCTTACGTCAATAAAAATGTGTATCGTTTAGGTATCATGGTAGCTTTGGCAACACATGCTCATATTCTGCCAAATACACATTTTGATCGTAAGAACTATTACTATCCTGACAGCCCCAAAGCTTATCAGATTACCCAATTTTTCCAACCACTTGCTCGTGATGGTTATGTTGATATCGAGGTTCACGGTAAAAAGAAGCGTATCGGTATCCATGAAATGCATATTGAGGAAGATGCTGGTAAGAATGCTCATGGTACCAACGGTTATTCTTATGTTGACTTAAACCGTCAAGGTGTTCCGTTGATCGAAGTCGTTTCTGAGCCAGATATTACCGATCCAGATGAAGGTTATGCATACCTTGAAAAGTTAAGAAAAGTTGTTCAGTTTACTGGTGCTTCTGACGTTAAGATGGAAGAAGGATCAATGCGTGTTGATACCAACATTTCTATTCGTCCAGCCGGACAAAAGAAGTTAGGTACTAAAGTTGAAATGAAGAATTTAAACTCCTTCGAACACGTTCGTAAATCATTAGCTTATGAAGAAAAACGGCAGCAACAAGTACTTTTATCAGGTGGACGGGTACAATCTTCGACCCGTCGGTTTGATGAGGCGTCAGGGAAGACTGTTTTGGAACGTGTTAAGGAAGGTGACGCCGATTACCGTTACTTCCCAGAACCAGATTTAGCACCATATCATATTAGCCAAGACTGGGTTGATAAGATTGCTAAAGAAATGCCAACTTCTGCAGAAGATCGTTATGATGAATATGTTAATAAGTTTGGTCTGAAGCCTTACGATGCAAATGTATTGTTGCAGACCAAAGAAAGCTCTGACTTCTTTGATAAAGCAGTTGCAGCGGGAGCCGATCCACGTTTAGCTGCTAACTGGATGAATACACAAGTAAATGGTTACTTAAATGATAATCGCGTTTCCTTATCTGATATTAAACTTACTCCAGAACATTTGGCTGCCATGATTAAATTAATTAAGGATGGCACTATTTCATCTAAGATTGCTAAGAAAGTCTTTGCTGAAACTATTACTAAGGGTACTGACCCTAAGAAATACGTTGAAGATAAGGGAATGGTTCAGTTATCAGATACCAGTGTTTTGCAACCAATGGTTACAAAGGTTGTTGATGCTAATCCACAATCGGTTGAGGACTTTAAGAACGGTAAAGATCGTGCGATTGGCTATTTAGTTGGTCAAATCATGAAACAGACTCGTGGTAAAGCCAATCCTAAGGTTGTTAATAAACTGCTCAACCAAGAATTGCAAAGTCGTTAATTTGAATTTTTAAAATATTAAGGGTAATTATGATTAGTAAAGCAAGATTAATATATAATCCTGTATCCGGTCACGAACAAATGCCGAAAAATGTAGCTACCATTCTGGATGTTCTAGAAAGAGCCGGGTATGAAGCCAGTGCTTATAGAACGACTCGTAAGAAAAAGAGTGCGCAAAATGAGGCTACGCGTGCAGCAAAGGAAGGTTTTGATTTGATCGTTGCTGCAGGCGGTGACGGTACAATCAATGAAGTTGTAAATGGAATTGCGTTTCTAGATAAAAGACCTAAAATGGCAATCATTCCTGCTGGAACGACAAATGATTATGCACGTGCATTGAATATACCACGTGATAATATTGCGGCAGCAGCCAAAGTTATATTGAAAAATAAGACTCGTAAGATGGATATTGGGAAAGCTAATTTCAAAGGCGGTGATGACCAATATTTTGTTAACATCGCTGCTTGTGGCTCCTTAACGGAGCTTACATATGGTGTCCCTTCAGAAGTTAAGTCTGCATTAGGTTATGCTGCATATTTAATTAAAGGTGCAGAAATGTTGCCTCATTTGACTGAGAATGAAATGCGGTTAACTTACGACGGCGGGGTTTATGAAGGTAAACTCTCTATGTTTTTGCTTGGGATGACTAACACAATTGGTGGCTTTGAGCAAATTATGCCAGATGCACAATTAAGTGATGGCTTATTTCAATTAATCGTAGTTAAACCATCTGATCCGGTTAAGGTACTTAAATTAATGGCTCTAGCTTTAAATGGCAATCATATGGATGATCCAGACATCATTTATACGAAGACAAGGACTTTGAAAGCTGAGCTTATTGGTAAGAGTAAAGGTAAGAAGTTACCGGTTAACCTTGATGGTGAGATTGGTGATTATTGCCCCGTAAATTTTGAAAATTTAAAACAACGGATTGAATTTTACGTTGGTGGTTAAAATATGAAAAAGCTTGTTACTACAAAAATAATAACAAGCTTTTTTATATAATGATGAGTACATAAAAAATCCTGTTACTAAATTTAGTAGCAGGATTTTATTTATTATTAAAGTGATTTTTAACGACGATCATTACCGCCCATACCGAAAATTTCAAGTAAGAACATAAAGATGTTAATGAAGTCTAAGTATAACTGTAATGCCCCAAGAATGGCTAAACCATTAGTGGAAACTTGATCACCGAAGTTATTATAAATATCCTTCATTCTTTGTGCATCGCTAGCGGTTAGGCCAGTAAAAATGATTACCCCAATAATTGAAAAAATGTAATCAACCATAGGATTTTTCAAGAACATATTAACTATTAATGCAACTAAAAGTCCAATTAAAGCTGCGCTTAAATATGATTCCCAGTTGGCTAAATCTTTATGTGTGAAGCTACCAAAGCATGCCATTGCAATAAAGACAGCTGCTGAAGAAACAAATGCAGTGGTTATTTGAGTACCAGTGTAGTAACCAGCAAGTAGTGAAAATTCAAAGCCATAAATGATAGATAATATCATTAACATGATAAAACTTGCAGCTGGGTTACGGTTAGCTTTAAAACTAATGCCAATTGCTAATCCAAATGGTACCAGCAAAATGATCCACATCATTGCCACTGGCATTTTCATGACAGCGCTTCTGAAAACGGTCATTGTTAAATATGCGGTCAAAGCAGATACTAAAACTGCTAATCCCATAACACTATATAATTTTGTTAAAAAACGATTGACCTCTGTAACGTCATGTACTTGCCGACGTTGAGGCTCAGTAGAGAAGTTATCCATAAAAACATCCTTTCTGTCATATAGATACTTATAATAAACTATCACAAAATAGGTGAAGACTAAAGGGGATAGTTTATTATTTTTGCTTAGGTTTTTCTGCCCATTTTAAGCCAATTCCTGTGACTCCACTTAAGATTGAAAATAGCGGAGATAGGAGGCTGAAGAAAGTAAAAGGTAAAAATGCCAGTACTGGAACTCCTAAAGTTGAGGCAGCAAATGAACCGGCAACACCCCAAGGGATGAGGTAGTTAATGACGCTTCCTCCATCTTCTAATACCCGGCTAAGTGCTAGTGGTGACAATCCCATTTTTGTATAAGCAGGTTTAAAGGCACGGCCGGGTAAAATAACTGACAAGTATTGTTCGCCAACGAAGAGGTTAATGCTAATGCCTGATAGAATAGTAACGGTGATCAAAGAAGCAGGCTTTTTTAAATGTTTGATTAATGGTTCCATTGCACTTTGAATAATATTAAATTTCATGAGTAAACCACCTAGTGAAAGGGTGGTAATGATCAATGAAACGGTACCCATCATACTAGAAATACCACCACGGCTGAGTAAAGTGTTAACTGTTGCACTGCTGGTTTTAGCTACAAATCCGTTCATGATTAAATTATTTAATGAGGTAACAGATTCGTGTGGATTTTCAATTAAAATCATAATGACTGTCGCAGTGATATTAATGAATAAGGTAGGAATAGCTGGGATCTTCCGCCACGCACAGAAAAGCATTAGGGCAATTGGTAATAGTACCCACCAGGAAATGAAGAAGTGACTTTGTAAAACATTGGAAGTCTGGGTAATTTTGCTGACATCCATTTGCCCACTATTTCCAAGGATCCAGAAGAGAATAAATGAAATAATGAATGAGGGAATGGTTGACCACATCATATTTTTAATATGAGCGAACAATTCGCTTTCTGCAACCGCTGCCGAAAGGTTAGTTGAATCAGAAAGAGGTGACATTTTATCACCGAATACAGCGCCTGAAACAATTGCACCAGCCACTAAGGCAGGATTAGCCTTCATGCTGATGCCAATACCAAATAAAGCAATTCCTACAGTCGAGATAGTGGTAAAACCACTACCGATTGCGATACCAATAACGGAGCAAACGAGAAACACGGATGGGACGAAGAAATTACCGTTGATTAGCTTAAAGCCAAGTACCATGATTGATGGGATGATGCCTGCCTTGATCCAGCTACCGATCAGAGCACCAATTAATAGAAAGATAAAGATGGGAATAATGGCAACACCGATTCCTTCTTTAATTCCGTTTTGAATGTCCTGCCAAGAAAAGCCGCGAATTTTTGCCCAAAAAGTGAGGAGGATAACCGTAAAAAGGACGGGAACTTCTGGTGAAAGTCGAAATTTAATTACTGAAATTCCTAAAATGACTAAAAGAATTGCAAGAATAACGATAGATTCTGTGAAGGATACTTTCTTTTTCATTTATTTTCTCCAATAAAAAAGTCCTGCTGACAAAATTGTCAACAGGACGATCAATAACCGTGGTACCACCTAATTTTCAAGTGTAAAACTTGATCTCTATTAGATGATAACGGGTCTGAATATTACCGAACAATTATTATTAACACTGTAATTCATTGACTCCGCCTGACTGGCTTGCACATGACCACCAGCTCTCTGACGCTTAACGAAGCAATTACTGTTTGTGTTGATTGATTGAAAACCATCTTAGCAAGATTTAAAAAGACTGTCAATATTTTTAATTGGACAGAATTATTACTTTTATTTTTGTTTTCTAGTAAAATAAGAGTATTACTAAGTGTTTGTAAAAAAGGACAAAATATGAAGAAAAATCAAATTGTCGATTTAAAAATTACGGATTTATCTTATCAAGCAATGGGAGTTGCTCATTATGAAGGGATGACCGTTTTTGTTAATAATGCCTTACCAGGTGAAGTTGTTACCGCAAAAATCTTGAAGGTAAAGAAGCGTTACGCTTTTGCTAAGATTGAAAAAATTAAGAAAGAGAGCCCTGACCGAGTAACTGTTAAACTCAATCAGTGGGTGCAAACAGGTTTAGCATCGCTCGCACATATTAAGTATGATAAGCAACTTGAGTTTAAACGTAATCAGGTCGTTAACTTACTTAAAAAAGCTCATATGGAAAACGTTGAAGTAGGAGAAACCTTACCTAGTCCAGAACAAACAGGTTATCGTAACAAGGCGCAGGTTCCTGTAAGAGAAGTTAAGGGACAATTAGAAATTGGCTTCTTTAGGCGTCATTCTCATGACTTGGTTCCACTTACTAACTTCTTTACAACGGATCCGGAAATTGACCGTGTTTTAGTTGCGGTTCGCGATTTGTTACGTAAATACCAAATCCCAGCTTATGATGAAATCAATAATAAGGGTGAGGTTCGCTACATTGATGTTCGCCGCAGCAAGGCAACGGGTGAAATTATGGTAATCCTGGTATGTTTGTACAAGGATTTTCCACAATTGCCTGACCTAGCAAAGGATATTGAAAAGATTAAAGGGGTAACGAGTTTAATTTTAAACTATAACCCTAAGAAAACTAATGTCATCTTAGGTAAGACGGATTACCTTGTATTTGGTGAACCACAAATTACTGATAAGATTGGTGACCTTAAATTCAAGATTTCACCTGAAAGTTTCTTCCAGATCAATTCTTTACAGACGCCGCGTTTATATGATTTGGCAATTAAACAGGCTAATTTAAAACCAACTGATGTTGTTGTTGATGCTTATTCAGGTATCGGTACGATTGGGTTGTCTGTCGCTAAGCATGTAAAGTCAGTTCGCGGAATTGAAGTTGTTAGGGATGCTGTTAAGGATGCAAATGCAAATGCCAAATTAAATGGCATTAATAATGCTAAGTATACGACTGGCAAGGCAGAAAAAATTATGCCGCGTTGGGCTAGTGAAGGGATGAAGACTGACGTAATCTTTGTCGATCCGCCAAGAAAAGGTTTGACACCTGAATTTATCGATGCAGCTGTAAAGACTAAACCAAAGAAGATCGTTTATATCTCATGTAACCCAGCTACTTTGGTTCGTGATTTGCAATTGTTCCAAACAAAAGATTACACATTTAACCGGATTGATCCTGTGGATATGTTTCCACAGACTCC
>ENA-UOOI01002725-UOOI01002725.1-fermentation-metagenome-genome-assembly--contig:-NODE-2725-length-14591-cov-15.086337_pt1 | contig 14591 bp, 15 predicted proteins | sample MGYA00245779_ERZ724027 | MGnify/ENA primary metagenome ERZ724027 (study PRJEB28704, sample SAMN03018318) | fermentation metagenome | biome: anthropogenic terrestrial biome; feature: soil... | reverse complement strand
CATCCACAGCGGCGTCGGCGCCATCAACGAATCCGACGTGATGCTGGCCGCGGCTTCCAACGCCGTCATCGTCGGCTTCAACGTGCGGCCGGACCCCGTCGCGGAGGAAAACGCCAAACGCGACGGCGTCGAGCTGCGGCTCTACCGCGTGATCTACGACTGCATCAACGAGATCGGCGCCGCCCTCAAGGGCATGCTGGCGCCGAAGGTCCGCGAGGTCACCCTGGGCCGCGCGGAGGTGCGCCAGGTCTACCGCATCAGCAGCGTCGGCACCATCGCGGGCGCGCACGTGGTCAGCGGCAAGGTCACCCGCAGCGCGAAGATCCGCGTGGTGCGCGACGGCACCGTGCTGGCCGAGGACGGCGTCGCCTCGCTCAAGCGGTTCAAGGACGACGCGAAAGAGGTCGCCGAAGGCTACGACTGCGGCATCGGCCTCGAAAAATACAACGATATCCGCGAGGGCGATATCTTTGAAGCCTTCACGACGGAAGAATACCGGGAACAGTAAAGCATGCGGCCGGGCGGCCGCGTAAGGGGTTGAGGCAGAAATGGCAGGCCACAGGATGGGCCGTATCACCGAGGACATCAAACGCGAGCTTTCCGCGATTTTCCGCGAGCTGAAAGACCCGCGGGTGCAGGGGAAGATCATCAGCATTGTCCGGCTGGAGGTCTCGAACGACCTTTCCTACTGCACCGTCTATATCAGCGCCATGGAGGGCCTGGCGCGCGCGAAGGACGCCGCCGCGGGGCTGAAGTCCGCCTCGGGTTTCATCCGGCACGAGCTGGGCGCGCGCCTGCCGCTGCGCAAGGTGCCGGAGCTGACCTTCCGCGCGACGGATTCCATCGAATACGGCGCGAACATCTCGCGCATCCTGAACGAGCTGAAAGAGGAAGAGGGGGACGCGGATGGCCGGCCTTGACGAAGCGGCCGCGGTGCTGCTCGGCGCGCAGCGGGCGGTGATCCTGTGCCACCAGTCGCCGGACGGCGACACCCTCGGCTCCGCCGCGGCCCTGTGCCGCGGCCTGCGGCAGCTCGGGAAGCGCGCCGCCGTGCGCTGCTCCGACCCCGTGGGGAAGCGGTTCCGCTACCTGTTTGAAGAGCTGCCGGACGACGAGTTCGAGCCGGATCGGATCGTCGCGGTCGACATCGCGGACGAGAAGCTGTTCGGCGAGCCGCTCCGCGCGCGGTACGGCGGGAAGGCGGACCTCTGCGTGGACCACCACCCCTCCAACACGGGCTACGCCCGCGTGAACCTCGTCGACCCGAAGGCGGCCGCCACCTGCGAGATCGTGTTCGCCCTGCTTAAGAAAATGGGCGCCCGCATCGACCGGCCCGTCGCCCTGGCGCTCTACACCGGCATCACGACGGACACCGGCTGCTTCCGCTACACCAACGTGACGCCGGCGACCTACCGCATCGCGGCCGACCTGGTGGAGACCGGCATCGACGCGCCGGGCGTGAACCGCGCGCTGTTCGACACCAAAAGCCGCGCCCGGCTGGAGATGGAGCGCCGCGTGCTCGATTCCATCCGGTACGACTGCGGCGGCCGGGCGGCGGTGATCGCCGTCACGAAGAAGATGGTCGCGGAGACCGGCGCGTCGGAGGACGACCTCGACGGCCTCGCGAGCATCCCCCGCGAGATCGAGGGCGTGCTGGTGGGCGTGATGCTGCGCGAGAAGGACGGCGGCGAGTGGAAAGTCTCACTGCGCGCCCGCGCGCCGGCGAACGCCTCGGCCATCTGCGCGAAGTTCGGCGGCGGCGGCCACCGGGGCGCGGCGGGCTGCTCGCTGCGCATGCCGCTCGAGGAGGCGGAGCGGCGTCTCCTCGCCGCCGTGCGGGAGGCGCTGGGGACGGGCGCATGAACGGAGTCATCGTGGCGGACAAGCCCGCGGGCTGCACGTCGTTCGACGTGGTGGCCGCGATGCGGCGCGTCTGCCGGGAAAGGAAGATCGGCCACACGGGCACGCTGGACCCGATGGCCACCGGCGTGCTGCCGCTGCTGCTCGGTGCGGCGACGCGCGCCGCCCCGTTCCTCGAGGATACCGATAAGGAATACGTCGCCGGCTTCGCGCTCGGCTGCGAGACCGACACGCAGGACGCTTCCGGGCGGGTCACGGCCCGCAGCCCCGCACGGGCGTCGCGCGCGGGGCTGCTCGACGCGCTGCCCCGCTTCCGCGGGGAAATTCTGCAGACGCCGCCGATGTATTCCGCCGTGAGCGTCGGCGGCCGCCGCCTGTACGAGCTGGCCCGGAAGGGCGTGGAGGTGCCGCGCGCGGCGCGGCGCGTGACGGTTTACCGGCTGGAGCTGCTCGCGTTCGACGAGGCCGCGCAGACCGGGAGCCTCGCCGTCTCGTGCTCGAAGGGGACCTACGTCCGCACGCTCTGCGCGGACCTCGGCCTCGCGCTGGGGACCGGCGGCGTGATGACCTCGCTGCGGCGCACGCGCGCTTCGGGCTTCTCGCTCGCCGACGCCGTCACGCCGGAGCGCGCGGCGGCCCTGGCGGCCGAGGGGCGCCTTTCGGAGTGCCTGCGGCCGACGGAGAGCCTGTTCCCCTCGTGCCCGCCGCTCGCCGTGAGCGGGCCGCAGGCGGCCCGCTTTCTGAACGGCGGCGCGCTCGACCTGGGCCGCACCTCCCTGCGGGGGCGCACGCCGCCGCAGGGGGCGCGGTTCCGCGTCCGCTCGCCGGAAGGGGAGTTTCTCGGCCTGGGCGAGGCGCGGGAAGGGCAGCTCCGCGTGCTGCGGCTGTTCCGCGGAGAAGAAACCGCCGGTTAGGAGAGGGGAACGGAAATGGAGATCTGTCACGACCTTGTCCCGTCGAAGGAAGCCTGCGCCGTGGCGCTGGGGAACTTCGACGGGCTGCACCTGGGGCACCGCCGGGTCCTGTCCCTCGCGCTGGCGGGCGCGGGCCGCGGCCTGCTGCCCGCGGTTCTCACGTTCGACGCCCGGCCGGCGGACGGCCTGATCTTTTCGCAGGAGCGGAAGGCCCGCATCCTCGGGCGCCTCGGCTTCCGTCGGCTGTACCTGCTGCACTTCGAGACGGTCCGCGGCATGGGGGCGGAGGAGTTCGTCGGGGCGGCGCTGGCGGGCGCGTGCCGGGCGAAGCTGGCCTGCTGCGGCTTCAACTTCACGTTCGGGCGCGGCGGCGCGGCGGGCTGCGAGGACCTTTCGCGGATGTGCGCCGCGCGGGGCATCGGGACCGCCGTCGCCCCGGCGGTCCTCGCGGGCGGGCGGCCGGTCAGCTCCACGCGCATCCGCGGGCTGATCGCCGAAGGGCGCGTGGAAGAGGCGGCCCGCCTGCTGCCCTGCCCGTTCGGGTACGAATCCGCCGTGCTGCCGGGCCGCCGCCTGGGCCGTCGCCTGGGCACCCCCACGCTGAACCAGACCCTGCCGGCAGGGTTCGTGCGGCCGAAGTTCGGCGTCTACGTCTCGGCCGTTTATTTCGGCGGCGGGGCGTATGCCGGCGTGACCAACGTGGGGGTGCGCCCCACCGTCGGCGGAAAAGAGGCGCTGGCCGAGACCTGGATGCCGCGGTATTCGGGCGGCGACCTGTACGGCGAGACGGTGCGCGTCGACCTGCTCCGTTTCCTGCGGCCGGAGGCCCGGTTCGCCGGCCTGCCGGAGCTGCGCGGGGCGATCCTGCGCGACGGCGAAGAGGCCGCGGCCTATTTTTTGAAAAATCCGGTCCCGCCGGCCTTCCCGTGACCTTTACAAATGGAATTTCCTGTGTTATACTGATTTGCATATCGACCCCCCGCGCGGTTCAGGGGTTACGCCCCACTGGGGATTTCACCGGCCCTGTTCTGCGCCCGCGGGAATCTTAAAAAGGTGGAGAGCTTTGCTATGCTGAAAGAAGAAAAGACTGTAATCATCCGGGAATACGCCCGCCACGAGGGCGACACCGGCTCGCCGGAGGTGCAGATCGCGGTGCTCACGAACCGCATCAACGCCCTGACCGAGCACCTGAAGGCGCACAAGAAGGACCACCATTCCGCCCGCGGCCTGCTGAAGATGATCGGCCAGCGGCGCAACCTGCTGAACTATCTGCAGCAGACCGACGTGGAACGTTACCGCGTCCTCCTCAAGAAGCTGGGCATCCGCAAGTGATTCCGGTAGAAGGCAGACGGCGCGCGCCGCCTGCCTTCGTTTTATGGGCGCCTTGCCCTGCGGAAGGGCGCATCCGTAAACGCTTATTTTCCGGGAAGGCAGGCGCCGCCCCGCCGGATCCCCGGTTCAGGGCCGGTCCGCCGGGGGAAACAGGCACCTTCGGTTTCCCTCGTGGAACTCTGCGAGAAGGTCCCGCAGGATCTCCTCCTGCGAGGCGGTCAGCCCGTCGATGGGGAGCATCTTGCGGTTTTCGAGGCCCAGGATATAGTCGGCGGAGACGCCGTAAAAAACGGCCAGCTTGGTCAGGACTTCGAGGGACGGCGTCTTGATGTTGTTCTCATATCCGCTGATGGTCGTTTTGGACAGATGGAGCCGCGTCGCCACCTGCGTTTGGGAAAGATTTTTGCTTTCGCGCAGCTGCCTGAGCCGGTAACCGAAATCAAAGATCATCCATATCAACCCCTTATGGAAAATTGTACCCGATTCCCGTAGGCTGGAAGAGAACGAAACGCCGCATTTTCGCCACCGGGGGGTGAATTTTGGCCCGGACTGTCCGCTCCGGGCGAAAAACAGGGGGCGGACTTCATTCTTTATTCTTCCGCGGCTCTGTGCTATAATAACACAGACCCGCCCGCGGGCGGGAAAAAACAAGAGGGCGGGGAAGCGGATGTCGGCAGTCACGCAGGCCAGGCGCATCGTGGTCAAGGTGGGGACCTCGACCCTCACCTACCAGAACGGGAAGCTGAATCTCCGGCGGGTGGAGCGCCTGTGTAAGGTGCTGAGTGACCTGCAGAACTCCGGGCGCGAGATTGTGCTGGTCACCTCGGGGGCCATCGGCGTGGGGGTCGGCAAGCTGGGCCTCGACGCCCGGCCGGTGGAGACCGAGAAGAAGCAGGCGGTCGCCGCCGTGGGCCAGTGCGAGCTGATGTTCATCTACGATAAATTCTTCGGCGAATACAACCGCGTCGTCGCGCAGGTGCTGCTGACGGGCGACGTGATCTCCAGCGGGCCGGGCCGGCGGAACACCGAGAACACGTTCTCCGAGCTGATCCGCATGGACATCATCCCGATCGTGAACGAGAACGACACCGTCGCGGTCGACGAGCTGGTCGGCGCCCAGATCGGCGACAACGACACGCTTTCGGCCGTCGTGGCGCAGCTCACGCGGGCGGATCTGCTGGTCATCCTGACGGATATCGACGGGCTGTACGACAAGAACCCGTGCCAGTACCCGGACGCGAAGCGGATCCCGTCCGTGCCCCGCGTGACGGACGCCGTCCGCGCCCTCGCGGGGGGGCGCGGCTCGGCGCGCGGCACGGGGGGGATGCGCACCAAGGTGGAGGCGGCCGACCTGGCCAACCGGGCGGGCATCCCCTGCTGCGTGATGAGCGGCGCGGTGCCGGAGAAGCTCTATGACCTGTTCGAGGGCGTGCAGATGGGAACGATGTTCGGCGGCGGGGGCCGCTGAACCGGAACGAACTCCGCCGCGCGCGGAGGATCGGAGGGAAAATCATGGAGGAGCTGGATCGGATGGGGGCGGCGGCGAAGGCCGCCGCGCGCGTCCTCGCCCGGGCGGGGACGCGGAAGAACACGGCCCTGCTGATCGCCGCGGAAGGGCTGGAGCGCGAAAAGGACGCGATCCTTTCCGCCAACGCGCAGGACCTGGCGGCCGCGCGGGACGAGGGGATGAGCGCGCCGCTGCTCGACCGCCTGGCGCTGGACGCGGGGCGGATCTTCGGCATGGCGCGCGGCCTGCGCGGCGTGGCGGCGCAGGAGGACCCGGTCGGGGAGGTGATCTCCGGCGGTACGCGGCCCAACGGGCTGAAGATCGAGAAGATCCGCGTGCCGCTCGGCGTGGTCGGGGTGATCTACGAGGCGCGGCCCAACGTGACCGCCGACGCCGCGGCCGTGTGCCTGAAGGCGGGCGACGCGGCGCTGCTGCGCGGCGGAAAAGAGGCCCTGCGCTCCAACCGGGCGATCGCGGCCGTGCTGCGCGCGGCGCTGAAGGCCGCCGGCCTGCCCGAGGACTGCGTCCAGCTGGTGGCGGACCCCAGCCGCGCCTCGGCGGACGCCATGATGCGGATGACCGGCTTCCTCGACGTGCTGATCCCCCGCGGCGGGCGCGGGCTGATCCGCTCCGTCGCGGAAAACGCCCGGGTGCCGGTCATCGTGACGGGCTGGGGCAACTGCCACGTCTATGTGGACGCTTCGGCGGACCCCGCGATGGCGGCGGAGATCGTGTTCAACGCGAAGGCGTCGCGCCCCTCCGTCTGCAACGCGACCGAGACCCTGCTCGTCCACAGGGACATCGCCGCGAAGGCCCTGCCGATGATCCAAGCTAAGCTGGACGAGAAACACGTCCGGCTGCGCGGCTGCGAACGGACGCGCGCGATCCTCGGCGCTTCCGTCGAGCCCGCGACGGAGACGGACTGGGAGACCGAATATCTGGACTATATTCTCGCCGTGAAGGTTGTCGACAGCCTCGACGAAGCCCTCGCGCACATCGCGCGGTATTCGAGCGGCCACAGCGAGGCCATCGTGACGAACAGCTATGAGAGCGCGCGCCGGTTCACGGAGGAAGTGGATTCGGCGGCGGTCTACGTCAACGCCTCCACACGCTTTACGGACGGCGGCGAGTTCGGCCTGGGCGCGGAGATCGGCATCTCAACCCAGAAGCTGCACGCGCGCGGGCCGATGGGCGTGCGCGAGCTGACCACCGCCAAATTCGTCGTGACCGGAAACGGGCAGGTACGCTGAAAGGGCGGTGCAGGGCATGAATACAGGCGATCGGAACGGCGCTCCCGGCTATTCCGCGGATTACCGCGGGATCCATCCCCCGAAGCCGAAAGCGAAGAAAAGCATTCCGAAGAATCCGCCCCCGCACGTCCCGGCCGGGAAAGCCTCTCCGAAGGGTGGACGCCCGGCCGGCCGCCGCCCGGAGCCGGAGGAAGAGCCGGTCCTGCCCGAAAGCTCCTGCGAAGAGGAGCTGCTGACCCGGTGGGACGCGGATGACGGGCCGGCGGCCCCGCTGCGGGAGGCCCGCCCGCGGCGGCGCGGGAAGTACCGCTACGGCATCTTCGCGGGGGCCGCGGTGCTGCTGCTGGCGCTGGTTGGCGTCGGCTTCATCGCCGCGCAGATCGGCGCGCGCGTCCGCGGCGCGCTGACCGACGACAGCAGGCTGCGCGCCTACGACCGGTTTCTGACCGTGGCGGTGGCGCAGGATCCGCAGCCGTTCGCCTCGCCCGAAAAGGCCGACCCGGAATTCGTGCTGAATGCCTCGCTCTGGAAGGCCATGACCGAAAATTCCGACTCCTATACCAGCTATGACGACGCCGGCCGCGCGATCGTGCCGCTGGGCGACGTGGCGGAGGCCTGCCGCGAGCTGTTCGGGCCGGACTGCCGCCTGCAGCCGAAGAACCCGGCGGAGGAGACCTTCTACGAGTACGACGCCTCGGGGAACCGGTTCTACGTTTCGCTGTTCTCGCTCGACAGCGTCTACGCGCCGTACACGCAGAGCGCCCGCCGCGAGGGCGACGCCACGGTGCTGCGCGTGGGCTACGTGCCGCCGACCGACGAGACCCGCCTGCAGACCGCCTCCGCCCCGGCCGCCTCGGGCGGAACGCCGACCCCCGCGAAGGTCATGGAATATGTGATGAAGACCGATCCCTCCAGCCGGAAAGAGTACCTGTACGCCGTCCGCAAGCCTTCGTGACGCAAAAAGGCCCCCGGCGAAAGCCGGGGGCCGGGCGGTTTCGGAAGGCTCAGACCAGCAGGTACATCAGGGCGAAGATCAGCGAAGTGTCCGCCTTTTCCTCCATCAGGATCAGCAGCAGCATCAGGATCAGCGAGCGTTCGCTGTCCTGGAACAGCACGTCGAGCGCGCCGGTGGGCGAGATGTCTTCCGCCTGCCCCGGCGCGGACGGCGCCGGCCGGGGGCGCTGCCGCGGGGGCTGCGGGTCGCTGTGCACGGGCATCTGCTCGGTGCGCGGGTGCGGAGCGTTGGCCTGCGGGCGCGGCGGGGCGTAGGTGGGGGGGATCTGCGCGCGCGCCTGCATCTCTCTCGCGCGGCGGATCGCCTCCTGCTGGAGGGTCTGCATGTTGCGCCGGTCCGGGACCGGATTGTTTGCCATATCTCCACCTCAGAAAAGCCCGCTGCCCTTCAGGAGCGGCACGGCCCGCACCAGCTGCATCAGCTTGAGGGATTCGTCCAGCTTTTTCTTCCGGCCCTCGCTCAGAAAGGGGCGCAGCGCGCGCAGAAGCCTTGTGGCGTTGTCCTCCCGGCGGAACCGGGCGAGGGCCGGGGCGACCTTCATCATCATCCGCATGATGTCGGCGTCCGGCGCGGGGTCCGGCCGGGGGTCGGATTCCTGCGCCGGGGGGGGCGCGGCGGGGCTTTCCTTTTCCTCCGCGCCGCCCAGCATGGACGCGAGGGCCTTGATTTTCTCCATGCTTGCGGGGTCTTTCAGAATTTCCCCCAGCTTGGAGGAAACGTCGTCCATTTATTTTCCTCCCGTCAGCTTGCGGATCAGTTCCTGCGCCTCGGGCGTGCCCAGCATCCGCCGGCAGGCCTCGCGGTCGCCCAGCAGGGACTGCACTTTTTTCCGGTCCTCCGGGCTCAGCTTTTTCATCAGGGAATCCAGCATTTCACTGTTGTTCCCGTCCTTTTGCATCGTTCATCACCCCGACCTATACTATGCCGCGCGGTGAAAAGATATGACCCGCCCCGCAGCGGGCGGGCAGGGAGGTTTTCCGTCTTGCGAATCCTGGTTGTCTCCGATACCCACCGCGACCGCGGCGCCCTCCGGCAGGCCATCCTGCGCCACCCGGAGGCCGAGGTCGTGATCCACCTGGGCGACGGCGCCGAGGAGGCCGCCGACGCCAAGCTCGAGTTTCCCGACAAAATGTTCCTGCTGGTGCGCGGCAACTGCGACTGGGGCAGCACGCTGCCCGTCGAGGGTTTGACCGCGTTCGCCGGCAAAAATATTTTTTATACACATGGTTATACTTATCATGTCAAATACGGGCTGTACGAGGCAAAATCGGCCGCGCGCGACCGCCGGGCGGACGTCCTGCTCTTCGGCCATACGCACGAGGCGCTGACGGAGTACGAGGACGGGCTGTATATCATGAACCCGGGCAGCCTGAACGGCAGCGCGGGGACCTACGGGACGCTGGACATCACGCCGGCCGGCGTCGTCACGAACATCGTCAGGATCTGATTGACAGCGGCCCGCGGGCATGCTATTTTAGAATCGGAAAATATGGGACCGACCGGAAAGGAAAATGCAGGAATGAGCGAATATGATCGCTGGTGCGCCGAGAAGCTGGACGATCCCGACCTTTCGGCGGAGCTGGAGGCCATCCGGGGCAAGCCGGAGGAGATCAACGACCGGTTTTACCGGGACCTCGCGTTCGGGACGGGGGGCCTGCGCGGCGTGATCGGCGCCGGGACGAACCGCATGAACGTCTACACGGTGCGGCGGGCGACGCAGGGCCTCGCCAATTATCTGAACAAGCGCGGGGGGAGCCCCTCCGTCGCCATTGCGTACGACAGCCGCATCAAGTCCGACCTGTTTGCGAAACAGGCCGCCGCGGTGCTGGCCGCGAACGGCGTGCGCGCGCACGTCTACCCGCGGCTTTCCCCCACGCCCACGCTTTCGTGGGCGGTGCGCAGCCTGCGCTGCAGCGCGGGCATCTGCGTGACGGCCAGCCACAACCCCGCCCAATACAACGGGTACAAGGTCTACGGGCCGGACGGCTGCCAGATCACCCTGAAAATGGCCGACGACGTCCTCGCGGAGATGGAGCGGCTGGACCTCTTCACCGACGTGAAGCGCATGGATTTTGAAGAGGGCCTGCGCCGAGGCCTGATCGACTATATCCCCGACCGGGTGATCGACTCGTTCCTGGACGAGGTGATGAAGCAGCGCGTGTTCCCCGAGCCCTGCGCGGGCCTCAAGGTGGTCTACACGCCGCTGAACGGCACGGGGCGCGTCTGCGTCACCCGCATCCTCGACAGGATCGGCGTGCGGGACGTGACCGTCGTGCCCGAGCAGGAGTTCCCCGACGGGAACTTCACCACCTGCCCCTACCCGAACCCGGAGATCCGCGAGGCCCTTCAGAAGGGCCTGGAGCTGTGCGAGACCGTGAAGCCCGACCTGCTGCTGGCCACCGACCCCGACTGCGACCGCTGCGGGATCGCCGTGCGGCAGAACGGGGAGTACGTCCTGATGAGCGGGAACGAGGTCGGCGTGCTGCTGCTGGATTTCATCGCCCGCGGGCGCCGGGAGGCCGGCACCCTGCCGAAGGACCCGGTCGCGGTCACGACCATCGTCAGCACCGACATGGCCGCGCCCGTCGCTGAGAGCTACGGCATCGAGCTGCGGCGCGTGCTGACCGGCTTCAAGTATATCGGCGACCAGATCGCCGACCTGGAGGAGCACGGCGGCGCGCAGCGGTATATCTTCGGCTTCGAGGAAAGCTACGGCTATCTTTCGGGCGGCTATGTGCGCGACAAGGACGCCGTGGACGCCAGCATGCTGATCTGCCAGATGGCCTACGCCTACCGGAAGAAGGGCATGACGCTGGTGGACGCGATGGACGCGCTCTACCGCCGCTACGGCTATTACGAGAACGCGCTGATGAACTTCGGCTTCGAGGGCGAGGACGGCATGATCCGCATGGGGAGCATCATGGACGGCCTGCGCAAAAATCCCCCGGCGGAGATCGCCGGCCGGCCCGTCGTCGGCCGGAGCGACTACCAGACCTCGGTCCGGTACGACGGGGAGAGGACCTCCGCCCTCAACCTGCCGAAGTCCAACGTTCTCGAATTCCGCCTGGGCGGCGGCGCGAAGGTGATCGTCCGCCCGAGCGGCACCGAGCCGAAGATCAAGGTGTACCTCTCGGCGCGCGAGAACGGCAGGCAGGCCGCGCTCGCCGCGCTAAAAAACCTGAAAAAAGCGGCCCCGGCCCTCGTGGGGACCGGCGCCTGACCCCGGAAAGGGGGGAAGCCTCATGCCCCGCCCTCCGGCGCCCGGATACCGGAGAATGCCCATCAGGCGGACCGCCCTGCGCCTGCGCTGCGGAAAGGCGTATTACACGCTGCGGCGGTATTTGCTGTGGGCATTCGGGGGCATCCGGTTCGCCCGGCGCTGCGGCAGCGGGAAGCTGCCGTACGTCTGCTTTTCCCACGCCACCCCGCTGCTGCGCCGGCTGAAAGGCGCGGACATGCGGCTGCAGCGCAACAAGGCCGTCAACCTGAAGCTCGCGGTTGCCCGGCTGGACGGCCTGCTGCTGAGGCCGGGCGAGACGTTCTCCTACTGGCGGCGGATCGGAAAGCCGTCGCGCCGCAAAGGTTATCTGGACGGCATGGTGCTGTTCTGCGGCCGGGTGGGGCACGGGGTAGGTGGCGGGCTGTGCCAGCTTTCCAACCTGATTTTCTGGATGACGCTGCACACCGCGCTGACGGTGACGGAGCGGTACCGCCACAGCTACGACGTTTTTCCCGACGAGAACCGGACGCAGCCGTTCGGCAGCGGGGCGACCTGCGTCTACAATTACCGGGACCTGATGGTTCGGAACGACACCCCCGCGACGTTCCAGCTCTGCCTGCGGGTGACGGACACCGCGCTGGAAGGCGAGTGGCGCTGCACGTCGAAGCCGCTCTACACCTACCGGGTCTATGAGAAGGACCCGTGCATCAGCCGGGAATACTGGGGCGGCTACGTCCGGAGCAACCGGCTCTGCCGCACGGTTTACGGCCCGGACGGCGCGCCCCTGCGGGACGAAACCCTGTGCGAGAACCACGCGCTGATGATGTACGCCCCGTTTTTGGAGAGCGGAAGCCGTGACTCCGCCTGCCGTTCCGAACAGGAACGAAAGGCCCGAATAATTTCAAAAGGGTGACAGATCCCAGCGATTGGTTGACAGAATTGGATTTATTCACTATAATAGAGCCGTATATACAGAAGACGCGGACCGACCGCAGGGTCATGGGTCCGGGCCGTGCATTTGCATAACGTCCTCCGATGGCAAATCTGTATAGAAAAAGGCTGAGGGAAAGCAAACCCCTCAGCCTCCTTTTTTCACAGGCAAAGCCTGCTTCGGCCCGCCGCGGGCACAGCCCGGCCCGCCATTCAGCTAAGAGCAAACCGGAAGCTTATTGAGGCGGGACAGTCCAAGGCAACTCCCGCTGGATCAACTGTGAAGTTTTCGCCCGCCTTTTTCAAAAGGCGGAATTGTCTTTCTATAGCAATTCCAGCCTTGAGCGAGGGGTGAAAATCGCTTCGCAGCTTAACTGGAAATGCTGTAAAGGTTTTCACAGCGCAAGAGACGCTCCCGAAGCGTCGATTTCAGCTTCGGGAGCATTTTCATATTTTTTTGGCGTCGGTTTCTTTTGCCCCGCTTTTCTTTGAAAAAAGAAAAGCGGATCAGGTATCGAAGCGGCCGCAGCATTTCTTGTACTTTTTGCCGCTGCCGCAGGGGCAGGGATCGTTGCGGCCGGGCTTTTTCTTTTTGCGGACCGGTGTGTGCGGCAAGGGGGCGTCTTCGCCGCCGCCGGAGCTTGCGGCCGGCTTGGCGACCTGCTCGCGCTTCGGCTCCTCGGCGGTGCGCAGCTGCACGGTCAGCATCATGCGGGCCGTGTTCTCGCGGATGGAGGCGATCATCTCGTCGAACATGTCGAAGCCTTCCATGCGGTACTCGACCACCGGGTCCTTCTGGCCGTAGGCGCGCAGCCGGATGCCCTTCTGAAGCTCCTCCATCGCGTCGATGTGGTCCATCCACAGGGTGTCGACGTTCTTGAGCAGGATCACGCGCTCCAGCTCGCGCATGATGGCCGGGGTGAACTGCTTCTCACGCTGCTCGTAGAGCGCGCGGGCCTTTTCGGTCAGGTCCCTCTGCACGTCCTCCGGCTCCAGCCGGACCTTTTCCTCCTCGGTGTAGGCGAGGTCGCCGGGCTGCAGCAGCCAGCCCATATAGCGGTCCCGCAGGCCGTTCAGGTTCCAGGTTTCGCGCCCGCCCTCGGTGGGGAGGAACTGCCGGACCTGCCTCTCGATGGCCTGGTCGATCATCTTGAGGATCTGGTCCTTGATGTCGTCGCCGTTCAGCACGCGGTCGCGCTGGCTGTAGATGATCTCGCGCTGGCGGTTCAGCACGTCGTCGAACTGCAGCACGTTCTTGCGGATGCCGAAGTTGCGGCCCTCGATCTTGCGCTGGGCGCTCTCGATGGTGCCGGTCAGCATCCGGTTCTCGATGGGGGTGTCCTCGTCCACGTTCAGGCGCTCCATCAGCGCGTTGATGCGGTCGCCGCCGCGCAGCTGGTTGTCGATGCGGCGGGACTCGTGCCGCTCGGTGCCGATGATGTAAAGCCCGCCGGCCTTTTTGACCTCTTCCGCCTCGGCTTTGGTCTGCCCGCGGAATTTTTCCTCCAGCTCGCGGAACTGCGAGCGCGCCCTGAGGATCTCCGCGTTGTCGGTCTCGGAGTAGGCGTCCGCCTCGCCGATCAGCTCCTCCGGCACGCCCTGCCGGCGCATCTCGGCCTTGGCCATGTATTCCGGGTTGCCGCCGAGCACGATGTCGGTGCCGCGGCCGGCCATGTTCGTCGCGATGGTCACGGCGCCCTTGCGCCCGGCCTGCGCGATGATCTGCGCCTCTTTCTCGTGAAACTTCGCGTTCAGGACCTCGTGCTTCACGCCGCGCTTCTTGAGCAGGGCGCTCAGCTCCTCCGATTTTTCGATCGAGATGGTGCCCACCAGCACCGGCTGCCCCAGGCTGTGGTGTTCCAGGATATCGCCGATCACGGCGTTGAACTTCGCCTTCTCGGTCTTGTAGACGAGGTCCGGCAGGTCTTTGCGGATCATCGGCTTGTTGGTCGGGATCTCGATCACGTCCAGCTTGTAGATCTCGCGGAACTCGGCCTCCTCCGTCATGGCGGTGCCCGTCATGCCGGAGAGCTTCTCGTACATGCGGAAGTAGTTCTGGAAGGTGATGGTCGCCAGCGTCTTGCTCTCGCGGGCGACCTCCACGCCCTCCTTCGCCTCGATGGCCTGGTGCAGCCCCTCGTTGTAGCGGCGGCCGTACATCAGGCGGCCGGTGAACTCGTCGACGATGATGACCTGGCCGTCCTTGACGACGTAGTCGATGTCCTTGCGCATCACGCCGCGCGCCTTGATGGCCTGGTTGACGTAGTGCTGGATGGGCAGGTTTTCCGCGTCCGTCAGGTTGGCGATCTTGAAAAAGGCTTCGGCCTTCTTCACGCCGGACTGCGTCAGCGTGGCGGTCTTGGCCTTTTCGTCCACGACATAATCGGCGCCGTTGTAAAGCTCGTCGTTGTCTTCCTTTTCGTTCAGCTCGGCCACCCGCACACATTTGAGCGTCTGGGCGAAGCGGTCGGCCACGTGGTACATTTCGGTCGATTTGTCGCCCGGGCCCGAGATGATCAGCGGGGTGCGCGCCTCGTCGATCAGGATGGAGTCCACCTCGTCC
>ENA-UOOI01002724-UOOI01002724.1-fermentation-metagenome-genome-assembly--contig:-NODE-2724-length-14597-cov-32.560721_pt1 | contig 14597 bp, 14 predicted proteins | sample MGYA00245779_ERZ724027 | MGnify/ENA primary metagenome ERZ724027 (study PRJEB28704, sample SAMN03018318) | fermentation metagenome | biome: anthropogenic terrestrial biome; feature: soil... | reverse complement strand
TTACTAAATGTTATTTTCCCTCAACAAGCAAAAAATATGAATTAAAAAGGACAAAACATACATGATTATTGTACCATCATATTTGTTTTGCCCTGTTATCAATATTCATATATGCAATCATAGTAATTGCACGTTTTTTGAAAGCCTGTCATGGTATAAAGGTTGTATGCATCCGTGTTGTTGGAATTCACCGTCACATAAACTTCCTTGAATCCCTTTGAATAGAGCATATTTAAAGTATGGTAAAGCAGCAGTTTCCCCAAGCCTTGGTTCCTGAAATTTTTCGCCAGTCCGAAGTTTACGATGTACAACCTTGGGTTAGGATACCTTTCAAATATAACCTGTGAGTATCCGGCAGTATTACCGTTGACATCTATGAATGTGCCGCCGTCTTCAAGATAGTAATCCTGGTTCTCTTCGGAAATGATATCGTCTATATCGCAGTCTATATGGCCGTCGGTATCTGCAAATATTGAATTTTGCACAATCACCCTTTTATTTTCATCGATGCCGTTTCTGAAATTGGTAAATTTGATTCCAAGATTCGTTTGAATAGGTCTTGGACCATCCAAATCAACTTTCATTTCAATCAATTTTCTGCATGTTTTTAAATTCAGCTTTGAAATCAAATCACCGTTGCTGCTGTCACATTCTAAAACAAGGGATAATCTGGCATATTTATAACGCTTTAAAATATAAAAATTTCTCACTTTTTCCAGCAAAGCTTTATAATTGCCGCATGTATCATATGGTTTCTGAATGTAGATTTCTTTGACAAAGAGCGTATTTTTAAACATGTCCATAAATGAATTAAAGTATGTTATATATCCTACTAGTCTTCCATTTATCGTTAGGACCTTTGTTCTTAAACCATATGCCCCGTGATGCGTATGCAAATCCACATATCGGTTTGATTCCTCAAGCTTTTGTTTGTGAACATTTCTAAAGAGTTTATTTAATTCATTGTAATAATCATCTTTGTAATTCAATATATTAACCATTTACCCACCTGACTTTATATAGCAAAGCTCAAAGCCCCTTTTAACATAGGCTGCAAAATAAAAAACAGTTGACTTAAGCTGTTAATTGAGGTATATTAATATCTGTCGTTGCTTAACAGTGTTTAATATTATTTTATTATCAATATGGCCCCTTGGTCAAGTGGCTAAGACATCGCCCTTTCACGGCGGCAACATGGGTTCGAATCCCGTAGGGGTCACCATTTTTTGGGCCTTTAGCTCAGTTGGTTAGAGCAACCGGCTCATAACCGGTTGGTCCGGGGTTCGAGTCCCTGAAGGCCCACCAAAATAAGGCACATGCGAACCTATTTTAGATTGCATGTGCCTTTAACTATAAATAAAGCAAAACAGCTTCTCCTCTTTTAGGCATTAGATTTTATTGATAGATCATAGCATTCACTGAAATAATCTATAAATTTTTGCCTGCATTCAATGCAATCTATCTCTTTGCTCAATTTTTTTATATATTTTGGATCGAATATGGACCTATGCTTTTCATATATTGCCTTTCCAAGCCTGCAAAAACTATATGGAAAAATTATAGTGGAAAGCAATATTTTAAGCTCTTCTTTTGAAATATTTATTATTGAGCCATAGCTTTTTATTATTTCTCTGCATTTTTCAAAATCCCACATATAGTCCTTTTGCGGCATAAGCTTTCTTATGAATTTTCCAAGGTCCTGCATTCTTAAATCAATAGCCATATGATCAAAACCTGTCATATAATATTCCTGTGACTTGCTCAAAAGCACATTATGGTAATAATAGTTTCCATGACAAATATGCTTCTCGGATTTTGCACGCTTTAAGGCATCGTCGTAATTTGATTGGTTCAGCAAGTTGAGAGCCATTATCCCCTGTAGATAATATCCCTTTATATTGTCATAATATTTTTTATCAAACTCGGTCATTGTTTTTTTGTTCTGTATAAGTCTTTGAAATTTCAGCAGCTTGCGGCACCATTTTGAATATCTATAAGGCAAGTATCTATCTTTTTTATATTTAAACCTGTACTTTGAAGAGTCTTCCCCATTTACCTTACTATGAAAGTTAGCCAGAAGTGTAATGCTTCCTATTACTTCGTTAAAGTCGCTGATATCGCATTCCCTTGTTTCAATATGCTCTTTCATATAAAAATAGATGCCTTTCTCTTTTACAAACAGCCTTCCATCCAAAGTTCTCTTGTATTTTATAACATTGTCAAAACCCTCTTTGACAAGATAGTCTGTAATATTATAATCCCGCTTTACGCTTTCCTTATTGTACTTTGTTGACTCGACCCTATACAATCCCGTATCCGAATCTATTATATATGTTTGCCCGCATTGGTCTATGCTTTTTACATTTATATCATATTTTTTCAGTATGTGCTCTATCGCAGTATGTTCCATAATATTCTCTCCCATCCTCCTCCCCCTATATTAGTATGTTATTTAAGCTGTCAGTATAATGTTTTTTATGCAAATAGTGTTGACTTAAAAAGACATATATTATATAATTATTTTTGTTGCCGCGAGGGCCTTTAGCTCAGTTGGTTAGAGCAACCGGCTCATAACCGGTTGGTCCGGGGTTCGAGTCCCTGAAGGCCCACCATTGCTGGCTTAGCTCAATCGGTAGAGCAGCTGATTTGTAATCAGCAGGTTGTTGGTTCAAGTCCAATAGCCAGCTCCAATTTAATATGGAGGGATTCCCGAGTGGCTAAAGGGGGCAGACTGTAAATCTGTTGTCTGGTGACTTCGATGGTTCGAATCCATCTCCCTCCACCAAAAGAGGCTGCATTCATTTTGAATGCAGCCTCTTTTATGTGGTGTTTGCCTAGTTATTGGATATTTTCACGGATTGCATCTCTTCAAAAATACCTCTTTTCACTTCTGTGGCAGTCATACGTTTAGCGTTGAACTTCTCAGTCATGTAATTGCATGCATCCCATGGATTTATCTTATCGCCGCATGTGAATACATCAACAGCAGCATAACCGAATTCAGGCCATGTATGGATGGTTAGGTGAGATTCAGAAATAACAACTACTCCACTAACACCCTGGGGAGAAAATTTATGAAATGCGACCTCACGGACTTCTGCTCCGGCATAAAGCGCTGAATCGATCATTATCTTTTTGATTTCTTCCTTGTCATTAAGTATAGAAGGATCACATTCATAAATTTCCGCAAGTATATGGCGGCCCAAAGCTTTCATCATTATCTCTGCCTCCTTTTAATATTGATAAATAAATTTTATCAGAAACTATCACAATGTCAATAGATTTGAGAATATTTCAGATAAACTCTCGAAAACTCTGATTATCTCAAAAATGCTGTGCATATCAAATTGAGTTGATTTATTTTAATATATTTATATGTTTTAAAATATAAAAAAATATATAAAAAGGAGCAGTCATTTGCTGCTCCCCAAGTGCTGAAAACATAGACAAGCTAGTTTAATGTCCTGCCGAAGGCTTCTTTAATTACTAGTTTGTCTTATTATCTTCATCTTTGTTGCTGACGATTTCACTGATCGTCACATTATCATCCTTTGCTTCGGTTGCATAGGATTCGTTTTCAGCTTTATTTTCTTCCTCAACAGCTTCCTTTATGCTCAAGCTGATTTTTTTATTTTCAGGATCGACTCCAAGCACTTTAACCTTTACCGTATCTCCTGCTTTTAGAACATCTTCCACTTTGTTTATCCTGTTCTGGCTGATTTGAGATATATGAACAAGCCCGTCGACACCGGGTTCAACTTGTACAAAAGCACCAAATGGAGCTATCCTTACAACTTTTCCCTCTATCAAATCGCCTTCATGTACCCTATCGCCTATGTTTTCCCACGGTTCGGGTACCGTCCTCTTTAAGCTCAATGAAATCCTTTCCTTGTCCTTGTCTACGGAGATAACATATACTTCAACCTTATCCCCTTCCTTTACGACTTCGGACGGATGTTTAATCCTTGTCCAGGAAAGTTCTGATATATGAATGAGTCCGTCTATTCCGCCAAGATCCACAAATGCCCCAAAATCGGTAATCCTGCATACAGTGCCTTCTAATTTATCTCCAGGCTGTATCCTCTCTAAGAGTTCCTTCTTTTTAGCTTCAGCTTCTTTAGCCAGCACTACCCTTCTTGATCCCACGATGCGTCTTCTTTCAGGTTCAAATGCAGTTATCAATATCTTAAGTGTTTTGCCTGAAAAAGTTGAAAGATCTTCAACATATCTGACGTCGATTTGAGAAGCGGGTATGAACACATTTACACCCTTGACTTCTGCGATGGCTCCTCCTTTTACAATGTTTGAAACACGCGCATCAACGAGCGTTTTATTTTTAAAGCATTCTTCAATATAATCAATGCTTTTTTCAGCATCAGCCTTTTTCTTTGAAAGAAGAACATTTCCCTCTCCATCATTTACTTTTAACACATATACATCTATTTCATCGTCCGGCTTCAGCATATCTTTTGGGGACACATTTCCATCAAAGCTAAGCTCTTGCTTGGTTATGATGCCGTCGGCTTTATAACCAAGGTCCACTGTTGCTTCCTCATCTGTGACATAAATGATCCTTCCCTTTACGATATCACCAGGATGAAGCCTTATCAAAGTTTTTTCATATTCATCCATCATCGAGTCTACACCGCTATTTTCATCTTGGGTGTTTAAATTGTCGTTCATTTTATCTATTGCCTCCTTTATTATCCGGTCAGGTGTAGAAGCACCTGCTGTTATCCCTAGTGTATTTACTCCCTTTAATTCCCTCATATCTAATTCATTTATGTTTTCAACATGATATGTTTTAGGACAATTTTTTTTACATATATCAACCAGCTTTTGGGTATTGGAACTGTCATATCCTCCAAGAACTATGACTGCATCTGATTTTTTTGAAAGTTCTTTTGCAGCCTTCTGCCTTAATTCCGTAGCTTTGCAGATTGTATTGAAAACCAATGCCTCTCTGGATATACATATAAGTGATGAAACAATAGCTTTCCACCTGTCTATATCCATAGTCGTTTGAGAAACTATGCATACCTTTGGATAAGGCTTTAAGCATTTAGCTTCATCTTCGGACTTGATTATTTCGGCTGTATTGTCGCACCAACCGTTTATTCCCTGAACCTCTGGATGATTCCGGTCCCCTATTATTATTATCTTATAGCCTTTTTTATAATTTTCTTCCACCCTTTTATGGATGTTTTCCACATAAGTGCAAGTTGCATCTACTATATTTACATCTTTTTCATTCAATGAATCCATTATTGCTTTTGAAACGCCATGGGATCTTATTATAACAGTATCACCCTTTCGAAGTTCATCTATCGAACCAAGCTGCCTTACACCTTTTTGCTCAAGCTCTTTGACTATGGAACTATTGTGTATTATAGGTCCGTAGGTGAATATCCTGTCTTTGCTGTTTGCCAGTTTAAAAGCAGTAGAAACCGCTTTTTTAACACCAAAGCAGAATCCTGCATATTCTGATAATAATATATTCAAATATAAAGATCCTCCTATTTGCTCCGTTTCAACCGAGTTTAGATATTTCATGCATTATATTCTGGCTGAGCTCGCTTATTTTGCTTACAGATAGCTTTTCGTTTTCAAATTCAGAATATGAAATAGGCTTTCCAATATAAATATATAATCTTTTAAAAAGGCCATAGCTCCCGGTTATCCTTATAGGTATTACAGGAGAATGGGTCTTAATCGATATAAGTGCAACCCCGGGTTCAGCTGGAAGGAGTTTTCCGCTCCTGCTTCTGGTTCCTTCGGGGAATATTCCTAAAATTTCTCCACTTTTTATCACATTGAAAGATGTTTTGATTGCAGATATATCCGGTCTGCCGCGTTTTACGGGAAAAGCGGCGAGATCCTTTAATATCATAGCAAAAAAATTATTTTTGAACAATTCTACCTTTGCCATAAAATGGATCTTTCGTTTTGTATATACTGCAATGAGTATGGGATCCATCCAGTGAATATGATTGGGGCACAGCACCACTCCGCCACTATCCGGTATATTTTGGGCTCCTTTAACTGTTACTTTATTGAAGATTGAAAAATAGGCATAAAATAAACCCTTAGCAAAATTATAGAGCATCATTACACCTCGCCTTTATTATGCTAAGTACCTCTTCTATGACTTCCTTAATACTTTTGGATGTTGTATCGATTATAACCGCATCATCCGCAGGTTTTAAAGGATTCAACTTTCTGGTGGTGTCGAGCTCATCACGCTTTGTTATATCACTTTTTACCGATTTCAAATCGACGCTGCATCCCCTGCTTTTAAACTCAAGATACCGCCTCATTGAGCGTTCATCTATTGATGCCGTTAAAAATATTTTAACATCGGCATCTTTTAGCACATTCGTACCGATATCCCTGCCGTCCATTATAACGCTTTCGGATTGCGCCATCTTTCTTTGAAGTTCAACCAATTTTTCCCGAACATATGGTATTGCGGATACTGGTGAAGAAAGCTTGCCTACCTCATTATCCCTTATTTCGCGAGATACATCTCCTCCGTTTAAAAACACCCTTCCTCCTTTTATTGCGATGTCAGTATTCCTGGTGAGCTCACATATTTTGTCTATATCGCTAATCTGAAGCTTATTTCTTAGTATGTTTAATGCGACAGCCCTGTACATAGCGCCTGTATCTATATATGCTATGCCAAGTTTTGAGGCCACTGCCTTAGCGATAGTGCTTTTACCCGCTCCGGCAGGGCCATCGATTGCAATTGCTATTTTCTCCATCCGATAAACCTCCAGACTCAACTTACACAAACTTATTTATTCTATATGAAATCTAAAATTCCTTTTTTTAATATTCAATAAATTATAATTTTTTAATTCAAGCTATAATAGAACACCATCATACAGCATTTTTTTTAACATTTAGCAATTAAGGCCTGCAGAGTATCCCGTGGAAAATGCAATCTGAAGATTATATCCCCCGGTCAGAGCATCCACATCTATCATTTCCCCTGTGAAGTAGAGTCCTGATACAAGTTTCGATTCCATTGTCGAAGGGTTGATTTCTTTTACGGAAACCCCGCCTGCGGTGACGATTGCCTCATCAAGCGAGCGTGTACCTTTTATTCTTATTTTCAAACCCTTTAGAAGGTTTACAAGTCTGAGTCTCTCTTCCTTGGTTATCTGGTCGACTTCTTTTTTTCCGTCGATTTTGCTTAAACTCACTATTACAGGTATCAGCTTTCTAGGCAAGAGATCACCTAATGAGTTTTCAAAGTGTTTTCTTGAATATTTTTTAAAATCCCCCAGTATCCTTGTATCAAGCTTTTCAAAAGATAAAGCCGGCTTTAGATCGATTGCCAATTCAGTGCTGTTTAAAGGAAAGTCGGTCACATATCTGCTGCAAGACAGTATTATTGGGCCGCTTAAACCAAAATGGGTAAAAAGCATTTCTCCAAAATCCTGAAATATGGTTTTGCCATCATGTTCTAAACTTATTGAAACATTTTTAAGCGATAATCCCTGAAGACTTGGGACCCAGTCTTCCACAGTTTCAAGCGGAACAAGCGAAGGGCGCAGTTTTACAATATGGTGGCCTGATTTTCGTGCGAATTCATATCCGTCGCCGGTCGAGCCTGTTAAAGGATATGAAACACCACCCGTGGATACGATAACTGAATCAGAGCTTATTTTATGTCCGTTTACTATCACGCCTGCGGTCCTTCCATCTTTGATGATTATATCATCCACCTTAGTGCTTAAAACTATATTCACTTTATATTTGGAAAGGCTTCTTTCAAAAGCCTTTATTATATCGCTTGATTTATCCGATTTTGGGAAAACCCTGTTTCCTCTTTCTATTTTAAGCTTTACTCCGAAACTTTCTATAAAATCCATAAGATCATAATTGCTGAAAGTATAAAGTGCACTGTATAAAAAGGATTTATTGCCCGGTATATTGTCCATAAATTGTTTTATATCGACTGCATTGGTGACATTGCACCTTCCTTTTCCGGTTATGAAAAGCTTTTTACCGAGTTTATCATTTTTCTCTATAAGCGTCACTGATTTGCCTTCCCTTGCTGCAATCGATGCTGCCATCATTCCTGAAGCGCCGCCTCCGATTACTATCACATTCTTCAAATCCTTTACCCCCGTATGTGGCAGGTGTCATTAAGCAGTCTTAAATATGGCTTCCCGCCTTTATACTCGATTATGCTTACGCCTGTGTTGTCTAGCCTTATCTCATTGTATAGCGAGATATCAAATCCCAACAAACTAAAAAGAAGTACTTTAAGGCACATACCATGAGAAACTACTATTATATTTTTCCCTCTATGACAGTTTATTATTTCATCTACTTCAGATACCATTCTTTTCTGAACTTCAACTAGGGTTTCTCCCTCAGGTATGATTGCATCTCTTGGTTTTGAAGTCCACGCGGTTATGATATTTGCGTATTTTAGCCTTATTTCTTCCCCTGTAAGGCCTTCAAAGCACCCGAAGTTCATCTCTCTGAGTCTATCTGTGGTATGAATACAAAGCCCTGTCACATTTGAAATTTCAGATGCAGTTTGATATGCTCTTTTAAGGTCGCTTGAGTAAAGCACATCTATAGGCACATTTTTAAACCTTAAAGATAAAGCTTTCGCCTCTTTCAATCCCCTTTCGTTTAGAGGAAGATCATTTCCGCATCCTTGAGTTCTTCCTTGGGTGTTCCAATCTGTTTCGCCATGCCTTATAAGATATAATAATGTCATAATTCCTCCATACTATTTATAAATGTCTTTGATTTAAGACGCATGCTGAAAGCTAAGCATGTCCCAAATAATTATATCACTATACCCTAAAATGCCAAATAAAGATGTTGATTTTTTGGGAATCCTTCTCACCTCATAGTTGGACTTCTCAAAAAATCAGTATTATATTTTAAATATAGCCATAAAAAAAAGGGGATATATCCCCTTTATATAAAAATCAATACCATCCTCTGGCTTTCATGGCTGCCGCAACTCTCTTTACAGAATGCATGTAGGCTGCATTTCTCATAGATACGTTATATTCCTGTTTAATACTCCAGATATTGTTGAAGGCTTTTACCATTGCTTCCTCTTCCTTGGATTCAACCTCTTCTTCGCTCCAATAATACCCATACATGTTCTGAACCCATTCAAAATACGATACAGTGACACCGCCGGCATTTGTGAGTATATCAGGCACTACCAGTATGTTTCTATCTTCAAGTATCTTGTCGGCCTTGGGAGTCGTGGGGCCGTTGGCGGCTTCTGCAACGATCTTTGCATTGATCTTATTGGCAATATCGACTGTTATGACATTCTCTAATGCCGCAGGTATCATCACATCCACGGGAAGCGACCAAAATTGTTCCGTAGATATGAGTTTTGAACCTGGGAAACCCAATATGGATTTTTTGGATTCCTTGTATTTTATGAGTTCATTCGGGTCTATGCCGTTTTCATCATATATGACTCCATTCCATTCAGCTATGGCTGTGATCTTTCCTCCCAGTTTATTGATATCAAGAGCAGTGTGGCTGCCTACATTTCCAAATCCCTGTATTGCTATGGACGCATTTTTTAAATCTATGTTTTTCCTCTTGCATACTTCTCTTACAATGACTGCAACACCGAATCCTGTAGCCGCATTTCTTCCAAGGGAGCCGCCGAGTTCAATTGGTTTTCCTGTAATCACGCCTAGTGAACTCTTTCCTGCAAGTTTATTGTATTCATCAACCATCCAGGCCATTATTTTGCCGTTTGTATTTACATCCGGAGCAGGCACGTCTACTTTTTCACCTATAAATTTATATATTGCATCGATATAACCCCTGCTCAACCTTTCAAGTTCGGATTCACTTAAAGATTTTGGATCGACAACTATGCCTCCCTTTGCACCTCCGTATGGAATGCCTGTAACTGAACATTTAAAAGTCATCCATAGCGAGAGCGCTTTTATTTCATCCAGTGTAACATTCGGGTGGAACCTTATTCCGCCTTTGGTCGGTCCGACCGCATCGTTATGCTGTACTCTAAAGCCCTTAAAAGTTTTTACGCTTCCATCGTCCATCTTTACTGGTATGGAAACTTCGAGCACCTTTAGAGGTTCTTTCAGTATTTCATAAACCGCAGTTTCAATCTTTAGCTTATCACAGGCTTGTTTTAACTGTAACTGTGCATTCTCAAAAGGATTTAAACTATCGACTGTCATTATAAGTACCCCCCAAAAGACTTAAATTAAGATATCACATATTTTTGTTGATTGGATATATTAAACTTTGCTATTGATTCTGTTTAACAAAGATGTTGATTTTGAGAATCCCACTAGCCTATAAATACTTTAATCATATTTAGATTATTGACCTGATTTGTTTCTGTCTATATAAACTTTGTTTTTATCCCATATATTCTCGAGTTTTTCAAAGTATTTTGAAATGCTTATCTTCTCCCTCATTCCAACTCCAACTATAAGCGCATTTATTACGCTCATAGGTGCTACCAGGGAATCAACAAAAGATGCCATGTTGCTTTGGGCGAGCAATGTATAATCAGCTTCAGATGCCAATGGTGAGAGAAGGCTGTCAGTCAATGCGACCACTGTAGCCCCATTGCTCTTGGCATATCTTAACGCTTCCACGGTGCGGCTTGAATATCTTGGAAAGCTTATTCCTATTATCAAATCATCCTTGTCAAGCCTGAATATCTGTTCAAAAATATCGCTGATACTATGGCTCACTACTCTTACATTATCAAGTATAAAGTTCAAATAAAATCCCAAAAATTCCGCAAGAGTTGTTGAACTCCTTGAACCGATTATGTATATTTTTTTAGCGGATAATATCTTTGAGATTATCTCTTCAAATTCGTTATTGTCTATTTTGTCAAGCGATGCTTTTATATTTTCTATATCTGCTTTAAGAACGCTTTTTAAAGTATTGTTTTCATTTATTACGTCGCTTGAGAGCTCTATTCTCTGCACGGTCGTAAGCTTTGTCTTTATCAATTCCTGCAGTGCTTTTTGCAGTTCGGGATAACCTTCATACCCAAGCTCATTGGCAAACCTTACCACAGTGGACTCGCTCACTCCCACGCTGTTTCCCAACTTTGCAGCAGTCATAAAAGCAGCCTTGTCGTAATGCTTAAGTATGAATTCTGCAATAAGCTTCTGGCCTTTGCTAAGTCTTTGGAACTTTTGTTGTATTACATTCATCAAATCATATTTATATTCCATAACTCATTTCCCTCACATATCATTAATTTTATTCTTTATGATGTTAATGCAACTTCAACTTCATTTTACCATCGTGAAGAATAAACTGCAATATTAAGAAAATTTTGTATCAATTAATTTTTTTAATTCGTTGATAATATAATAATTCTCAGTGTTATGGATGATAATATTTATTGTTGAGTATTTAAAATCTGAAAAGAGGAACTTATATTGATTCAAATAGATGATGCTGGAAGCGGAAGCCTTGTAGGGGGAACATGCATAGGCGTAATGAGAAATGAAACCAAAGAATACTACTGTGATGTCATACCTCTTAAGTTTTATGATGAAGAATCTTTCAAGGAAAAGCTCTATCTAAAGTATGCGGCAAAAATAGTTATCGAAGGCTTAAACAGAATAACGCCATATAAGGATGAAGACATATATATTTGCCAAGGATATATGTTTGACGAAGCGAAAAAATACTTATATGGCAAAGGATACAATTTTACGAGCTTAAAAATAGGAGAGCCCCTTCAATCCATGATTGAAAAGTCATTTGAAGACTATGTTATAAGCCTTGGACTTCCTGAAAATTTTGTAAAGTTTACAAAATACCCTTTCCATTTTCATAAGCTTTTAAGATGGGTGTATGCAGACTATGACAAAAGGGTAGGGCTTTGCAAAACAGGTTGGAAAAGCTGGATGAGATACGGGCACTTGAATGTTGAAACATATTATGATGTGCTTTACAATATGGGTTATTACTGTTTAAAATGCGGCAGACGCATAGAAAAATACAGCCATGTAAAGGTCATAAAGTATACTTCAAATATGCCGAACACGATATGCATACATAAGCACTGTCCCTAAATATCTATAGTTTTTTTAAATATTGTATTTCATCAGGGTCTAAATGCCTCCATTTTCCTTCAGGAAGTTGCCCCAATGACAGTTTGCCTATTGATATTCTTTTTAAATCAGTAACCGCTCCTCCTACTGATTGTATCATCTTTCTTATCTGCCTGTTGCGGCCTTCATGTATTGTAAACTCAAGCGTGGTAGAAGATTCATCTTTTTTTATTGGTTCTACGGCTGCAGGATATGTCATCCTTCCATCGATGAGTATGCCATGCCTTAGTTTCCCTATTGCAGCTTCATCAAGCAAGCCCTTTACCTTAACGATATATTTTTTATTGACCATATGGCCGGGATGCGTTAGATTATAAGTCACCTCACCGTCATTTGTCATAAGAAGCAAGCCGCGTGAATCAAAATCAAGCCTGCCTACAGGGTATATCCTCTCTTTTATGCCTTCTGTAAGGTCGGCTACGCTCGGCCTTTTATATTGTTCATGCATTGTTGTTATATACCCTTTGGGTTTGTTCAGCATTATATATACCATTTCAGTCTGCTTTGTGACTATTTTACCCTTATACCTTACCAAATCCTTGTCTGCATCCACTTTAAATCCCATATCAACTATCGTGGCCCCGTTAACGCTTATATATCCATCCTTTATAAGGTTTTCAGATGCCCGCCTGGAGGCTATGCCGCATTCTGAAAGATATTTTTGAAGTCTTTCCAACATAAAATTCACCTTGTTTCATATGTATAAATCATATTGCATTTTTCATATTATATGAAATCTGAAATTATATCAACCTGTGTTTTAAGTGAGATCTGTATTTTAAAATCTTGTCATGGTAAATTAAAATTTTTGCTAATAAATATTAAATCAGGGCTATATATTATAATAATGAGCAGCAAAAACCAATGGGAGGATACAATGCATATTGTTCTTATAATAAAAAATAATTTGATAAAGATTCTTGCATCGATTATATTATTGCTCCTTTTATCATTTGCGTATTCTATCATATTTAAAACAACTCCCATCATATCCTTTAACCTTCCTGATAAAGAACAGCTTAAAGCTTATATCGAAAACATGTACAATATCCGCTCATCCGCCTTTATAACGGGCGATGCAAGACCATTAAAAGACTTGTACGACAAATCGCACAAATACGGGCAGTGGAGCCTTGAATATGAGGTAAGAAGGATCAAATACTTAAAGGATTGGGCTGACAAGAGAGGCATCAAATTTCAAAACGTGACTTCAAACGTTACAATCAGAAAGATATATAACCGATGGTCGACCGTCAGGATATCTTTAGATGAATCCTATAAATTTGACTATATATATAAGGATGATGCAGAGCTCGAAGTAAATTCTTTTGGAATAGGAATAAGGCATACTCTTGATCTAAAGCCTTCAGGCGAAGAATGGCTGATTTATGCTGATTGGTACTCGGATTTCATCTCCGATGCTGCGAATGAATATTCAGGAACAATAGCAGATAATAATAACTTTTTTTTAGAATCGATATCATATGCCCAATCATCAAAAGGACGGTATTATGACAGACAAAAAGCAGTCGAGTATGCAGACAAATACTGTGGCGTGCCTTGGGAAAGTGGCAATAACTACAAGTATAACACCAAATATGATAATTACATGGGTATAGGCGGTGACTGCACAAACTTTGTATCCCAGGTAATAGGCGATAAGGAAGGCGGCGGACTGCCTCAGGATGGAACATGGTTTTGCAAATATAAGATATATGGAGGCGCTGAAGGAAGCAGGGCATGGGTAAATGCAAGCAGCTTTAAAAATTATCTGATATACAGCGGGAAAGGCAGTATAATAATGCGGGGCAACTTTGAAAATCTCACAAAGCCGCTTCCAAACAGCCCCAAAGGTGCTATTGGGAAACTTAAACTTGGCGATTTGATAGCTTATGAGAAAAAAGGAGATATAAACCACTTTACAGTGGTAACAGGCTGGGATTCGCACGGATACCCTCTGGTAAATTCCCACACGACCGACAGATACCGTTCACCATGGGACCTCGGCTGGGGAGGCAAGAATATAAAATTTATACTCATACATATAAATGGATGAGAAAAAATATTTATCATCAATCAGCCCATAAATCTTTTGTAAGTTCTTCAATTTCTTTTTTTCTTTTTTTTGTCTCTTCAACATCAATGGTGATTTTATCTTTGGCTATATCGAGCACATCACCTTCACGAGCTTTTACAGGGATTTTGCATCTTTCAATATTGACCATCTCCCTGTTCTCTTTCTCACATACTGCAAATTTGCCTTCAAACCTATCTATTATGACTTTCATACAAACCTCCTGAATTATCGATTTTATAAGCGGGCATAAGTCCTTGGCAAATAATTTTGCCAAGGACTTATCAAAAGCATATTTAGCACACTTGGATCGCTTAAAAAATCAAACATTAAACTTTTAACATAACTTGATTTTATCATATTTTTGTATGGATTGAGAACAAGGTCAAAAAGAAATGGCT
>ENA-UOOI01002721-UOOI01002721.1-fermentation-metagenome-genome-assembly--contig:-NODE-2721-length-14599-cov-4.599835_pt1 | contig 14599 bp, 19 predicted proteins | sample MGYA00245779_ERZ724027 | MGnify/ENA primary metagenome ERZ724027 (study PRJEB28704, sample SAMN03018318) | fermentation metagenome | biome: anthropogenic terrestrial biome; feature: soil; material... | reverse complement strand
GTGTTTCCAACGGTTTCTGGTGCATCAGAGAGGACTTGAACCCCCGGCACGCTGGGACGTAATAATCAATTTTGCACAATCCCTCACTACCCCTAAACCCTGTTATACTGTCATTTCATTTCCCGTCTTGTCCCTTATTATACCCTTTTATTTTATTCTATAAGGGGTAAAAAAGGGGGTAAAATTTTCTGCAAGTAATTATTCATTATCTATCATCCCTATATATGTCCATATTAAATTATGTGCATTTCTGCAAGTTGTGCAACATAAAAAAGATAAAATCTAGACTTTGCAAAAACATCTGTACTATCTGTACTTTTACCCTGAAACCCTTGATATAAAAGGAAAGTACAGATAAATTATCTGTACTTTCATATCTGTACTATGTGTACTATCTGTACTTTTAATAAGAATTCATATTGTCAATCGTTATTATAGTTATCTTCCGTATAAGCAGTAATTTTTAAATCTGTCTTATATCCTTCTAAATCGTCTATATCTGTTATATAGTATTTTTTACCATTATGCTCTATAACACAACTCAAATCTATATCACTACGCCAATTTAGCTTAAATATAGCCTGTACTTTAGTATTTGCAATAATTGCTTGTTGAATTTCCTTTGTAGTTGCGTGTCTATAATATGCCCATATATTTTTATCCAAATAATCAAGCTTTCGGTCGGTTTCTCCCAATTCATTTTCATATTCTACATAATGCAGTATATTTATTTTTTTATTTTTTATATTTTTCATATCTACCACATCCTTATTGTATAGCCCTTATAAATTCTTCATAATGCTCATATAATCCAACATAGGAATCAAGCATAGAAGCCATACCATCAATACGTTGTTTTGCTGCCTGATTCTTAATTGGCACTATATTACCATTTCGGTCTGTCTGAACTCCAGTATTAGTAAGACACCATTTAAGAATAGGATTATTATTATAATTTATTTTCTTGGCTTGTAGGTCTGCCCCCATATTCTGCATTGGTAATGATAATGTTCTGGCTCCCTGGATACATCTAACCATTTTAAAGCCATATTGCTCCATTTCTTCAACCCAATATTTAGCTGAATAACTGTCATAGTAAATCCACAAAGGAGTAACACCATATTCATTTAACATTTCTAAAAACCATGCTGTAATATCTGAATAATTTATACTATTACCATTACATAATCTTAACAGTCCACGTTCTAGCCATTTATCATAAGGTATCTTTTCATGGTACACTCTTTTTTCAAAGTTATCATATGGCAACCAATACATTTGATGCACATATCTTTTATGGGTTTCTTTATCCATTAATAAAAGAGTTGCTGCTGTTAAATCTGTAGTAATGGATAAATCAGCTCCACCTATAGCATAGCAGTTTTTAAACATTGATATATCAAAGGTTTCAGGATTATTTATATCATCAAATGTAAGCCATGCACTGCTTATTGTATCCCTTATATTAAAATCTTTTGTTAATACGCCACTTATATCTTTTGGATTTTTTTTAGCTCTTTCAACTTTAACATCTAAATCATCAATCTTTTTAATTACACCTAATCCAGGGTTTGCCTTGTACCATGCTGCTGGACTTGTCCATTCTTCTTTTTTATCCAGTTCATAAAGAATAGGTAAAAAGGTATTATCTTCAAAATTACCATCAACTACATTACAAGCATACTCATATATATCATCAAAAATACATTCTCTGACGGTTCCGGCTGTAGTTATCATAATCATTAAAGGTTCCCGCCTTGCACTCATTGACTGTTTCATTACTTCATATAGGTTTCTATCTTTTATACTGTGTAACTCATCCATGATAACACAATGAGAGTTTAAACCATCAAGTGTATCACTATTTTTCCCTAATGGTTGAAATCGGCTCATAGTTAGAGGAAAATATAAATCTGTCTTACGTTTTCTAATATGTTTTGATAACTCTGGACTTTGTTTAACCATATTGTGTGTTTCATCAAACAATAATCTTGCTTGGTCTTTTTTACTGGCCACACTAAAAACCTCTGCCCCTCCTTCTCCGTCTGCAATCATCATATAGGCAGCTATACCACTTAACATTGTTGTTTTTCCATTCTTACGTGCCACATAAAACATACTTTCCCTATAACGCCTTAACCCTGTATATTTATCTACAAAACCAAATAAAGCAGTTATATAAGCCTTTTGAAATAGTTCTAATATGACTGGTTTTCCTGCCCATTCACCTTTTGAATGTTTACAAAACTTTTCTATAAATTCTATGGGTCTATTGGCTTTATTTTCGTCAAATATATATTTCCCTGGATTTTTAATATTTTTTACAAGTGCTTCATATTCCTTATAGACTCTCTTACTTACCACCAATTGGTTGTTAGTGATGCTTTTCCAATATTCAAGAATATAGTTCATATTAAGCCCCCTTTATAAAATCAATCAAAGGGTCTTTTTTTTCTTTCTCAATGACTGGTGGTAATAAATCTGTTACTTGTTTATATAAAAGACTGTACCTTTGAATAGTAGTGTTATAAGCTTTTAATGCTGGATGCTCTTTTAAAAATTCCTGACTACCATTTTTAAACAAGGTGGTTGTTCCTTCCTCTTCCACCTGACTCTTTAATTTAATAAGTGTCTGCTGCATAAAAACCAATTCATTGTACAGGCTCTGTGCTATTGGTTGTCTGTCTTTTGGTATTTCTTTTAATATTCTTTTAAGTTTTTTTAACTCTATTGAAATCTCTGTATTTTTCATAAAATCACCTACCTTTTTATTCCTTTTCCCACCCTAAATATAAAAAACCTCATGGAGAGGTTTTAAAATGGGGGCATACGGTCTTCGCCACAGCCCCTATATTTTCATACCTGGGGGGTATATATCAAATCTCCAGCACTATCAAAACTAACACCTTCAATACATGGATTACTACCATGTATAACATTATGACACTCAATGCATAATGCCTGTAAGTTATCCCAGTTCAACGTTATATTTGGATTATTAATATTTTGCGGTGTTATATGTTTTTTATGATGTGCTATATCTGCAGCCTTTCCACACCTTTCACATATATAATTTTTACTTTGCATAAAGCCATTACGACATTTAACCCACTCTTTACTTCTATAAAAATTTAATGCATATTTTTGAGCCATATTACCTCCAATTTAATCAACATTTATTAATTTTTATATCTTTTTTATGTGCTTTGAATGTATCATCACTAGGAGAAAGATACCTTCATCCACTGCCCTCAATCCTCCTATTTTCAATGCCTTTACAATTTTTTAATATCCAACGTACTTATAATTTAAAACAATACCTATATAGACAAATTAATACTTTAGTTTCCTTATAGCTTCCCTTACTACCTCTTGATCCATTCCAATATATCTCAATGTTGTTGCACTTGATTGATGCCCTAAAGCTTTCTGTACTAAACCTATATCTTTCTTGTTATCCATGTATAACCAATAAGCAAAGGTCTTTCTTGTACTATGGCATCCTATCCCACCTAAATTAAATTCATCTGCTATACCCTGCATTATTCTATAAGCCTGTGTCCTTGATATAGCCTTATCCCCTATCCTACTTTTTATAAGATAATCACTGTCCTTCATATCTTCCGTATATTCATCTATCATTTTTTTCAAATCCCTGTTCAGTACAATTTGAATTGTATGGCCTGTCTTCTGTTGTTTAACTTTTAGATTCCATTTTTTACGTGTATCTTTAACTTTCAGGTTCAAAATATCACTTATTCTCAAGCCACAAAATACGCCTAATCCAAACATGATGGCATTTCTTATATTTTTAGTTTTTAAATATTGTATTATATCCCTTACAGTCTCTTTGTCCTTTATAGGTTCAACCATTGCATTACCCCCATATTTTACGCATATGCTCATAGTTCTTATCCTGTAAGAATTGAACTATATATTTTAATTTTCTTTCTACCATACAATCTCTATCAACGAGTATCTTCGTTATATCGTTACTTGTGTATTTTCTTTCTCCAATCCAACTTCCTGTTTTAATCCTATATCCTAATTCATTTATATATTTTGCTACCTTTTGAACATTCTCCAATTCCAGATATTTCTTAAATATTATAGTTTCCAGGCTGTCACTTTTTTCTATGGCACTATTACTTTCAAGAACTTCTAACACACCTTTTATAATTTTCATTTCACTCCTGTATTTCGTTGTTACTTTCTTTGCCAATTCTTCATATTGTAATTTTTTACTTATTAAATTTTCATTCATATGCTATTCCCTCCCCATTGCTGTTAATGCCACAAGTAAACCATCAATGGTTTTATCATAGTCGCTTGTACCATCAAACCACTTCATTAATATAAATTTTGATACTTGTCTTGCCAATGGTTGTATTGGTTCTATGTCCCATGTTTTCCCTGTGGTGCTTTCTAAATATGATGGTATGGCTTCAAGTATAGGAGATATTACAGTGTCCAAGTCTTCACCATCAACCCTTAGTGTGTCTCTTGCTTCTTCTATGGTCATAATCATTAATATTCACCTCTCTAAATTAAGGGGTAGCGTTTCAACGTTACCCCTTACCCATTAATTACTAAACCTATTTTTAAGCTGCTGCCCTTGATAACTTTACAAATGCTTCTTTTACCAATGGCTTTGTGTCTGCTATTGCCATAGCTCTATAGTCTATCAGGCCACTTTTGAAACTACTGTCTCTGGAAGTCTCAACAATTATACCTTGTGGCATATTGTAACCCATGTAATTGAAGTTACCTAATAATATAACATCATCTGCAATATTATCATCAATAACAACTGGTTTCCCCAGTATATATCCTATTTCCTCATTCTTTGGGTCTGCAATAAATATTGGTCTACCCTGTGCATCTGTTAAGCTATATACTAAATTGTAAAGTGTTGAATTGCTCATAGCCCATTTTGCTCCGGCTCCATATCCTCTCTTTAACATTCCCATCATTTTTGTAAAATCTTTATACCCTGGATTTCCTGCTAATGCAAAGGTAAAACTATTTGTGGCATCCCAGGTAATGCCCGTTAATATTCCCGTTCCTTGCCCTGCCCCTGTTCCATTTACCAGAGCATCTGCTATACATTCCATTACACAATTTGTAAGCTCATCAATCATATAGCTTTCAAATGCCTGTATAGTCATTTTTTTAGCTGCTGCACTTATAGAGAATACTTTAATTATTTCATATGCTCCAAATAATACATTTACTATATTATCACTTGGATTTTCTGAACTTACTGTATTTCCTTCTATATGCCAATTTGCCTTATTGCTTGGTGTTGCTATTGGTATACTTAAATTTGTTGGTATATTAAAATTTCTGCAATTTGAAATTAAACCACCCATTTTACGTGCTTTAACTATAACTTCATTTAATGTAGATGTTGGTAATACTGCTGCACTGTTTGTAGTAGTACTAAATGAATCGGTTCTTCTTTCGGCATCAACAATTTCCATTGCCCTTGTGAATGTTTTATTTTCAACATCTGTAAGCTTTTGTCCTAACATAGTTTTATAAAAAGCACTTCTATATTCTTGACTTGAAAATACATCCCCTTCTGGTACTTTATTTTCATTGTTGTTAAAATTCATTCCAGTTATTGGATTAAATTGATTTCCGGCACCTGGTCTTTGATTTCTTTCTTCAATATTTACTTTTGCTTGTTTCAATCCTTCAAGTTCTATGTTCAAACCTTCAATGTCTGCATTTGGGTCTGTATCAATTATGCCGCCTATTTCTGATGCTCTCTTTTCAATATCCTGTATACTTGAGTTTCTATAAAAATTAAATACCTCTGCTATTGTTTTAAATTTCATATTTATACACTCCTTTTCAATATCTGGTTTACTTTTATCTTTAATTGCTGGATATTTTTTTGTTTATCCCATATTCCCTGTATGGCCGTCCTTGCTTCAATAGAGGTTTGGGGATAAGCAGGGAATGGGGTTATGCTAAACTCATATACCTTTTCTATTTTGTTTATTGTCCTGGTGTTGCTCTTTGCATCAAAATTATCTCCTCCAGGGGGTACTTTGAAAGCAAAACTCATACCAGATAAATCTCCCCTCTGTACTGCTGTATAAATTGATTTTCCTTCTTCGGTTATTGGTAATTCTGCGGTCATTTTAAGTCCTACCGGGTCCAAATTGAACCTCATTGTTTTTGGAGTACGTGCTAAAGGTACTTTAGTCAAGTCATGGTTGTATAAAAGCCTTATATCTGATAAATCGGCTGCATCTAAAGCCCCATTTCGTATTATTTCGGTATATGAACCAAATACATCATTTATTTTAGTTGGTGTATTAAATACTATCGGTATCCCTTCCAATATAAGGTTACTTTCTCCTGCTGGAACTGCTGCTCTTAAATTGGATGTTCTAAACTCCTTCATTCTCATTTCCTCCTTTACCATTCATTTGATACTGGTCTACAATATCTGTTGACACCACATTCAAAGTCTGAATCCTCCTGTCACCGTCCTCAACTGCTGGTAAATTTAATATTTCTAATGCCTGATTTATAGTAAATAATCCCAGGGGCATTAATTCTTTTAATATAGTGGTTTTTGTAGTGTTTGAAGCAAATTGCAGCCTGTTGGCTTCAAGTAGGATACTATTTCCAAATGCCTGTTCCCTTGGGGTAAATAGCTTGTCTGTTAATTCCAATGAAAATTGTACAGCTAAAGGTTCAATTACACTTTCATAAAATGCTGCCCATTCATTTTCACTGTAAGTACTATTTACGATATTCTCTGATATTCCTAAATAATCATATATTTTCTTTTTTACCGATTCTAATTGTTTATCATCAATTACATATGACTTCATTTCCAAAGGTACATAGTCAAATTTATTGTCTATTGCTGCAATTCCTCCAGTATTACTTACTGTCAAATAATCATTTATAAAAGCTTCTTTTTCTATTTTTAATTTTTCAGGACTTAACACTTGATTATATTTCAAAATACCCCTTATAGTTGCACTAGCTTTTATTGCATTTTCCATACCTTCACTTTGAGTATGTGCCAAATCCAATGTAGGCATTATTGCTGTATTTATATCCCCCAGTAAATCATTAGAATTAAAATGTCTTCTAATTGTAAAAACTTCATCATAAGGTAAAGTAAAATCCTTACCACCCATAAAATAAAATTTACAATATAATGCCCCTGTTGGGTCTGTGAGATATTCCATATTTAATGGCCTTAATGGATATATACCAGTTAAATAACCATTATCATCCTTTTGTAAGTAAGCAAAAGCATTATTATATAAATAATAGTGAGTTACCAACTTATAAATCATGTCATAAGTGGTCATATAAGGATTAGGTTTTACCTGTAACAACCTATTAAATTGGGCATCCCCATCCTTTCTCTGACCTGCTATTGTTACCACATGGGTTGGTTTAAGTTTTGCAGCATTTCTAGCTATTGCATCAACTGCTGCTCTATATATATCATTTTGGTATGCGTCACCACTAAAAGGAGTAAATATAGCAGGACTGCCATTCATAACCTCGGCACGTTCTGTAGTTGATGGACTTTTATTTTTCCCAAACAATTTATTTAAAAGGTTCATTGTAGATTTCTCCCATTCTTTTATATGTTAAAGGCACTTTATACCATCTCCTATAGTAACTAACAAGATACCTTCTATTAAGTTTTCAAAGAACTTTAAAATATTACTTCTTTTTAATCCATTAATTGTTTAAATTCTTCTTCTGAAAGCTCGGACAAATTATAATCATCACTTCTATAAAACATTGATTCTAAATCATATCCTTGTCTTTCTTTTTCCAATATAAATTGAATTTCTTCCTTAGTAAAATCTTTACTTTCATTCATAGCTTTAATGACATATTCTCTTTTTTTATTAATAGGCCTGTTTTTATCTAGCCATTGTAACAAAATCATATGAATTAAATCCTCTGGTTCGTCATACCTTAACTCTTTAGATACACAAGTATACTCGTTATAAATTTCCTTATTTATCAAGCAGCTTTCAACTTCCGTATCATCAAAGAAACTGTCTTTAAAATGTTTATAATATCTCTCTTCGGATATTCCCTCTATTATGGATTCCACATCTATTGAATCCATAAAACTAATAATATGTTTTTGATGTTCTAAATAGTAAAGTCCTTGACTTTTACTCTTTTTATAACCTAATCTTTTAATGGCCTTTCTCAAGGCATCTGAATTTGCATCAAATCCCATTTCAATATTTATGGAACTAAATTTTTCTCCTTCATTCAATCTGTCAATTACATCATATTCCGAAATTAACTCAATCCATTCATTTATAGTTTTATTTGCTTCCAACTACAATCATCCTCTCAAGGTTAAATGTATCTTTATTATTTACAATATTACACTTTTTTGTATTCTACTTGTGTCTTTTTCCGTCAAAACTTTTGGGACTTTTAAATTAACTATCAGTATAGATGTACATTATTTATTACACCTAAGAACTTTAAATTGTTTAACCCCGCCATAACTCCTCTCTTAAAATAATATCTGTTATCCAAACAAGCTAGATATCCTGTTTTATCGTCCAATTCATCCAGCAGGGTATGAAATTCTTCTAGAAGATGATCATATAGGATATGTTGTATCTCATTGCACCTAGAAACTAACTCTTCTCTACCTTCCATGTCGTCTATATATTCCACATCCTCCATAAGATGATTGTACTCATTTTCTATAGTTCCATTGACAATAACTTTAAATATCTCATATGGAGAAGTTCTCTTATGCGGTAAAGCAGTTTTATTTTTTATGACTTCATCTAAATTGTTTAATATTTCTTCTCTAGTTTCAATTACATCATCCTCTATACTCTTATTATTGTCGTTAGTTTCCCTTACTTCCACCTGTAGAAGATTTTTCACGAGGTCTTTTCTTACTTCTTCCAGTAATGTTTTTAATCTATTATTTGGAGCTGTTGAAGTAACTTCATCTAGTAATTCCAGTAAATGTTTTTTATTATTTTTCATAACTTTATACCTCCTGATTTTTACTATTTTGACTTAAGATCCTTTTTCCCATAGAAATTCACTTGTTGAGCAAATAAAAGAGCATTTATTGTATTTAGTACATAAGATTGATTCCTAGAATTTAGCTGTGAAATTAAGGAACCTATTTCAACTCCAGTTTTAATTACCAACGCTTGTTTATTCATGTTTTCCTCCTTGACATTTGCCACCAAAAGAAGTAAATTAAGAATGTAAGGGTTTGCTTCTTTTGGCAAACTTATTTTTTTATTTAAATGGGTTTATATCGTCTTTAATTTCTTCAAAATCAATAACTTCTATATCAAGCCAACATCTCAAACTATTACTCACCTTGTCTTTTACCCCAAAACTTTTAAGTTGTCTCCCAAACTGTACCTTATTCATTGGAGTAATTTCATTTAGATAACACCAGTTAAGGTAACTTCTATATACATCATCTTTTAAAATTCTACTGCCTTTTATAGGTGATGCTTCCATTTTAGATTTAAAGAATGAGTAGGCACTATCAACCTCTTGTCTATATTCTTCCATTTCATGCTCTGATGCTTCACTCATTGCAACTTTCCATTTGTTATTTTTAACTCTTTGAAGTCCTTCAAAACTCCACATAAAAACAATATCTAATTCATTAGCAATAATTCTATCTGCAATGCCTGTATCTTTAATCTTGTCCCTTATCCCTTCTGAAACTTCTTTTTCTGTGCCAAAGGATATATTAAAAGGTATAATTACAGGTCGCCTAAAAAATCCTGTGGACTTATCTGCTGCACTTGGCATCCTATTTAACCCAAAGAACATAGCTATGTTAAAACCCATTCTAACTAAATCCTTATTTTTCCTATTTACTAATACAGGCTCACCACAACACATTGATTTAAAAAATTTATGAACTGTTTTTCCTGAAAGTTCATCATCTCTAACTATATTTACGTGCTTTCCTTCGGCCATAGATATTACAAAAGGTTCTCCAAAATCACCCAGTCCAATGGTACAAATATACCTATTGGCACATATTAGAGCTTCTTGTATATCAAATGCAGCACTTTTGCCATTGCTTCCCTCACCTTTATATATGAAACACTGCTGTACTTCTCTGCTGTGTGGAGATAGCATAAGCCCCCAGGATTCTTGAAGTGTTAGTATGCTGCCTTTATCCAGCGTACTTTCTAAGAACTTTCTAAATTCTGAATTATTGAATTGCTCTTTCCAGTCTTCCACATAATTAGCATGGAATTGAACCTCCAGCTTATATTTAGGGTCGTGGGGCAATAACTGTCCTGTTTCTATGTCAACTACACCATTAAGGCAGTTTATATATCTTTTTTCATCATGAGTATTCCTTGCATCTTCACTATTTAGCATTAATAACTCTGCAAAGTTTTTTGACTTTGTGACCGTCTTGTCCTTATTATTTATTGCATATTTGAAGAACATTTTTTGCACTTCTCTTAGTTCCATATAATCATAAAATCCTTTTTCAGGATTATATAAATACCATAGGTTACCCTTTGTATAACTTGGCTGCTCCTTAATAATATGTTGAACTAAACTCCAATTATCAATATTGCCCTTACTGTCACAATAAGGAGGAAAGGCATATTTAAGAATACTATCAACCTTTTTTTCCACTTCTTCATTACTTAGTGGTGGAGTAAACCAACTCCTATTGTATGTAATGGCATTGGGCAATAGAGCTTCCTTAGTCCTCATATTAGGGTTATTTTTAATCATTAAGCCTAGCCAACTTATTAATGATGTGTCCCTATCACCTTCATTTACCGCCCTATAATATTTACTCTGTGCCATAATAGAAGTTCCGCTATAAGATTTACTGGGCATAGTATTTATATTTTTCTGATACACTTTATCCAGTCCTATTAATTTATCAAAGAGCATCTGTGGCATATCATAAATAGCTTGTCCTGCTGCTTTATATCCTTTAACTTCTCCATTAACTCTCACTCTGCTATCAGGTATTACTACTAAACCACCATCAGTCCTTATATCCACACCAGGTATATAATTGGCCTTGCTTTTCAATCCTTCTCTATAATGAAAATATAAATGCATACCTCCCCTTGGAGTTTCAACGTTGAAAGTATTATATATAACTTCTTTTTGCTCTGCAGGGAAATCTTTTATAAAATCATTAAAGCTATCATATCCATTAACATTGTTATGGTTGTAATCAATGTCTATAACCATGATGCCACTGTCCTTACCGCATATTAGTGACATTCCTGTTAAATTACCGCCCTTTATTTCCCCATTGACCTCTCTCTTGTATATAGATTCTAAAACTTCAAGTTCCTTGGTATTATTAATCCAAAAGTCATTATTCTTCCATGGAAATATTGGAATCTTTGAATAATTCACAAGAGGAATTGTTGGGAATAAAGTTTTCTCTATCATTGAAGTAAATTCTTTTCCCGTCACCTCATTTTCACCTACTTTTTACCGCATTGCTTATTTGCCCATTCTTGAAGTAATTCGGCATTTATAAAATATTTTGTGCCTAGCTTGAATGACGGAAAATCCTTTCTTTTTAATAAATTTTCATACATTGTGTTTCTACCAACTCCCAGAATCTCCATAGCTTCTATTGGACTAACCAATATAACCTTTTTCGTATTACCCTTGAAGCCATCAATAGATTTATATTTTTCCATCAGTCCAAATCCCCTTTATTTAATAACTTATTAAGTACATCCTGGTGTATTTTTCTATCCTTATCACTGTCTTTTGGTATAATTACCCTTAGAGCTTTTATGGCTCTATCTATTTTTTTGATGTTGTCTGGCGGCATGAATTCTAGCATTATTTATCCTCCTTCATTTTTAAAATTAAGCAGCTAATTTTAACCTTATGCTGATATTTGACCTGATTATTCCTATAAAAATCACATTTTGTATTACCAAAGTTGTCAGATTGTAAAAATATTAGCTTGTTCATGCTTGTACCTCCTTAGTATTCTAACTTTAACAAATCTGTCGACCTTTGATTCTAAAAAAACAAATCACATATTTTTACTTTTAACCCTTTAGCAATAAGAATTTTAATACCTTCTCTTGGATTTTTAGCTTTACCATTCTCCAACTTACATAAATATGAGAAGCTTACCCCCGTTAATTTGCTTAAATCTCTAAAACTAAGCATTTTTTCTTTTCTAATTTTTCTCATTTCATTATTCATAAATATCACCTCGTATTCTTAGTACACACTATTATTATAATATATGTGTACTAAAGACACAAAATTAATTATCGTCATTTAATCAATTTATACAATAAATCCTAATTAAATCTTTAGTTTCTTATAGATTTTAATGTTTTTTAAAAAGGAATATATTTATCATTACATATGTTTTATAATAGTAGTGTATATTAAAGATACACGATAAAAATAGAAAGGACACTGCTATGGAATTAAATGAAGATTTAAAAAATGCTCGGATTAAAAAAAAATTAAGTATTAGAAAACTTTCAGAACTTTCAGGAGTTAATGCAAGTTATATCAGTAGATTAGAAAGAGGTGTAGATAAAAATCCTGGAATAGAAATATTGCTAAAGTTGTGCAAATTTTTAGACATTGATATAAGTAAATTTGTTTCATATGCCACTGAAGAAGAGAGAAATATACATTCTTTAAAAGAGATAACTAATCTTATAAATGAAAATCCACAGTATAAAGAAAAAATTTTAGACACTTTAAATTCTATGTATAACATACTAATAGGAGAATTTTATAAACCTAGTAGTTTAAAAAATAGTGATGTAGTCATTAAAACTTTAAATAACAATTTAGAACTTTATAGAGAATTAATGTGGGAGTTGCATAATTTATCAAACGAGAGCTTTGTAGTTAGTGATAAACTTATTAAAAATAAGGACTTTTATAAGCTTTATAATTTAAAAGATGAAAAAACTAAAAGGGTTAATAATATATTAAATGAACTGTTCAATAATTATTTAATAAGATATGGTTTAATAGATGAAGAACCTAAAGAAATCATCTCCAGATTTATTAGAAATCCTAATTTACCTTAAATGCCAATATTTTTTATGATAATTAAGATAAAGTACAGAATGTGTACTGTTATAAATTCAATCTGTACTGCCTTTAAACCCTTGAAAATACTCAATTAGTACAGATAGTACAGATAGTACAGATAAAAAAACAAAAATCAAAAAATACACTTGCATATCTTGCACATTGCACATAATTTATTTTGAAAGGAGTAAGACTATGGCTAAAACCACATATAGAAAAAGAAAAATCAATGGCAAGGAATATTACTTTTACAGGTTAAGACATAAGAATTTAAAAAAGCCTAAAGATATGTATAGCTCCACTGTCAAAGAGCTTAATGCTAAAATAAAAAGTGCTGTAAATGAGCTTGATAATGGTATTACTGATAATAGAGAATACTTTGGGGCATTTATAAAGGAATGGCTGTATAATACACATCTAGTAAACAAAAAGCCATCCACTAGAGAGAGGTATGACAGTGTATTCAGGAATTATATTGATGATAGTCCTATTTATGATATTAAATTAAAAGACTTGACCCCACTAGATATACAGGATTATTATAAAAAGTTGGTGGCATCAGGGAAAAGTATAGCAGCCATAAAGAACCTTCATAAGTTAATAGCTCCGGCCATTAGATATGCCTATGATAGTAATAGGATTGTAAAAGACTTTTCAAGAGCCATAGTATTACCACAAGACAATGAGCAAAAGAAATTAAAAAAAATTAATGATGTAAGGCCATTTACCATGGATGAACAAATGAAATTTATTGAGACCATAGAAGGAGAACCTTTGGAGATGCTTTTTCTTACCGCCCTTGATACTGGACTAAGACAGGGAGAATTATTTGCTCTTACTTGGAAGGATGTAGACTTTAATAACTCATGTATTAGAGTAAATAAGTCTTTTAAAAGTGTTAGAAATATTGATAATGGCACATATGAAAGCATTACCCAAACGCCTAAAACAAGTAACGCTGTTAGGGTTGTACCTATGCCAGAACATCTAATACCTAAATTAAAACAATATAAACTACAGCAAAAGAAATTAAAATTTAAATTGGCTAATTTATATGAAGATAATAACCTTGTGTTTTGTAATGAGTTTGGCAAGCATTTAGATAGCAGCAATGTTCGTAAAAAGCTAAAGAAGGTACTTGAAAACATTGGTCTTCCGGATAGAAGATTCCATGATTTAAGACATACCTTTGCCACTAGATTATTTGAATTAGGTGAAAATCCTAAAACAGTACAGGAGTTACTGGGACATGGTAATATTTCTATAACTTTAGATACATATACACACGTATTGGATGATATGAAGGTAAAGGCAGTATCAAAATTGAATGATTTATATGCAAGTATGAGGAGGAAATAATCCTTCTTTTATTTTATAAAAAACTATAAGGGGTAAAAAGAGGGGTAAAATTTAATTCAAGACAAAATAATAACCGCTGAAACTTAGTGTTTTCAACGGTTTCTGGTGCATCAGAGAGGACTTGAACCCCCGGCACGCTGGTTCGTAG
>ENA-UOOI01002720-UOOI01002720.1-fermentation-metagenome-genome-assembly--contig:-NODE-2720-length-14599-cov-71.768977_pt1 | contig 14599 bp, 15 predicted proteins | sample MGYA00245779_ERZ724027 | MGnify/ENA primary metagenome ERZ724027 (study PRJEB28704, sample SAMN03018318) | fermentation metagenome | biome: anthropogenic terrestrial biome; feature: soil... | reverse complement strand
ACTATGACCGGGTTGAGCTTATCCGCGCTTTTATCATTGGGATCACTCCGCCGTTTTCAATGATCTTCATGACATGATCGGACAATTTCTCCCCTTGAAAAGCTTCCCCGGATTCCACATCGGTCACGGTTCCAGCGGAAAGGTCGATCGTCACGCGGTCACCTTTCTTTATTTTCAGGCGGGCGTCTTTGCAGATCAGCGCGGGGAAGCCAAGGTTGATCGCGTTTCTATAAAAGATCCGCGCGAACGAATTCGCAATCACTGCGGAGACGCCCGATTCCTTCAGCGTAATAACGGCATGCTCCCTGCTCGATCCGCATCCGAAATTATCCCCCGCGACAAGAATGCCGCCGGCTTTGAAGTCTTTCGAAAAATTTGGGTCAACGCCTTCCATGGCATGGGCGGCGATTTTGTTGGGCTCGGTCAGTTCGAGGTATCTTCCCGGATAAATTTGATCGGTATCGATATTGTCTCCGAAAATCCAGGCTTTTCCTTCTATCAGATTGATCATGGCGACTCCTTCCTTACATCATAAATATTTTTGAGGATTGGAAAGCTTCCCTTCCAATGCCGATGCCGCTGCCGTTGCAGGAGATGCGCAGAAAATTTTTGCATCCGTGCTGCCCATCCTCCCGGGGAAGTTTCTGCTGGAGGTTGTCACGCAATATTCTCCCGGCGCTAAAATCCCCTGGTGCGCCCCGAGGCAGGGGCCGCAGCCGGGTGCGGAAATCGTCGCGCCGGCTTCCACCAGCGCAGCGATATATCCTTTTTCCAGCGCCTCCAGGAAAACGCCTTTCGAAGCGGGAATCACAACCAGGCGCGTTCCTTCGTGCACCTTTTTCCCCCGAAGGATTTTTGCCGCCGCTTCGATATCTTCCACACGCCCCCCTGTGCAGGTGCCGATGAACGCCTGGTCGATTTTGACAGGCTCTACATGGTCAATGCTGTCCACATCTTCGATATGGTCCGGTTTTGCCACTTGGGGAGCCAGATCGTCGATATGAAACTCATATTCCCCGGCGTATTGGTAGTCGGCGTCGGTTGCGAATACCTGAAATGCCCTGTCGGTTTTGGATTTGACATAGGCGATCGTCTTGTCGTCCGGCTGGATATAACTTGTCTTGGCTCCCATTTCCACAGCCATGTTGCAAAGCACCATCCTGCCCGCAACCGACATCTGATCCACGGCGCTTCCACAGTATTCTATGCCTTTGTAGACTGCGGCGGATGGCCCGAGCTTTCCAATGATGTGCAGGATCATATCCTTTGCCATCACACCCTTTTGAGGCGTTCCGTCGATTTTGATTTTGATGATTTCAGGAACCCGGAACCAAAGCTCTCCGGTTACAAGGATGGTCGCGAGGTCGGTCGCCCCCACCCCTGTGCCGAACGCGCCGAACGCGCCGTGCGTCGTCGTGTGCGAATCTGTCGCCACCAGCAGCATGCCGGGATACACAATTCCCGATTCCGGCATCACCTGGTGGCATACGCCTTCGTTTATGTCGAAAAGCCGTTTAATCCCCTGCTCTTTGACGAATTCCCTCATCGCTTTTTGGTTTGCCGCCGAATGGATCGTCGGCGCCGGCGCGTAGTGATCCAGAACAAAACAGACTTGATCGGGATTTTTCACCCTCGAAGCTCCCATTTTATGGAACGACTGGATCACCTGCAAATAAAGGTCGTTGACCTCCGCCATATCCACGCGGGCAGTCACAATCTCGCCTTTTGAAACCTGCTTGCTGCCCGATGCTTTTGCCAATATTTTTTCCAGAGCGTGCATGACTTTTGCCTCCACTTGATTCAATCTCTCATTGGTTCCCGAACTGCCGGCCGCTCACGCATATTCCGTGACAGGCCGTGAAATAAATGATAGTGAATTCCTGTTTCCCATGTTTGAAAGAGCCTTCCCATCGCATTTCCAGCAAATTCGGTCTCGCAATCATAAGCGGAATTACCGGAAACGGAGCGCAGCTTTTATCTGTGAAGAAATTTCTTTAATTCGGAGAGAAAGTCCTCCGGATCTTCCTCCGGGATCAGATGGCCGCAGGGAAGCGCGCCGCCGCTCACCTGTTCCACCCGTTCACGCCACATTCCCAGCACGTCGAAGAGCTGCCCGACGGTCCCTTTTGCTCCCCAAAGCGCAAGCAGCGGCGTTTGCGCTTTGCGTCCTTGAAATTCATTTTCAATCTCCGCATCGACCGTCGCCGCAGCGCGGTAATCCTCGCAGACCGCATGAACGCAGGAGGGATTCTGATAGCAGCGGAAATATTCCGCAAACGCTTCCGGGGTTACCGCGCCAGGCGTTTTGTTCTGAACGGCCAGATGATCCTTCAGGTAATACTCCAGCGTGGCATTGATCATATTTTCCGGCAGCGGTTCCTTTTGTATTTGAAAAAACCACCAGAAATACTTTTTCGCAAACTTCTGATCGGTTTGCGCATACATCAGGGACGTCGGCGCGATGTCAAGGACGACGGCGCGATCCACCGCGTCCGGATCGTCGAGCATCATTTGATGCAGCACGCGTCCGCCCCGGTCGTGCCCGACCGCCTGAAATCTGTCGAATCCCAGGCTTTTCATGACCTCGATCTGATCTTTCCCCATCTCCCTTTTCGAATAATGAATATGGTTTGGTCCCCCATCCGGCTTGCTGGAATCCCCATACCCGCGTAAATCCGTCATGACCACCGTGTACTCCCGGGCGAGCGAGGCTGCGACTTTGTGCCATGTCACATGTGTTTGCGGATGCCCGTGCAGAAGCAGCAGAGGGGTTCCGCTGCCCCCGACCAGCGTGTTGATGACGGCGCCGCTCGTCCGAATAAAGGATTGTTTGAAACCGGGGAAAAAGAACTGATCCGCTTCCTTTGCCGGGGTGGCGCTCTGCCTGGACTTTTTGACAGCCGCCTCAAAAATTTTCTCATTTTCAAATGTGATGTTGTTCATATCTCTCATCCCTTCTAAATTTAATTCGATACAGACTTGCGGAATTTACAATGGATTAAAATAACCCGATCAAACGCCAGTATACGCTGCCAGCGCCCAGCCAGATCACCATATAGACCGCGGAACAGATTCATCCCCCACCATCTGTTTTGCGACACATATCCTGAGGCGTAAAGGACCGGCGCGGGCCCGATGCTGTAATTGGTTGAGGAGCCGTTCAGGTTGCTGAAAAAGCCCAAAACGAGCGCCGCTAAGGTCCCCGGCACGCCGGCGGCGATCGCAACGCCGAGGAGCGCGGAAAACATGGCGCTGATATGCGCAACGCCGCCCGCAAACAGGTAAGTGCTGAAGAAATACACCACAACGATGGTAAACAAGACGGCGGGCCAGCTCATTCCATGTACAAGGGATCCGATCGATGTGCTGAACCACTTGATGATGCCCAGGGAATTTAACTGGTTCGCCATATCGACAAGAACGGAAAACCAAATGAAAATATTCCATGCGCTCTTTTCTTTGATCATATCCGGCCAGTCAAGAACCCGCAGCAACAGCAGCAGGGATACGCCGATAAAAGCGGTTATCGTGGCGTCGATCCCCAGATTCCCGCCGCAAATCCATAAAAGCAATACGGCGGCGAAGCAGAGCAGCATATTCTTTTCATTCCGCGACAGCGGCCCCATTTCTTTCAGCTTTTCACTTGCCATGACAGAGGCATTCGGGACCTTTTTGATTTTGGGCGGATAGATCCAGTAAATGAGCAGCGGGATAAAAATCAGGCTGATGATTCCCGGCACGATCCCTGCGATAAACCATTTCATCCAGGTGATCTGTACGCCGAGGCTTGCCGAAATCGAGGCCGCCAGCGGATTCCCGGACATGGCCGTCAAAAACATCGCGGAAGTGATCAAATCGCCCTGGAATTCCGTATAAGTAAGAAAAGCGCCCAATTCTCTTTCCGTATGATCGCCGGGCTTCGAGCCAAACGCTTCTGAAATCGAGCGGAGGATCGGATAGATGATGCCGCCCGCCCTGGCGGTGTTGCTCGGTGTCGCCGGCGCTAAAACCAAATCGCATGCGATAAGGGAATAGGCTAACCCCAGCGTTTTTTTTCCGAACAGCTTGACGAACAGGTAAGCGACGCGGGAGCCCAACCCTGTTTTCATAAACCCCCTGGCAATGAAAAATGCCATTACAATCAGCCAAACGCTCGAATCACTGAAACCGGCCAGGGCATTTTTTGTCGTTACGGTTCCTGTCAAAACGGTCAGCGTAAGGCCCACTATGGCGATTGTGCCGTTCGGCATCGGCTTCGTGATCAGCGCGAAGATCGTTGCGAGGAATAAGGCCAGCATATGCCATCCTTTCAGGGTGACTGCCGCGGGATGCGGTAAAAGCCATATGAGAACGCCCGTCAATATCGGAATTGCGAACTTCAGCCCCGTAACAAGTACACTTTTTCTTGGCCTTCCCAAAAAAATTTCCTCCTTTGTAAATGATGGATTCCGGAGCGGCGGCCGCTCCGTTTCAATTGTGATTCATCTCCTTTCTTGACTTCATAGCGCTTTCAAAAAAGCAACGATACTCTGCCGCTTTTGAAGCGCAGCAATTCTGCTGCGGCAGTTCTTTCGGAAGCTCGTCGCCAAGCTTGTTGTAAAAACCGGGAATTGTCCCCCTTTTTCCTTTTTCAAAGAGTTCTGAACTAAAGCGGTCCATTAAGGCTCCTTTGTAAGACTCAGGCATCAAGGCCGATATCTTCCGGTTTTGGCGGATAAGCGACGGAGCACCTTTACTCGCTAAAATGTGATAAAGTATTATTTATCATTTATTAAATATAATATATACAATTCCAGCTAACAAGTCAATAGCTAAATTGTATATTTTATTACAGTCGATTTTGGAAATATTGACATGAGATGGTCGGGATGCTATAATATTTTTGTCGATTTTAAGAGTCGCCACTATATAGGAAACGAAAGGGCAACCATTCTTGCGGCCTATTGTTGCCCGTGTTTCTTTTGCTGCTAGGCTTCGTTTGATCAATAAAAACGACGGATTTTCGAGATAAAATTGCGCCGAACAAGGAAAAAAGATCCTTTCCGGATTCCGAGCATTTTTGACGCTGGGCGGCACAATTTTAGCCGAAATAGACGAGTCTCTTGATTTTTCAAACGAGGCCTAGTAATATCAGAAAGATTCCATCAGATTTTCCAATAAACGATTGGAACCTTCCTTTTTTATGCGTCCTTACTACTACTTCTGAACGGAAAGAAATTGGTGGTTTTTATGTCAAGTTTAAAAAAGCTTGAGCCGCTGCCGGCTCGGGAACAAGTCGCCTCTTTGCTGCGGAAATCGATTTTATCCGGCGAACTTCGCGGAGGGCAGCTGATCACCCTTGATAATATCGGGGAGCAGGTCGGTATGTCGCGTACCCCTGTGCGCGAGGCTTTTCAGATTCTGGCGGGAGAGGGCCTTATCGAATTAAGACGCAACCGCTGTGCCGTGGTAAAGGGGATTTCTCCCAAAATGATACGCGACCATTTTGAAATGCGCATATTGCTGGAGGGCGAGGCTGCGCGGCGAGCCTGCGCTAAGGGCGGCGATATCGGCGATATTGCGGAGGCATATGAAGAAGGGAAAATTGCCGGCCAGAACAACGACTTTTCCCAATACACTGTTTGCAACCAAAAATTTCATGTAAAAATATGGGAGCATGCCGATAACGAAAAGCTGAAGAATTTTCTCACACAATTGTGGAACGGGCTGTCAAGGGATCGGCATATGCCCGCCGAGGATTATTTGAAAGTTTCCCAAACGGAGCATGATAAAATTATGGACGCCATGCGAAAACAGGATCCGGAAGCTGCGCAAGCCGCAATGAGGTATCATATCCAACGCAGTATGGAAGATATGCTTTCGAGTTTTAAACAGCCGTAAGGATAAAAAAAGATCTTTTATCGTATCTTAATCCACGATAAAAGATCTTTTTGGTCTGTGCGGCTGATATCTTGCCTGATCCTCGGGGCTCCACAATCTTTTCGGCACGATCCGGAGCTGGCTTCGATTTCTTTTTCGGCATTTCAACCTGTGCTGTCCGATTTGTAAAGCAAAAAGTCATCTCTATCGATCAGAAAGATGACTTTTTGCTTCTCTTTCTATTACTGATATAATGCCGGACTACCCCCACTGATGTGGCGCCACTGAGGAACTACTTCCTGGGTTTTACGAGATTGTACGGTTCCTTTCCGTTCAGCACGTCTATCACGCCGTGCGCCACTTCCAATGCCATAGCTGTCCGGGATTCTTTGGTGGAAGCCGCAACATGAGGGGTTAAAATAATGTTGTCAAGATCAAAGAGCTTATTCTCTTTCAGGGGAGGTTCCGGGCTGTATACATCGATTCCCGCGCCATAAATTTTATTGCCTTTCAATGCAGTATACAAATCCTCCTCATTCACGATTCCGCCGCGGGCACAATTGATCAATATCGCCGTAGGCTTCATTTCATCAAAGACTTTTTTGTTGATGATATTCCTTGTGGAAGGCAATATCGGCAGATTCAACGAGAGATAATCCGCATCCTTTACAAGCTCGTCAATACTTTCCGCCCATTCGTACTTTTCGGGCAATTCCACTTTTTTGTAAATCGGGGGGTCATATACCTTCACGTTCATCTCAAAGGCCGCAGCACACTTTTGCGCGATCAGCCTTCCGATTCTTCCAAAGCCCGCAATCGCCAAATTTTTCCCTTTCAGCTCAAGCCCTCCGCAGCCCAGGCTCACCGCATACCCTGTCAGCGATATTCCCTCGACGCACAACTCCTTGCTTTTCATCCTGCTGTCGCAGATCAACAGCTTTTTGCTCAGGGCCATCATCATGGCGATGACATGTTCCGCCACAGAATTGCTGTTGGCGGTGGGAGTATTGACAACTTTTATCCCCTTGCTGAAAACAAAGTCCAAATCTATGTTGTCAAGACCGATCCCATGGCGGCCCACAACCTTTAAACGATCGGCCGCCTCAATTACTTCATCATACATCTGCGAACTTCTGATGATGACGGCATCCATGCCTTTGATTGATTTTACCAGTTCTTCCTTACTGGTATTCTTCGCAATCGATACCTCCGCATGCTCTTTCAGAAACCTGATGCCGGCTTCGTCTATTTTTTCAGATAATAATACTTTCATTTTATCCTTTCATCCCCCTATCGCATTTCCAGCTAAGATGCAGAACAAATCCGGGTTCGCAATCATAAGCGGATTTGCTGTAATTGTATGTTTTCCATTTTAAAACGGGTATGCAATCGGACTGAAAATCACAGTTGTAATGACCAGCAGCACCCATAGGGGCACAAGCACTTTTACATAGTCCATAAATCGGTATCCGCCGACCAAAGATTGTGTCAGCCCGGCCGTGGCGATCGGGGTAAAATCTCCTCCTGTCGCAAGAATCACTCCGATTACCATGGCATACGGGCTTACTCCAAGAGAAACCGCTACGTTTGCCGCGATCGGGCACATGATTGCGGCAAGCGCCGTATCTGACAATATATTTGTCAAAACGGCCGTTATGATGATAAACAGCGTCGTAATCAGCAACGGAGAAGCCGCTTTCACTCCGCCGAAAGTATTGATCATCGTTTCCGCGATCACTTTTCCCCCGCCGCTTACATTAAGGCCTGTTGCAAACCCCTGGGCGGCCCCTAAAATACCGATCGTGTTCCAATCCACACTTCCAAACGCCTGCTTCGGAGTGACGCATTTTGTGGCGATCAATACCGTTACGCCAAGCAGACTCCAAAATCCAAGACTGAATGTTCCCGAAACAAATCCGATCACGCTTCCTGCCATGACAAGAGAGGAAATCCACATTTTTGCTTTGCTGAATCCGCCCCCACCGGCAGTAGAAGGGGTCAGCAATTTCTGGTCGATCTTATCATCGAATTTGAATACTTTCTTTTCCAGAGCATATCCGATTGTGGCAAAATAAATGATGCACATCACCGTCCTCGGAATTCCGACCCAGGCTAATTTGAAATACCCCATCTGCGGCAGGCCGATCTGGGTGAGCGCCGTCTGTCCTATCACCTGGGGTGTAGAGCCGGACATGGTAATGCCGCCCCTGATCACCGCCACAAAGGCCACGGGCATCAGGACGTTTTTCAGAGTGATTTTTCCGTTGGATCTTGAGGCGACCGCCGCTATAATGGGGATCATCAATGCTACGATCGCCGAGTTATTGATAAACAGAAGCACCGTTGATTCCACTACCATCAGCATGACCATAAACGACTTTTCGCTTTTCGCGAATCTGGTATGTAGAATCGCGTCGCCGAATTTCGCCGCAACTCCGGTTTCGAACAATGCGTTTCCTATAATCATCATTCCGGCAACCATCATGACGACATTTGTTCCAAACCCCGAATATGCTTCTTCTACGGGCATCACTCCGAAAAGGACCATTGCCAGCGACGCCAGCAAAGCTGTGGCAACCAGCGGAATCCTTTCCAAAGCAAAGGATACCATTGCCAGCAAAATGATAATAATCGCTATCGTACTGTGTTCCATAAACGATCTTGTATGATGCATCCCAAAAATGCACCATACCCTCCTCCCTTAAAATAAATGGGCCTTTGTCAATCGTTGGGGACAGCTTCAAAAAGGGATGCCGAAGGAGTAGCGTCAGGCTGCTCCTTTGCGCTGGATGATGGAAGACGGGCAGGATACGGTTGCGGAAGCTCCGGAAATGGCGATAACCGCGGGCATATTTGGCGTATGTAAATATCGGTCGATTACAGAGCCCTTTCTTTTTTCGCAAACTCGCCCGGCGAACAATCCATTCGCTTTTTAAAGGTGCGGATGAAGTGCGTCATATTGTGAAATCCCACTGCTGCGCTTACATCCTGCACCTGCATGCCCTCCTGCAAAAAGGTGCAGGCCCGTTTGACGCGGTAAGTAATGATATAATTCCCGATGGAAAATCCCGTGGCTTCTTTAAAAAGCTGACTGAGCCGGGATTTGCTTACAAAGAACTCCTTCGAAAGACTTTCCAAAGAAATGTCGCTGCTGTAATGTTTGTGAACATAATGGATGATTTCGTTCACGCGCTTTTCGCATTTTACAGCAGGCGGGGTTCCCGGTCCCTGCGTGTTGATGATCCTTGCCAGCATGATGAGAAAACTTTCAAACCGGATGTTCCGTTCAATGTCCTCCCCGTATTCCGGGTTTTCCGACAGCGGCTTTGAGAGATAGGCCAGCGTTCCCAGCATCTTCGCCAGCACATCATCCTGAATCTGCAGATACAGGGGAGCGGATTCAAACAGCGATATCAGGTCTGTGCTTTTTGTGGTCATTTTTTTCAGAGTTTCCTGGGAGAAATGGATGCTGTAGCGGTCATAGTCCTGGCACCCATGGCAGAAGCAATGATGGATTTCAAAGGGCGCCAACACAAAAATCGTTCCGAACCGAAGTTGATACCCGCGTTCTCTTACAAAGAATTTTCCCTCGTTGTTCAGTGAAATCAGCATCTCATAACATTCATGAAAATGCGGATTTGGATTCTTGTCCTGGGCATACCGCATGATCTCATATTCCATATTCATGAATTTCCTCCTTCGAAACCTGCGCACGGGAACCTGACAATCGGCAGAGCCATCCGCTTTCTTTCTGAGCAGTTCCTTCCAGGCACACCGGTCACCCGTCAGTTGCACTTATCCGGGATCAATCCGCCGCTTTCGGCCGGGCTATCCTGCCCGAAAACAGCCTGATCGCCGTTATAAAGAAAGCCCCATATCCAGCGCCCTGTCATTCAAAGCGATTACCTTATCCTTGCCATGAAACCGGGCGGAAATGGCCGCCATCACGCTTTCTTTCTTCAGGATGCCCGTCTGCTTGAGAATTGCTCCCAGCGCAATTGTGTTGGCTACCTGTATGCTGCCAAGTTCGATGCTCATCGTGCGGAACGGAAAGCTGACGTGCTCGCCCTTTGCACCCGGTGCTTTTACGACCATATCGGTATCGTAAAAAACCTTTGTGCCGTCCTTGAACTTGTCGATGTACCGGTCATAGGCCACCTGAGCCAGACACAGGATGACGTCGGGCTGCTCTACATTGGGGTAGCCGATCTGCTCGTCGCTGATGATAATATCGGTCTTCGTAAAGGTTCCGCGCGTCTCGGATCCATAGGAGGCCGTCATCGTCGCATTGAAATTCTCGTAGATCGCGGCCGCCTTCCCGACAATCTCTCCGGTAGAGATCAGGCCCTGCCCGCCGACGCCGCTTAATACAATCTCTGTTTTCATATTTATGCCTCCACTGTCTGCTCGTCAATAATCTTCTTGTACTTAGAATAATAATCCGGACGGGGGCGATTGACCAGGCAGCCGACCATGATTTTGCCTTTCAGCTCCTCTTCCGTCATTTTTTCGGCCGCCTCCACGGGAACGCTCTGCTCCTTCATTTTCCGCATCATATCCGCAGCCTCGCCCAGCCTGTTATATCTGCCATAGTGAGTGGGGCAGGCCACCATGACCTCAATGAGCGAAAAGCCCCTGTTTGCGAAACCGCCGCGGATCAGCTTGCGCATCTGCACGGGATTGTACGTCGTCGTACGGGCCACATAGGATGCTCCCGCCGCTTCCGCCAGCCTGCATACGTCAAAATTCTGCTCGATATGCCCGTAGGGAGACGTGCTGGTGATGCTTCCGGTGGGCGTCGTGGCGGAATACTGCCCGCCGGTCTGCCCGTAGTTATAGTTGTTGGCAATGACCGCGGTCACATTGACGTTTCGGCGCGCGGCGTGGATCAGGTGGTTCCCCCCGATGGTGGTTCCGTCACCGTCGCCCATGGTCACCAGCACATGCAGGTTGGGATTGGCCAGCGCGATCCCCGTGGCGGCCGGAAGGGCGCGCCCGTGCGTCACGTGCATGCAGTTGATGTCCAGGTAATCGTCCACCCGTCCGAAACAGCCGATGCCGCTGACCAGCGCAATATCGTGCTTATCCCACTGCATCTCCGCAAAAACCGCGGCGATGGACTGCAGGATAATTCCGTCGCCGCAGCCCGCGCACCAGGTATGGGGCAACTTGCTGAACAGCATATAATCCTTGTATGTAACCATGTTATTTTTCCTCCTCCAGCCTGTCGAGAATCTGTCTGGGCGTAATCAGGACTCCATCCGTCCGGTTCGCCTGAATGATTTTGCAGCCGTAATCGTTTAATTTCCTGATCTCGCCCGCCAATTGGCCCAGATTCATTTCCGGGACCACAACGGTTTTTACCCTGGACAAGACCCGGCGGATCTGCTTTTCCGGCGTGGGCCAGATGGTGGCCAGCTGCAGAAGGCCGGCTTTCACCCCTTGACTGCGCAGAATATCCACAGCCGTCATGGCGCTGCGCACGGAACACCCAAAAGAGATCATCGCGATTTCGGCATCCTCCAGACGATATGCCCGGGTGATGGTAATATCGTCCGCATTCTTCTCGATCTTATCGGTCAGATAATGGGTCACGCGGTTGATATTTTCCGGGGTGGGCCGGAACTCGCCCTTTGTATCGTGCGTGGAACCGGTGGTGCGCATCAGGAATTTTTTATCTCCTACCGCGGGCATCGGGGCCGGCATGTCGGTGTCGTAATTGTACGGCCGGAAATCCGCGGAGTCCATGTCCGCGGGGGGCTGGATCCGGTTAAAAATCTGACCGGCCTTCGGCTGATAAACGGTCAGGGATTCCCGCAGGTGCCCGATCACTTCATCCATCATGAACAGAACGGGCGTGCGGTATTTTTCGGCCAGATTGAACGCCGTGATCGTCAGATCAAAGCAGTCCTGCACGGAGGAAGGGCTCAGCGCGATGATGCTGTGATCTCCGTGGACACCCCAGCGGGCCTGCATAATATCGGCCTGCGCCGGCTTTGTCGCGGCGCCGGTGGATGGGCCGCTGCGCTGCACGTCGAAAATCACGGTGGGAATCTCCGACATGATCCCGAGGCCCAGATTTTCCTGCATCAGGGAAAAGCCCGGCCCGCTGGTTGCGGTATAGGATTTTTTGCCGGCCAGAGAGGCGCCCAGCAAAGCGGCCATGGAGCTGATCTCATCCTCCATCTGAACATACATCCCTCCATGCCTGGGCAGCTCCCGGGAAGAGCCTTCCGCAATCTCGGAGCTGGGAGAGATCGGATACCCCGCATAAAAGCGCGCGCCGGCCGCAATCGCTCCATCCACTACAGCGTCGTTTCCCTCGACGAATTTTCTTTGCGTTTCTGCCATCATCATAGCACCTCCACTTCAATTGCAAAGTCAGGGCACCGCATCTGACACAGCTTGCATCCAATGCAGGCGTCCGGATTCGCCACTTCCGGCGGACATCCCATTTCCTGCTTCAAAACCTGCTTTGGGCACAGCGCCGAACAAATGCCGCACTGCTTGCAAAACTTTTCATTGACCATGATTTTGATTTTTTGATTCATACTCTGCTCCTTCTTGCCCATTTAAATTGTTGCGTCGAACTTTCACAGGCTCACTTCAAAAGATAAATTCTTTTTGGATCGATCTTCTGGATGAACCGGATCTCATCTTCATCCGGTTCCGGCAGAACGGCCGCCCGGGACACGTCGATGTCAAAACCGGTATTGGCCTGCACCTCCTCCGGACTGCCGGACGAATAATAACCCGCCAGATACATCCGGTGCGTTTTCTCGTCGAACCTCATCACGCCAAGATCCGAAACCACGGCCAACGGGCCGCGGTTCTCGGGCAGCCCCGTCCCGGCCCGGCCCGATTCCCCGATCCAGCCCGGGCTTGTAATGTAGGACATCGATGAGACAAAGCGCCGTTTCTCGTGAGGCATAATGATAATGGTGTTGACAAAAGAAGCGATGCCGTTGGCGCCGCCGCTTCCCGGGAATCTCACTTTCGGGCGGTAGTAATCGCCGATACAGGTGGCGGATACGTTTCCGTAAGGGTCTACCGCCGCGCCCCCGATAAACCCGATCAGCCGCTTGCTGCCCTTGAGCAGCTCGTTGGCCTGAAAGCCGAGATATCGGTACGGCGGCAGCGCCTCCGCACAATGCGCCATGGAGCGCAGATCGCTGACGCTGCGAGGAATCTCTGTGGGATTAAAGTCCATCAGCCCGCTTTCCACAATCAGCGTGCAGCTGGGCTGCACCCTTTTTTTAGCCATAATCGCGCCCACAAGGGGAAGGCCGGTGCCCACGATTACGACCTGATCAGGCCCGATCATATGGGCGATCGTATCAGCCTGCATCTCTGATTTTGTATAGTCCATCAGATCGTCTCTCCTTCCGCCACATCCTCGTCGGATATATGATACCCGATCCCAGGCACTACCTTCAGATCCGTCAGGCGGGTCACGCCAAGCCGGTTGAGGTAATCCTCGTGGTCCTTTGTGCCGTATACCCATTCCTGCAAAAAGCGCTGGAAAGATTCGTCCGTCCGGCCGGCCTGATCATAGTCCAGATAGAATTCCTTGTCATAGTCGTACATGCCGTAGACCTGCGAGGGGTGCCCGCCGTACGGAACATGAACCACCGCCGACACCGCAATGCCGGGAATCGTGTTCCTGTCCGGCTCCCGCCGGATATACTCATTGCTGACCAGCTCTTCGCAGGTGACAATCGTATTGCGGGCGGCAATCGCCAGATCGACGTCCTGATACGGATCGCCATAGATACGGCAGGTCCCGTCGGGGGACGCCATCTGCACGTGAATGATCGCGGTGTCCAGCCGGGGAGTCGGCAGCAGAAGCATCTTTTCCCCGGGATGGAACGGATCATCCTGAATGATGAATTTTTCATTCGGAAGCTTATCGATCCGACGGCGCTGCTGTGCGCTGATGCCCCACTCCTTCTCCATGCCGGAACCCAGCATCATGCGGACCGGCACACAGGAAAGCCCCAGCGCCGCGCCGTGGAACATCATCATGGCAGCATCCTGCGAATAATCCTCGAACAGCAGCTTCCCCTCCTCAATGGCGGCACGGAAGCGCCTGCTGACATTCGAAAAACGGGGGTTTGCCGTGTAACAGTTTATGTACGCCTTGACACGCCCCGCGCCGATCATCATATCCCAATCGCTTCCGGCCGGGCCGGCTTCCACAATGAAGTCCGTCTGCCCCTGGCGGATGATCTCGTTCATGGCCGCCATAGGCTTTCGGCTGGTCGTAAAGCCCCCCGTTGCGATATGGTCGCCGCTATGGACAAATTTTGAAATTGCATCTGAAAGCTTATATAGTTTGCCGCTCAAAATAGCATCCCTTTCCTTCCCTTTTGGCATTAGAACTCTTTTTCCGGAATTTTCGGTAGCATCCCCCTTTTATCCGATTGATACTTTTATTCTGATTTGTACAATAATCTAAATTCCATCCGGCTGTCAATTCTTTGAAAGGGAGATCGTTCGATATGTAAAAAAGACTGTAAAATACGTTATATTACATAAATGTTTTTGCCTGTCCCTATTATATATAAGCAAAATTGCTAACCGGTATGAAGGATGGATGCGTTTTCATCAGTGTCATCCGAGGAAGGGGCCTTAACGAAGAAGCGGCGCCGGACTGAAATCCGGCAAACCGGGAAGCGTGAACACAGACGTTGATTTCTTCTTTCTTGTGCCCGGACAAATTGTCCGTTCCATCCTCCCG
>ENA-UOOI01002719-UOOI01002719.1-fermentation-metagenome-genome-assembly--contig:-NODE-2719-length-14614-cov-31.968610_pt1 | contig 14614 bp, 6 predicted proteins | sample MGYA00245779_ERZ724027 | MGnify/ENA primary metagenome ERZ724027 (study PRJEB28704, sample SAMN03018318) | fermentation metagenome | biome: anthropogenic terrestrial biome; feature: soil; material... | reverse complement strand
AAAAATCAACGCCTTACACAACATAATCTGATTTTCAAAAAAAGAGAAGGCGTCCTCAAAAACATGTTTTTGAGAACGCCTTTGCTCTCGTAAATCATCTTCAAAACTATAAAATAAATGATACCATATTCACATTTGCAAATCAAGATTTTTTTACGGATTATCTGCCTGAATGCACAAAAACATAGTTTAAAGTAAAACCATACAGCTGCCATCAGTTGGCAGGAGCAGTGCTATGGAATCCGCCTATCTGAATATATAGACTCTTTGAATCGGGCAGCATTTTTTAGTTTGGCTTAAAAATTGTGTACCTTTATATATGAAGCTGAATATACTGTTATTATCGATTGTTCATTAAGGGGGATTTACATGGCTTTTTCAACAAGAGAACTATTCGCAAGGATAATAAAATGTGAAGCAGGCGGAGAAGGGGATAACGGCATGAGGGCCGTCGCCTGTGTAATAATGAACAGAGTGAATGTGTCCGCGGGCGAATACTTGAGGATATGCCAAGGGGACTTGAGAAAGGTTATTTTTCAACCGGGACAGTTTGACTGTATGAGTTCAATTCTTGGAGGCCGCACTAATTTACAGACCATATGGGCAAACCCTCCTGAACAGATACATTATGATATCGCAGACTGGGCTTTATCCGGCAATAAGCTATGGGGAATTGGGCAAGCCCTGTGGTATTTCAACCCTTTTTCTCCATCATGTCCTACAATATTCCCCCGCAATGGCACCGGTTCAATAATAAACCGTATAGGAGAACATTGTTTTTACATCCCCACTGAACTATATTACATGACTTAAATTTATAGAAATTGTAAAGCATGTATTCCCTAAAGCAGTCTTACGGATATATGCATGATTTGGTAAAAAGCATCCCCTGCCATTAAATTATAAGGAGGAAGATAAATGTATCCATATTTTTATCCCAGCTATATAGCTCCACCCCAAAAGGCTGCATCTGCAGCAGCACCCACAGCTCCATCAAATCAGCCGGCTCAGGAATTGCCTCCCGTACCCGGTAAAACACCAGGCCAACCTGTCGAGCCCGTTACTCCTGCGCCTGTTACGGTACAACCCCCTCCGGTGAGCCTCTCACAGGAAGGCGGACCTACGGTGATGAGCGACATAGGTTTTACACAAGCATATTTGAAAACACAAATAGGCAAAAAAGTGAGAATAGAATTCCTTATAGGAACAAATGTACTCACAGACAGGCTTGGTAGACTTACTGATGTTGGAATCAGCTATATCATAATAGAACCTGAAGGCACGGATGACAAAATGCTTTGCGATATATATTCCATAAAATTCATAACTTTTTTTGCATAATCTATATTCTAATCAGACATATTTTAATTATTTTCCCGGTATCAGGCGATTTCAAGCCAGATGCCGGGAAAATCACTAAACACTATTTTAAGTAATCTTTAATCGGTGCAAGATCAAGGCTCTTATAATTTTCTAGAAACTTCAAAAGCTTCAATGCAGCCGCCTTAACCCCGCCTCTTGAATTGGACTCGATATTTAAAGGCATCAAAGGTTCATGAAGAGACAATCTTAAAAGAAACCATCCGTCCCCATCTCCTATTGAGACTCTTATACCCTCATAATTTTTAGGCTCAACTTTCCAGTCAGAAACGGTTTTAACATACGCTCCAAGGTCTGAAATTATTTTAGACCCATATTCTTTGAAATCATCTGTTGATATCTTCAATCTGAACTCTTCCGCCTCCAATGGCTCCTTCAGCTTTTCGATTATGGTTTCAATATTTTTTCCTTCCTTAAGCTTTAGATTTGCCATTGCAATCAATATCTTGGTGACAAGGTATGCTCCGTCATCTAAGAAATAATTTTCCTTAAGCGCTCCATGACCTGATGTTTCCATCGCAAGATAGCATTCCTTGCCAATGCTGTTTAAACGTATTCCCTCGTCTATCACATTCTTGTATCCGCGCTTAAACCTGTGATGTATGCCTCCCAAGTCCTCAATAAATTTCTTTAAACCCGAGGATGTTACGGAATCGGTAACTATTATGGAGTTTGGATGCTCCTTAAGCACGATTGCAGCCATCATTGCAATAAGCCGATTTCTATTTATTGCAATTCCGCTTCCCGTAACCGCACCGGCCCTGTCGACATCAGCATCGAATATTATCCCAAGGTCTGCCTTAGCCTCCTTGACCGCTCTTACAATAAAGCCCATTGCTTCGGAATTTTCAGGATTTGGAATATGGTTTGGGAACCTTCCGTCAGGATCTAAAAACAGACTTCCTGACGTGTCCGCGCCAAGGGGTTTCAATACTTTTTCAACAAAGAAGCCTCCTGCACCGTTGCCTGCATCGACCACAATCTTAAATCCTTTTAAAGGCAGCATGCTGTCGGATACACCTTTTATATTGTTTCTTATCTTATCGACAAGCAGCTTTGAATACACCGACATGAAATCAACGTCACAAACAGTGCCTCTCTTGCTTGAAGTTTTATACTCTCCTGATGCCGCAATATCCAGAACAGCCGTTATTTCCTCTTTCTCAAGTCCTCCATTTAGAGTGAAAAACTTCATTCCATTCCTGTTGTATGGAAGATGGCTTGCCGTTATCATTACTGCGCCATCGTATTTATATCCGTCCGTCACAGTGGACATGAACATTGCAGGAGTTGAGGCCATGGCAAAATCATATACATTGCATCCTGAATCTATCAAACCTTCAGATGCCTTCTTTTTTATGCTTGGACTTGAAAGTCTCGAGTCCATTCCAATGGATATTCTAAGATCCGTTATGTCTTTGCCTGCCCTTTTAGAAAGCCATACTGCAAAAGCTTTTGATATTGCCTTAACCCTTTCTCCTGTCAGGTTCACTCTCTGGCCTTGTACTCCTTCTAAAGCAATTCCTCTTATATCGCTGCCGTTTTGCAACTCATAAAATGCCTTATCCAATATATCACCTCTCAACATTTTGGGTACATTTTATAATATAATCCAAATGCATAAAAAAGTATACTCTAAATCTATCGTGCAATCGTATGCAACTTTTTATGCAAAATATCTCTTTATACATCTTTTAAAACATATGGTTTCATTATATAATGTATAAGGATATGCTCTAGTTTAAAATCCATGTAATACTTTATATAATTTACATAAACAATCGCCTGTTATAGAAACATGAAGCAGGCTTTTGATTTGTCTTTATGGCCACTTTTGCACCATGAAAAATTAAACATGGAGGATTAATATGAGAGAATTGATTTTTGGACTGATTGGCGGTACGGCTTTACTCATGTACGGCGTCGACAAGATGGGCGAAGGCTTGGAAAAAGCTTCAGGTGAAATGATGAAAAAGATACTTTCGGTATTGACCGGAAAAGTATGGAGCGCATTCCTTGTAGGAACATTTCTCACGGCCCTTGTACAAAGCAGTACCGCAATTACCGTACTTACAGTAGGTTTTGTAAATGCAGGCTTGATGAAGCTCCCTCAGGCAATAGGAATAATATATGGAGCTAATATAGGCACCACTATTACAGCACAACTTATGGCATTCAGTTTTCAATTCAAACTGACCGATATTGCATTACCGGTCCTCGGTATAGGTTTTTTGATCAGCTATTTATCGAAAAATAAAACGGCAAAAAATTTTGGAGACGCCTTAATGGGATTTGGAATGATGTTTTTGGGATTAAAGATACTGAACCAGGGTGTCCCAATATTGGAGAAAAGCGAAACCTTGAAATATTTCTTTGAACATTACGGTTCAATACCCCCTATCGCCATATTGATGGGCGCTGTGGCAACAGCATTGGTACACAGCAGCAGCGCCACCATAGGTCTTACAATGATACTTGCTCAGGCCGGGCTTTTAGACCTTAGAGCTTCAATATGCATAATGCTTGGCGACAATATAGGAACATGTGTAACGGCTCAACTTGCAAGCCTTACCGGAAATATAAATGCAAGGCGTACGGCATGGGCGCATACCCTTTATAATATATTCGGGGTTGTGCTTGTAGCTTTAATATTGCCCTTCTTTGTAAAAATTGTACAAGTTACCACGCTTTATCTGCAGCCCAGCAATGCTATAAACGCTCAAATAGCAAATGCACATACAATATTCAATGTGCTTAGCGCAGTCATATTCTTACCTTTAACAAATCAGTATGTAAAGCTTTTGGAAACCTTAATAAGAAGCAAGGGCAATGAAGATGAAGATACTCCTATTTATCTTAATGATCTTCTTTTAGACACGCCTGTAGCTGCTTTCCAGGCATCGCTTTCGGAAACGAGGAGGGGTGCTGAAATCGTAAAGAAAATGATAAACAATGTTATGCAAGCTTTTTATACAAATGACGAAAAATCACTGGAAACCGTAAAAAAATATGAAGTCACGATAAACACTCTTCAAAAGGATATTACATCATATATAGTTGACATATCAAAGAGGCCGCTTTCAGACCGTCTTTCCGCTCTTGTACCTGTCATGATAAACAACATAAACAATATCGAGCGTATAGGAGACCATGCAATCGATATGGTTGGCTTGGCCACTACCAAAATAGACAGGCAGCTTACTTTTAGCAAGGACGCTGTGGACGAGCTGAAAGGTATGCAGTCGGTAATAATCCAGATGTTTGATAATGCGATAGAACTTCTCGACAGCAAAAACACAGGTTTGATTTACAAAAACATGGAGCTCGAATCCAAAATCGATTCCATGGCTGAAAACATTTTAAAAACCCACCTTGCAAGGCTTGAAAACGGCGCTTGCAGCGTAGAATCCGGAGTTCTCTATTCAGACCTTGTAAACTATCTTGAAAGAGTTGCAGACCACATATATAAAATAAACATCACATCAACTGAAGGTGCACCCGAAATATCCGATTAAACATGGATACAAAAAAAGCCTGCATGTGCAGGCTTTGGGTTATGGATGTGAAATAGCCCATTTTTTATTTTGCCAGATATGGTATAAATCCTATCTTTTTTTGCATCTTGCGAAGGGTTTTATATGCCACCTTTGCCGCTCTTTCCGCCCCGTCACTGTAAATCTTTTTCAGATAGTCTTTATTTTTAAGAAGGTCATTGCATTTTTCCTGAACAGGTTTAAGCTCCTCGATCAAAGCTTCAGCTAAATCCTGCTTGAATTTGGCATAGCCTGCACCTTTATATTTGTTCTCGATTTCATCAGAAGGCATGCCGGCTACAGCCGAATATATGGAAATAAGATTTTTGACTCCAGGCTGTTCATCCGCATATTTGACTGTGCCGAGATTATCGGTCACAGCTCTTTGAATCTTTCTCTTTATGACATCCGGCGGATCCATTATCAATATGTATCCGTTTTCATTCTCATCGGATTTTGACATCTTCTTGGCAGGATCCTGAAGGCTCATTATCCTTGCACCCTCATTTCCTATAAACGGCTCGGGTATCTTAAATGTAGGGCTGTATATATTGTTGAACCTCTGCGCAATATTGCGCGCCAGTTCCAGATGCTGCTTCTGGTCGGCTCCAATAGGCACCAAATCGGTCTGATAAAGCAGTATGTCTGCAGCCATGAGCACAGGATACGTGAGCAGTCCTGCATTTATATTGTCCTGATGCTTTGCCGCCTTATCCTTGAACTGAGTCATCCGGCTTAACTCTCCCATATATGTGAAGCAATTCAATATCCATGCTGCTTCAGAGTGAGCCGGAACATGGGATTGTATGAAAATAGTGTTTTTCTCCGGGTCAAGTCCCACTGCCAGATATAACGCCAGAACTTCAAGCGTTTTTTCTCTCAAGCTTTTAGGTTCCTGCCTCACGGTTATCGCATGCAAATCTACTACGGAAAAGTAGCATCTATAATCATCCTGCAGGAGCACCCAATTTTTCAAAGCCCCCAGGTAATTGCCGATCGTCAAGTTTCCCGACGGCTGCACTCCGCTGAATATGACTTTCTTTTCTTCATCCATCCATTTATCCCTCCTGTTTAATTAAAACCGTGTAATTCACACTTGCAAATTTTATACCTATGTATATATTATACCTAAAATTAAAAAAAGTCCTATAGTCTGATTCCTATAGGACTTTTTCTCTCTACTTTATGCTCTGCCTTCAAATGCATTGATATACATATTCTTGATCTCGCTTATCAAGGGATATCTCGGATTTGAAACAGTGCATTGGTCATCAAAGGCTTCTTCGCTCATCTCGTCAAGCGTCGAATAAAAATCTTCGCTTGTAATCCCAACATCCTTTATGGTTTTAGGTATCCCAACACTTTCTTTCAACTTATCGATTGCTTTTATCAAGAGCTCGACTTTTTCCTCTTCGGTATTTCCGCCAAGCTTTAGATAGTCTGCAATCACACTGTACCTCCATTTTGCATTAGGATATTTATACTGCGGGAATGTGGCCTGTTTCCTCGGATTGTCAACGGCATTATACCTTATGACCTCATCGATTAAAAGAGCGATCGCAAGGCCATGTGCTATATGATGTCTTGCGCCGAGTTTATGAGCCATCGAATGACATACTCCCAAAAACGCATTTGCAAAGGCCATTCCTGCCATGCAGGAAGCATGTGCCATCTTTTCCCTTGCCTTTATGTTATTCATACCGTCATTATAAGCCATCGGAAGGTATTTAAATATAAGCCTTATCGATTCAAGAGCCAGACCGTTTGTATATTCGGATGCCATTACCGAAACATAAGCTTCAAGAGAATGCACCAGTGCATCTATTCCTGATGCTGCCGTAAGTTTTTTAGGCATGCTCATGGTAAGCTCAGCATCAACGATTGCCATATCAGGCGTAAGCTCATAATCGGCAATAGGATATTTCAAACCCGTGCTGTCATCGGTTATCACTGCAAATGGAGTGACTTCCGAGCCTGTTCCTGCGGAAGTAGGTATGCATACAAGCATGGCTTTGTCTCCCATCTTAGGGAATGTGTAGACTCTTTTTCTTATATCCATAAACCTCATCGCAAGGTCTTCAAATTTGACTTCGGGATGTTCATACATAACCCACATTATTTTGGCCGCATCCATTGGTGAACCGCCGCCGACCGCGATTATTGCATCAGGTTTGAAACCTTTCATCTCTTCCACACCCTTTTTGGCAATACTCAATGTGGGATCCGGTTCAACATCCGAGAATATCTTTATTGAAAGGCCTTCTCTTTCAAGAGTCTCCACTATGTTATCCAAAAAACCGAGACGGTACAAAACCCTGTCTGTCACAATAAATGCTCTCTGCTTTCCTGCCTTCTTCAAATCTTTTAAAGCTTGTTCGGTACAGCCGAATTTGAAGTATATCTTTTCCGGGACCCTAAACCAAAGCATATTTTCTCTCCTTTCGGCAACGCTCTTTATATTGAGCAGATGTTTGACTCCCACATTTTCAGACACTGAATTTCCGCCCCATGAACCGCAACCGAGCGTTAAAGAGGGCGCCAGCCTGAAATTGTAAATGTCACCTATCGCGCCTTGTGAAGAAGGCATGTTTATGATCGTTCTTCCTGTTTTCATCCTGGCCCCGAACTTTTTGATCCTTTCCCTGGACCTCACCTGGTCGGTATATAAAACAGAGGTATGTCCTATTCCCCCAAGCTCAACCAAAGCTTCGGCCTTGTCAAGCGCTTCATCGAAAGTCTTTGCCTTATACATGGCAAGAATCGGAGAAAGCTTTTCATGCGCAAAAGGCTCATCTTTATCTATTGCCTCAACTTCTCCTATCAAGACCTTTGAAGCTTCTGGAACTGTTATCCCGGCTATATTGGCAATCTTACAAGCACTTTGCCCCACAATTTCGGCATTCACTGAGCTGCCTTTAAAGATTATATCCCTTACCTTGTCTATCTCATCTTCTTTAAGAATGTATGCACCCCTCTCTTCAAATTCCCTCTTAACTTCTTCATATATGGGCTCTAGCACTATAACTGACTGTTCAGATGCGCATATGACCCCGTTATCAAATGTTTTTGAAAGAAGGATTGAATTTACAGCCATCTTTATATGAGCTGTTTCATCGATTATCGCAGGGGTATTCCCGGCTCCAACGCCTATTGCTGGTTTTCCGGAGGAATAAGCTGCTTTGACCATTCCCGGCCCGCCTGTCGCCAGTATGATATCACACTGTCTCATCAAATCATTTGAAAGCTCTATTGTAGGCTCATCGATCCATCCTATTATATCCTGAGGGGCTCCCGCTTTTACCGCTGCATCAAGAACTATTTTGGCTGCTGCAATCGTAGCCTTCTTTGCCCTCGGGTGAGGTGAAAATATTATGCCGTTCCTCGTTTTAAGTGCAAGCAGCGATTTGAATATTGCAGTCGATGTTGGATTGGTCGTCGGCACTATTGCAGCAATAACCCCTATCGGTTCTGCAATCCTTTCAATGCCGAATGCCTCATCCTTCTCAATAACCCCGCATGTCTTTTCATCCTTGTATTTATTATAAATGTATTCTGATGCAAAATGGTTTTTGATGACCTTATCCTCAACTATCCCCATTCCAGTCTCATCAACGGCTATTTTAGCGAGCCTGATCCTTGCATCGCTTGCTGCCAGGGCCGCCTGCCTGAATATCTCGTCAACCTCATCCTGGCTGTATTGTGAATATCGCCTCTGTGCTTTTCTAACTTGCTCAAGCTTTAGTTTTAATTCCTCAACATTTGTTACCGCCAATTTAGCGCACCTCTTTTTTACTATAAAAGTTTTATATGTTTCATACTCATATTATATATAAATTTTCAGCACAAGGCTATACTTTTTGTTAAACTATTAACAATTTTTTAATATATTTTTGATTAAAATCTTAAACCAAAGGCCCTGCTAAAAATAAATGTATCGATTTCAAACATTCCTTTACTTGGACTAATCAAAGTCGGCATTATATTTTAGCAGGGCCAAAAGCCAGGTTATATGAGCCTTTCTAAACATTTTAAGCAACTATTTCAAAGCACGATCTCAATGGTATGCTTCAGTCTGTCATCTACGAGCTTGATTTTTTTATCGTTTAAAAATCTTCCATCCAACCGGATCGACATCACGCCTCGGTTATATCCCGATAAATTCTTAACAGATATAACATAATGCGTATCCATATATCTGTACTCTATCGCATATTCTTTCCATTTACACGGTATACAAGGCTCTATACTTAAACTGCTGCCTTTTAATTTAAGCCCGAGCATGTGCTCGACGACCACCCTGTACATCCATCCTGCAGCTCCTGTGTACCATGTCCACCCGCCCCTTCCTGTTTGAGGTTCCACTCCATATACATCTGATGCAAGCACATATGGTTCCACTTTATATTTTGCGCAGTTCATTTGCGTTAAAGTATGGTTGATCGGATTTATCATCCTGAAAAGTTCCCAAGCCTTGTCTCCAGATCCCATCATTGCCTGCGCCAGTATAACCCATACCGCAGCATGAGTATACTGTCCTCCGTTTTCTCTCACTCCAGGCACATATCCCTTGATATACCCGGGATTTAGGTCGCCTGTATCAAATGGAGGCGTAAGCAGCATTATTATTCCCGCATCCTTGTTTACAAGATAATTCTCAAGAGCAACCATTGCCTCATGGGAACGTTTTGGATTTCCTCCGCCAGATATCACAGACCACGACTGGGCTATCGAATCTATCTGGCATTCACTGTTTGACGCCGATCCAAGCGGAGTGCCGTCATCAAAATAAGCCCTCCTGTACCAGCTTCCATCCCATCCGTTCTTTTCTATACAAGATGCTATATCATCAGCTGTCTTTAAATATCTTTCAGACCTTTCTCCATCGTCCAGTGCAGTGCATATTGACGCAAATTCCTTCAATATTTTATAGAGGAACCATCCAAGCCATATGCTCTCTCCACGGCCTTTGTCTCCAACGTTATTCATACCGTCATTCCAATCGCCGCTTCCCATAAGAGGTATCCCATGTTCTCCAAAATTCAAAGATTTCTCAATCGCCCTTATGCAGTGCTCGTATATCGTGCCTGAAACATCGGAAATCTTAGGATTTTTATACCTTTCATCTTCACCTTCTTTGAGCGGTTCATCTTCCAAAAAGGGCGTTTCAACATCCAGTATGCTCATATCATCTGTGACCTTAATATAATCGGCTACCACATATGGAAGCCAGAGCCTGTCGTCTGAAAATCTCGTCCTTACGCCCTTGCCGCTTATCGGGTGCCACCAATGCTGCACATCTCCTTCCAGAAACTGGTGTGAGCTGTGGAGTATTATTTGCTTTTTGGCCAATTCAGGATAGACATACGATGCAGCCATGGCATCCTGGAGCTGATCCCTGAAACCATATGCTCCCCCGGATTGGTAAAATGCCGATCTGCCCCACAGTCTGCAGCATATTGTCTGGTACATGAGCCAACCGTTTGTAAGCATATTCAATGATATATCCGGAGTATTTACATGTATTACACTTAAAAGGTTTCTCCAGAATCCCTTAGTCTCTCTCAAAGCCCTGTCGACCTGATAGACATCCCTATATTTTAATGCCAAAGCTGATGCGCTCTTTTCATCTTCCCCTTCACTTATGGTAAAAACTATCACTTTCTCTTCATTTTGCAAAAGTTCAACCTTTACCATGACCGCAGCACAAGGGTCAAAACCTGCCCCAACCCTTTTAGACAACTCATCTCCTAAAAGGGCCTCAGGTACGCCGATCTCACCCGATAAGCCCATAAACTCCACATTGTCCCCGGTTACGGACCTCTTTTTTTCAGAACAATCCACTACAACAACACGGCCTGGAAAATCATCGCTGTAGGTATTTCTAATAATCAGGCTTTGATTGTCATCTATGCCCGATACGATGAATGGTGCTGTCATTTGAGTGTTGACACCTAAAACCGGCCTCATATAATAGCATGCTTTCATCTTTCTTTTAGAATAGGATATATTCTTGAGCCTTATCTTGACGATCTTTATCCTTCCCGAGTTTGGCACAAACACGGTCATCTCCTGTTTTATCCCATGGCTTACATGCTCAAAGATGCTGTACCCGAATCCATGCCTTATCGTATAAGGTTCATCCTCTCTTACCGGAAGCGGCGTTATGGACCAAGGCCCTCCTTCAGCTTCATCGACCAAATACAATATCTCACCGGGAGGATCCATTACAGCATCGTTTGACCATGGTGAAATCTTAAACTCCCTGCTGTTTTCAGCCCAGGTATATCCCGAACCTGATGACGTCACAAGGCACCCGAATTCTTCATTGCATATTATGTTGGACCATGGAGCAGGCGTATCGACCTTGCCTTCAAGCCATATCACATATTCCGAACCGTCTTTTTTAAATCCGCCTAACCCATTAAAAAAGGTAAGCTCTTCCAAAGTTTCGGGTACGCCCTGATATATGTTGTGAAACACAGGAAGATCTCTCTTCGCCCTATTTTGACTGAAATTTTTGATTTTAAGCTGCTGGCGGAGCGAGCCATTGCTTGCGCTGAAAACTATCCTCGAAACAGAAAATATAAGATTTAGCGATTCCTCATCCATAATACTTGCCTGCCTTAAAAATATCCCCCCAGGCTTATCCTGCACATTTCCTCCTCTATTTGATAGAATCACTTTTCGAATCCTATCGTTAAATTCCTGAAGATAGTTCCCGGCATCCTCATTCAATATTATCATATCGATTTTAAGGCCCTTGCTCCTCCAGAACTCATGGGCTTTCACCGCATCTTCAACAATGCTTAGGTCGTCTCCACTCTCTACAGTTACCAGAACTATTGGAAAATCTCCGGATATGCCATACTGCCAGAGCCCTGACTGGCCTTTTGCATTTTTCCTTATCATATCTTCCCTCTCCCGCCTTAACGGGCTTATATAAAATATATGGGATAGCATCATCTGGTAAAGCTCTATATCCCTGCTTATCAAATTCAAATATCTTGCCTCCACCTGGCTTTGCGTCCATGCAAGCTCAAAAGCCCTGCTCACCGCGGCTTTGCCGTTATACTTTTCAGCAAGATTCAAAGCATCGCTCTTCGAATCCGCTATTCCGATCAAATATGAAATTTTTACAGTCTCCCCAGATTTTATCCTGATCCTTTTTCTTATGCTCATTATGGGGTCAAGCACAGCTCCAAAGGTTCCCGAAAGCCTGCTATCTATATCCATTGCAGCAGGATTTTGAAGGTTTCTTCCCCTGCCTATGAATCTGGACCTATCGGTCTCATACTGCAACGCTCCGACAGTCTCACCCTCGACAAACACGGTATGGAAAAGCCATAAAGGCTTCTGCTTTGATTGCTTAGGCCTCTTGTTTGCAAGCAATATGTTTTTATCAGGAACAAATTCCGTCTTTACAAACAGATTATTGAAAGCAGGGTGCGCCATGTCGGCTCCTATGGGTGAGAGCACAACTTCAAAATAACTCGTAACTTCGATTATGCGGAAATGTGAACTATGATTCGTAAGCGATATAGTTCTTATTTCCACATTGTCTTCAGGCGATATTACGATTTCCATACGGGTGTCTATATTTCCGTCGGTCCTGCAGTATTCGGCTTTATCCGAAGAAAACACGACCTTATATTCTTCAGGTTTTTTTCTCATAGGCTCATATGAAGCCGACCATGCCTCATTCGAGTTTATATTCCTTATATAGAAGAACATGCCATACCCGTTATATAATAATTTTTCATTCCATCTTGTCACTGATATGCCGCCTACGCGTGAAAATCCATCGCCGCGGCTTGTAATCATGGTATGATAGTTTCCATTGGATATGACATGCACCTGTGGAAACGCTGTCTCATATCCTTTAAGCTCCTTTATATATTCCTCATCAGATTTGCGCTTCCAATCATGCTGGCTTATTTCTTCTTCGATATCCTTGGTAAACATTATGCCGTATGGAACTTTTTCTTGAAGCAGGAGCTCACATGCTTTTACCATCGGATTATTGTGAAATCTAAGCTGCATTATCTCCCCATTTATCACATTGTCAAATGAAAGCATGCTCATTCCATGATGATGCACCATAAAACTCTTTACAATCGCATACTTTTTGCCTGCCTTTACTCTTTCAGGCGTGTAATCCACAGCTTCATAAAAACCGTATTCGCCTTCAGCTCCAAGTGACGATAAAAGTCTCAAATTCTTTACGGCCGATTGTACATCCACCATTGATGCCATTATGCTGGCATATGGAGCAATAACAATATCATTTACCAGGCCGCGCTTTAGTCCAAGCCTCGGTACGCCAAAGGCCCTGTATTGATAATTCAAATTTATGTCAAATGAATTGTATCCCGATTCGGACACTCCCCAAGGTACGTTTCGCATCCTTCCGTATTCTATCTGGCTTTTTAATGCAAATCTATAGGTGGCATCAAGCAATGTATTTTCATAATTTTTCATTATAAGAAGAGGCATAAGATATTCAAACATCGTACCGCTCCACGATACAAGCCCTCTTGCGCTTCCAAAGCTCGTCATGGAGCGGTCCATCCTGAACCAGTGCTTCTGGTCCACATCGCCCTTTGCGATCGCAATAAAACTGGTTTGCCTGGATTCAGAAGCCAAAAGGTCATAGTATGAGCGGGTCAGCTGTTCATCTTCGGCATTGTAGCCTATTGAAAAAAGCTGCCTTCTATCATCAAACAATGGTTTAAATTCCGTGTCTTTGATAATCATATCAGACCTTTTTATTATTTCTCTTATAGTGCTCATTGTTCTATTGACATAAAGATATGATACAATGAGCTTTGATTTAAGATTCTTAAGCCATAATGCCATCTCTTTCTCCTCTTTTGAAAGAGACGATATAATGGAATTCAAGCTTTTAAATGCTTCCGTATATTCCCGGCTTAGGCCGTTTAGAGAAATCGATGCCTTAAATCTGGATAAGATGCCTGAAACAGCATCTGAAACATCCGGATTTTCCTTAAGCTGCTTTTGCACCTCATCTGGAATCGTGTCAGTATACTCTATCCATGGCATCGTATTTTCCATTTCTTTTTTGAAGCTGTGAAACAAGTCATAAACTTTTGCAAAATACGGGCATGACTTTTCATGCTCTTTCAATCTTTCAAGCATATTCATCATTTCATTTATTGCTGATAGCCACTCATCGGTATCGATAACTTTTTCATTTAAAAACTTCTCAAGTATTTTATAATCGAGTTTTTCGCTTCCCATCTCCCGGTTCAACAGTTTGATCGTATCGATAAGTCCTGAAGGAATCGAAACATTTATAAGCGGCTTATCCATGCATTCCTTCAGCCCTTCATTCAAAACCATGAGATAAGCTATAAGGTTGCCGCTGTCTACCGTTGAAACATAAAGCGGCCTTAAAGGCTGCATTGTGACCGTATCATACCAGTTGTAAAAATGGCCCCTCCATCTGTCAAGCTTATCCATGCTGTCAAATGTCTTATGCAGCGTTTCAATCAAATCACATGTTGATATATATCCTAAGTCATATGCAGACAGTGCTGAAACAAGATAAAGTCCGATATTGGTCGGAGATGTCCTGTGCGCCAGGCCGTGCGGCAGTCCCTCCTGAAAGTTGTCGGGAGGAAGATAATTGTCTTTCAAAGACACAAAGTCCTCAAAATATCTCCAGGTCTTTCTTGCAATCA
>ENA-UOOI01002718-UOOI01002718.1-fermentation-metagenome-genome-assembly--contig:-NODE-2718-length-14616-cov-3.504842_pt1 | contig 14616 bp, 15 predicted proteins | sample MGYA00245779_ERZ724027 | MGnify/ENA primary metagenome ERZ724027 (study PRJEB28704, sample SAMN03018318) | fermentation metagenome | biome: anthropogenic terrestrial biome; feature: soil; material... | reverse complement strand
ATTAACCCGCCTCCAAAGAACATAGTTATCGTAATCATAATCATAATAGTTTTTTTCCAGTATAAATTTCTTCTTGAAAGTACATACGCCCCCATAATTGTCGCAACCATATTCACCGCAACACCTGCAACCACATAAAAGATAGTATTCAAATAACCCATGAGGACACCGGCATCCTTTAATACTATCTTATAACCTCCCAGTGTAAACCCTAATGGCTTGTATAAAAATCCTGTATTTGCCATAAGTCTCTGAGGATCGCTTACCGACGCAAAGATTACATATATTACCGGATAAATGCAGATTATGGTTATAATCGTGAGTAGAGTGTAATTTACAATACTAAACGTTATATCTCCTTTAGTCTTCCTCTTCATATAATCCTGCCTCCTTTACCAGATACTTATATCGGAAAATTTTCGTGCGACGGTATTTGCAACCCACAAGAAGAAAAAATTTACAACTGAATTTAAAAGGCCCACTGCAGTCGAATAGCTGAAGCTGAATTGCTGAAGGCCGAGACGATATACATAAGACGCTATTACATCCGCTTTTTCATATGTTAAAGGATTATATAAAAGTATTACTTTTTCATATCCTGATGCCATCATACCACCTATTGCGAATATAAAAAGTATTATTATTGTCGGAGTTATCGAAGGAAGAGTAATATACCACATTTGCTTTATTCTTCCTGCGCCGTCAAGCTCGGCGGATTCATAAAGCTCCGGGCTTATACCTGACATCGCGGCCAGATATATTATGCTGTTCCAGCCTATATCCTGCCATATACCCGAAAAAGTATAGATTGGTCTGAACAGATTTGGCTGACCGAGAAGCGGCACATTGTCCCTTCCGCCTAAAAATGTATATAATGTCGTCAATAGACCGTTTGGTGCACAGAATACATGGATCAACCCGCATACAACCACAAGTGATATAAAGTGGGGCATATATGTGATCGTCTGCACTGTCCTTTTAAATTTATTTATCCTTACTTCGTTAAGCATGAGCGCAAGTATTATCGGCGCAGGAAACCCAAAAACCAGACCCCATAAATTTAACATAAACGTATTTTTAACTGTCCTGTATCAATATGGCCCTGTAAGGAATTCTTTAAAGAATCTCAGCCCTACGAATTTACTTCCAAACAGTCCCAACGTAGGTTTATAATCGACAAATGCTATGAGGGCTCCCCACATGGGGACATAACAAAATATGATATAAAAAGCTATAACCGGAAGAGCAATCATATATATCATCCAGTTCTTTTTAAAATCCAGTTTTACAATCTGGCTCCATTTCTTTTTCGGAGCTTTTATTTGCATGATATCTTCCGCATTCTGAAGTTCCAAATTAAGTCCCCCCTTACTCGACATTTATATAATATTAATTGAAGGACGCAGCAGTATAATATCCGCCGCTTCCTTCAAATTAAGGAGTGATTCCTATCTCTTATTATACCTGTCTAATGCCTTCTGCCATATGCTTATAAACTCGTCCGAACCCATTTTCTTTGCCTTGCTTACGAAATCGTCCCATGCGCTTAATGGTTGCGAACCCGTTATAATTTTTGCAAATGTTTCATTGCGCAATGTCGAAAGCTGTGTGCTGATTTGTGCTTCCTTTGCAGACTCCTCAGTAGTAAGGGAAACGGGCGGTACGGCATGACTAAAATCAGTAGTGTTCTGCCATTGCTCACGTATCTTTCCCGAATAACTTCCCTTTGCAACCAGCAGGGGATTTGCATGGTGTTCATCTCTTATAAACGGTCCCTGATGGAGTTTATATTTCCAGACCAAATTTGAAAGAGGAATATTATCGGGGTCATGATACATGATGCTGTCATCAGGATAATAAGGCATACCCTTGTCATCTATCTTATGGGTACGGTTTTCCAGTCCCCAGTTATATATTTCCCAGCCTTTTTTGGTGTAACCAAAATCCAGGAATTTTGCCGCTGCTTCTACATTCTTGCATGATGTTGTAATTGAAGCAGGCCAGCCGCCATTTTTCCAGTGGAAATAAGTTGATGTAGGCTTATCGCCCTTCTTAAGTACGGGATATGGAGCTTCAACAAAATCTATGTTATTCTGTCCTGTTTTCCATACTCCCCACATAGTATCCGGAGAATCCATTATAACAGCAGTATCTTTTGATGTCGCCTCAGCCATCCTCCTGTTAAAATCGGCTGTCGTGAAATCCTTATTTATCAAACCATCTTTGTACCATTCTCTCATTAACTCCAAATATGGCTTTGCACCCGGCTGTATTGGACCCCACTGTATCTTGCCGCTATCGTCGACATAAGTCCAATCATATGCTCCATATGCACCATTTATTAATCCTGTAAAAATCTGTCCATAGTTGGAACCGTAATTTAAAGGCTGGCTGTATCCGGCTTCCTTGCATTTTTTCAGGAATGTTGTCCACTCATCTACGGTTTCCGGTACCGGGAGTCCGGTTTTATCAAGTGCTTCTTGCTTTATAAGCAAACCAAACCATATCCATTCGGAGTATGGAGCAAGATTATAAAATCCCGTTACACGTCCCTTGTCGTCCATTGAGGTCTTACGCCTCATCTCATCCGATTCCCTGAACTTTTTGTAATTCGGGCAATATTTATCTACGATACTTGTAAGGTCCAGATAAACTTTGTCATCGATACCTGCAGTAATTCCGCCTTTATACTTGTCGGACTGCTCGATTATGTCAGGCAACTCTCCCGAAGAAATCATTATATTGAATTGATCGTTTTCCTGCCCTGCGGGAGGAGATATGAATTTGAGATTGACACCTGTCATTTTTGCTACTTCTTTCCATACCTCATGGGCATTCATATCCTTTATCGCAACAGCCTGGAATGTATCGATAGGCCACCATATGGTAAGAGTCGGATTCCCTTTAATTGGATATGCCGAATAATCGTTCGGAAGCCCATAAGGATCTTTCAATTTGGAATCGTCGATTTTAATAGTTTCTTTCGGTGCCGAATTACTCGCTTCCTTTTGTTTGCCACATCCCATCATCGATGTAACGATAATGGATAATATTACTAGCAGACTTAAAACACGCTTCATTTTATACCCCTTTCTAAAATTGATACTTAGCAAAACTTTAACACTTTGGAAACAGCAAATTGGCAGTTTTAAATCCTCACCACTCTTCCTGATTTTATTTTGCATTCATATAAATGATGTCAACTTTTCCAATTTATTTTGCCTGGCAGTAATCTTCATGAATCAGCCCAGCAGTAAAATCTTTGCCCTGGGATTCCATTCTTCCTCAAGTTTATTTCATAAATACTGTTTTATAACATGTTATTTGTTCTTATCACCAAAAAAAATTATTTTATACGGTATGCTTAATAATTCTATTTAATAACAGGCATTTTGTTTTATCCATCATTTGTATTATATTATAGGATGGCTGCTTTTATGACCAACCACTATAAATTTCAAAACATTTTCAAATTAATAATCTATTCTCATAACTATGTGCTGTGCATAGTCGCCGAACTTATCCCCGAAAATATTGATACCTCCAATATTTTCGGCATCTTTTTTAATTCCGATCCTTACGGCTATATAATCATTATCATTAAGCTTCAGCATATTTATGTTTACACTGGAAACTTTCTTTTCATCTATATATGCACCGTCTTTTCTTACGGTCCAATTCTTTAACATGCCAAACTGGGTTGAACCGTCTGACCACCATGCCGGATTCAATTTCCCACGCCTTCCTCCAAAATCCCCCGGGCTGGTCCATGTACCGCAATCTATTCCGTTTATCCACATGGTTATATCCGATGGCCAGTCGTTCCTATAGTTTGGAGCCTCAGAGCATATCTCCAGCGATATATTTATCCGTTTTGGCTCCACCTCTTGCAGTATTGTATTGGGGAATCTATATTCCAAATAGCCGCTGTGGAACCATATAAGCTGTGCATTAACCCTATCCGGATTGTAAAATCCCCTCGGATCATCTTCGACACCTATGTATTTTTTATCATTAACAAGCCCGCAGGTAGGCGCGGCCTTGCAATCGGTAAAGCTGCCTATCGGCATATTGATGTAAAACGAATTTTCATGAAGGCTGCTCTTAGACATCAACGTAATCTTTATAGTATCGCGCTTCCTGCTGCATAACTTCATAGAGCCCCTCGTGCCCGGTTGAAGTTCAGTATGGATAAGACCGGCATCTTCCAGTACCCTTATGTTTACGGCTGCCGTCGATGCCGGAATATTTAGGTGCTCTGCAATTTCATTCACGTTCAAGCTATAATAGTTTAAAAGCTTTATGATATCAATCCTGACCTCTGAAGCCAAAGCCTTTGCAACACTATACAATTTCTCCGGTTTTTCTATGCTAAGTTCTATCTCCTTTGCCATATCCACACTTCCATTTTACTAAAATTCTGCAGAACCTGTTGTCCTTGGGAAGGGAATTACATCCCTTATGTTCGACATTCCTGTAAGGTACATTATAAGCCTCTCAAAGCCAAGGCCAAAACCTGCATGCTTTGTACCTCCGAATTTTCTAAGTTCTAAGTACCACCAATAGTTTTCCTTATTCATCTTAAGCTCATCGATTCTTTTTTCAAGCATATCAAACCTTTCCTCTCTCTGGCTTCCACCTATAATCTCGCCTATGCCCGGTACGAGAAGATCAGTTGCCGCTACAGTTTTGCCATCATCATTCATCCTCATATAAAAAGCTTTTATATCCTTTGGGTAATCGATTACAAATACCGGCTTGTTAAATACATCTTCCGTTATATATCTTTCATGCTCGGTTTGCAGATCCATTCCCCACTCAACGCCATATTCAAAATGTTTTCCTGATTTTTTGAGTATATCGATGGCCTCCGTATAGCTTATCCTGGCAAATTCAGAATTTACGACATTGTTTAATCTGTCAGTAACCCCCTTATCGATAAATCTATTAAAAAATTCCATTTCCTCCGGAGCATTTTCCATAACATAGTTTATGATATACTTCATCATATCTTCAGCCAGATCCATATCATCTTCCAAATCTGCAAATGCTATCTCAGGCTCTACCATCCAGAATTCCGCCGCATGCCTTGTAGTATTTGACTTTTCGGCCCTGAATGTAGGCCCAAAAGTATATACATTTCTAAAGGCAAGAGAATATGCTTCGGCAGATAGCTGGCCGCTCACCGTGAGATTCGTCTCCTTGCCGAAAAAATCTTTGGTATAGTCAACGTCGCCTTTATCATCCTTGGGAACATTTTTAAGATCAAGAGTCGTTAATGTGAACATCTCTCCGGCGCCTTCGCAATCGCTGCCTGTAATTATAGGCGTATGCACATATACAAACCCTCTGTCGTTGAAGAATTTATGGATAGCATATGCCGCAATGGATCTCACCCGAAATACGGCTGAAAAAGTATTGCTTCTCGGCCTTAAGTGCGCTATAGTCCTTAAAAACTCCAGAGAATGCCTCTTTTTCTGCAGAGGATATGAAGGATCGGACATTCCTTCGATTTTGATGCTTTCCGCTTTTATTTCAAAGGGCTGTTTTGCATTCGGGGTTTCATCCAATCTGCCCTCTACGATTATGGATGAGCTTACAGGAAGTTTTGCTATCTCCTTAAAATTCGGGAGTATATCGCTGAATACAATCTGGATATTTTTAAAAAAACTTCCGTCGTTCAGCTCTATAAAACCGAACGTTTTCGAATCGCGTACGGTCCTTACCCATCCTGACACCCTTACAGTTTTTCCAGAATACTTTTGTGTTTCTCTGTATATGTTTTTTACTAATGTACTTTCCATGACATACCTCCAGTTTATATCATTTTGCATATAAAATAATCAAATTATTTAAATTCAATATATTTATTATATACTATTTTATAAAAAATGAGGTATACTTAAATCCCATTTTATTTTTATCTTTTACTTATAATGCTTTCTCGAAAAGTTCATAAAATAGGTACCACGTATTAATGGCACCATTTAGAAGATAAATCGGTTCTGCATTTTTAGGTGCCATTAAGATGATTTTAAATAATATATGTATAATAAGTGATATAATTGGTTAAAAGCGCAACAGTATTATTGCGATTCAGCTATAAAGATAAGCAAAATAAATTGACTCTTACCCATTTTGATAGACAAAAGGAACTCGTGCTATACTAAAACAAAGATAAGGAGATAATGAATATGAGTAAACAACAGTATAGTGCGGATTTTAAAATTGAAGCAACAAAAAGGGTTCTAAAACTGGGGGAATCATTAACAAAGGTAGCTGCAGAATTAGGAGTAAAGCCTACAACATTAAGTGGATGGGTAAGCAAATATAAGAATTCACCTGAAGCACCTTTCCCAGGTAGTGGGCATCTAAAGCCAGAAGATGAAAGATTAAGAAAATTGGAAAAGGAAAATAAGGATCTGAAAGAAGAAAATGAAATATTAAAAAAAGCGGCAACCTACTTCGCCAGGAATCAAAAATAAAAAGATTTGAGTTTATCAAGGCAAATTGCCGCAAATATCATGTAGCGAAGCTATGCGAGGTTCTCTGCGTAAAAAGAAGCAGTTACTATGCATGGGATAAAAGGCCAGAGAGTAAAAGAGCAAAGGAGAATAAAAACCTTTTAGAGCAAATAAAAGATATTCATAAGAAAAGCAATAAAGTGTTTGGTTCTGTTAAAATTACAAGAGAAATAAATAAGAAAAGCAAGAAACCTATTAACCACAAAAGAGTGGAACGTATCATGAGTGAAAATGGCATAAAATCAAAGGTTTCAAAGAAGTTCAAGGCTACAACTAATTCTAATCACAATCTCCCGGTTGCAGAAAATATTCTTAATCGTGATTTTACTGCGGACAGGCCTAACCAGAAGATGGTTAGTGATATTACATATCTGTGGACAGATGAAGGGTGGCTGTATATAGCCGCAGTAATGGATTTATATGGACAAAAGATTATTGGGCTGTCAATGAGTGAAAGAATGACAAAAGATATAGTAATCAATGCATTGAATGATGCATATAAACGAGCAGGAAGGCCAACAGGTGTGATTCTGCATTCTGACAGAGGGTCCCAATATTGTTCAAGTGATTACCAAGTATTGCTTAAAAAATATGGATTTATCTGCAGCATGTCGCGTAAAGGCAATTGTTGGGATAATGCTCCAATGGAATCATTCTGGGGTAAAATGAAATGTGAATGGCTATATGGTAATCACTATAAGACGCGTGAGGAGGCTCGTGCAGCAGTATTTGAATATGTCGAGATATTTTATAACAGGCAAAGGATACACGCCTCTAATGGCTATATAACGCCTGAAGAATATTACAATAATGCAATTAAGAAAGCACAGGCAGCATAAAAATGCTATATTACGATATTCTACGAAAAGCAAAGATATTACGAGTTTTGGTTGTCTAATTTAATGGGGAAAAGGCAAATATTAGCAGTATTTAGTAGGGAGGTGAGGAAAATTTGAGTTACAATGTTTATGCGGGTATATTACGGATGATGGATTCATTTCAATCATCAAATAAGATTATAAACTTTCGTTACGAATATCATAATTCGTTTATTGAATTGAAAACAAAATATAATCTTTCCGGGATTGCAGGTAACGGCAGCACTATAATTAAAGCTACAAATCTGTTGAAATGGTTATCTGACAATGTTTATCACGATGGTTCTTCCACTGTTCAAGTTGAAGATAATGCTCTTGCCCTATTAGAGTATTCGTTTGGAAAGGGAAAAGACTTTGGAATTAACTGCCGCAGTCTTTCTATAACATTGGCAGAATGCTGTTTGGCATTGGGATTAAAAGCAAGGGCCGTCTATATCATGCCCTTTTCTCCATATGACCATGATAACCATGTAATCTGTGAGGTTTGGATTCCTGAATTAAAAAAATGGATAATGCTCGACCCCACATACAACACTTATGTTATGGATAAAAGCAGCGATATACTAAACACCTATGAGCTCAGGACTGCTCTGGCAAATAGAGAAAAAGTCACTTTTTCAAAGGGATTGAATTATAACGGAAATTATAATCAAGATAAAGATGAAATAACAGAATATTATGCTAAAGACTTATTCTTTTTTTCTTGTATGGAAATACATACATTTAATTCTGGACAGCTCAAATCCAATAGGCAATTGTTTTTCGTCCCTGTCGGATATGATGTGAAGAAATCTTACCTAATCAACATCGATTACAGAATGAAAAATTTTGGCGACAGCAACTGGTTGAAAAAGCGCAGAGAATCAACTGAACATAAGGAATTTATATGTTGCCCCATAGAAGAACTCCTAAAAAGCCCTATCTAATTGCTCATAAAATAAGCTGGATGATTCACAGCCCTTTTATAAACTAAATGGAGCCAATATCATATGGCTCCATTAAAAATATTTCAATCGATATGGAATCTGATTTTCCTTTTTTTATCCTTGTTAATAGAAAAGCTTTTATTTATATGTTGAAATTTCATAAAGCATAGCATCAATATTCTCTATCGGCGTATCAGACAATATGCCGTTTCCTGCCGATAAAAGAAGTCCGCCTTCTTTTTTATAAAATGTATCGATAAGCTTTCTTACTCCATCTCTTACATCCTGTACGCTGCCATCAGGCAACAGATGCTGTACGTCTATTCCTGCCAGAAAGCTTATCCTGCTTCCAAATTTCTTTGCGGTGTATTCTTCATCCATACATCCCTTTTGTACTGGGTGAAATACATCCAGACCAGCCTCTATAAGGTATTCCATAAGCTTGGTATTGTCACCGCAGGAATGCAAAAATACATGCATGCCCCTCTCATGAACATAGCCTATGAACTCTTTATACAAAGGCAAATATAATTCCTTAAATATTGCAGGAGACATCATGGGCCCTTTCTGATGCCCCAGATCATCAGATGTGAATATACCGTCAAATCCCAATTTAGCATATCTGTCCACAATAACTTTATAATAATCCAAAAGCCTTCTGCCAAGTATTTTTAATTTATCCATATGATCATAATAATCCATCATAAGATTTTCCATACCTCTTATACCCCAGAACCGCTCATGAAAAAGCCTCCACCAGCAGCCAAGCTTATATCTGCCCTTTGCATCGGGTAAACTTTTTATTACATAGTCAAATGTTTCAGGCTCTGCAGGATCCGGGAATTCATCCAAATACCTGTCGAAATCCGACCAGTCCGGAAGTAATTCATACATGTTACCTATGCTATGCTTTGCAACTTTACTGTAATCTATACTATAACCCCACCTGTAATTTGGATTCGATATCGGACTTTTTGTTTCACCGGGGTCTATGTACCATGCTGTAAAAATATCATCAGGATATTTCTCGGCAATTTCATCCAATCTATGGCCATACTTTTCATACAAGCCTTCTCCCCACCATTTGTGCATGACAAGGGGTATCTTGCTTCCGCCTTTTCTCTCTATTGCTTTTATAACTTCAATCCGGCTTAAGGGCTCTCTGATCATTCTATCATTCCCTTTCAAAATATTATAACATCCTTTATAATTATATTTGTAAAATCAATATTATGCTTTCAAAATATTATTAATTGTTTCAAAATATTATTATGATTTACAGCAAAGGTGAGCTTATGCATCCCAATGTGAAATATGTAAAAATTTCAGAAGAACAATTCTCCCCTAAACTCATAAGGGTATCTTTGTTTACAGCCGGCAGATATATACCTGCAGGCAACAGGTTTGACAAACGATATGTTTACGATTATGAGCTTGAGTTTTATACATTCAGCAAAGGGGCCATGATGATAGAGGATAAAGTCTTTCCGGTAGAAAAGGGAGACATAGTATTTCGCAGGCCCGGGCAACTCGTTCAGGGTATATTGCCATATTCATGTTATCTGCTTTGCTTTGATTTGCTCGGGAATACCGGCAGGAATATCGAAACTTATGATTTTGGCAAGCCCATGCCCTTGCAGCCATACTATTTAAACGACTTCCTGGATTCAATACCGCCGCTTTTTCATACGCCGGTCGAGGATGTTTATATGAACATCTTTGATAAAATCCTGTCCGAATCCATAAGTTCCGGGAAAGGTTCTTCGCTTATTACAAAATCCTTAATATTGCAGCTTTTGTACCAGATATATGCCGATACTGCAAATGATGAATGTAAACTTTTGAAAAATTCCCCTTATTACAGCAGGATTAAAAGTTCTATCGATTATATGAAAAAAAATATTAAAAATAATATATTTTTATGTGATATAGCCAGGTCGGCAAACTTAAGCCCGACATACTTTAATAAAATTTTTACAGAAACGTTAAAGACGACTCCCAACGATTATCTGACAACGCTTAGAATGAACGCAGCAAAAGAACTTTTGGTAAGGACAAATATGCCTATATGCGACATCGCTCTGGAATGTGGATTTTCAAATATACCTTATTTCAGTTACGTCTTCAAAAAATATAACGATATGCCGCCTTTGAAATTCAGGAAATCCTATAAATATATTTATTGAATCCACGATTTTCGCATAAAAAAACAAGCCACATATATGGCCTGTTATATATCCAGACTGTCTCCAAACTTTTGCTTATTCTGAATGATTAATCTGTATGCCATCTTATATGCCTCATCATAATTTTCCTGGTCTTCATCGATAGCATCTTTTTCTATATGTATTTTATCTCCCTCCTGCCTCAAAACAACACAATAGGGCATATTGTTATAATTTACAATTACCCTGAAACCCTTTGTAAAAGCTTTCACATTTTTCTCCCCGAATATTTCAGATAACAACTCCTGAATTGCACGCAATTCCATATATATTCCCCCAATAATATTAAATTAACCATAATGTAAACTACCGATATTTTATATGAGCAACATGTCGCCATAGAGATTATGTGTGAACTTACCAGACTTAAAGTCACGGGTGTTAGCTCACAGAATGATAAATTGAGCACAAAACCGGTATTCAAAACAGGATGCTTTTTACTATATATATAATAATACTAAACACAAATTATTACTATATTAACTTCTTTAATTCGCCAAACTTCCAGTTTGTAAATAAAAGCAAAATATATTAAAAAGCATTTTGTTGAAATCATAGTATTAAAATAAATAAAATAAGCAAAATATTATTGAAAAGAATTTTATGTTATTTAAAAGGGGTGTTAACTTGAAAAGAAAATATTTTATATTACTATGCTTGATAATATTGGTTATGTCCGGCTGTATGCAAAAAGGGCAGATTTCCAAAAACAATATGCAAAATCCTACCTCTTTGATCTCGGCATCATACAGCATGGCAGATTTATACAATGTAACGCTTAAAAATAATTCTTCAGTAAAGAGCGGTACCGATGGCAATGCTCCAAAACTTTTCACCCTTTCAAACGGGACAACAGTGAGAGTTCTGGGCAAGGTCGATAATAAGTGGTATGTCGTAATGCCATCCAATAATATGGTAGGCGTCATACCGATAAGCGACGCAGCGCCGGCGCCTTCTTCGTCATCCAAACCTGTACCGAGTACGCCAAACGCGCCAACAAGCGGAAATACCTCCGAAGAGTCGGCAATGCTAAGCCTGCTAAATACCTCAAGGACAAATAACGGACTCAAAGCACTCAAGATAGATGAGCAGATTACAAAAGTTGCAAGGCTTAAGGCACAGGATCTTGCTAAGAATAATTATTTCAGCCATGTTTCTCCAACATACGGAAGTCCTTTCGATATGATGAAAAAATATGGAATTTCCTATCTTTATGCCGGAGAAAATCTGGCAAAAAATACAAATGTAAATGCAGCTGAGACAGCGCTTATGAATTCACCATCTCACAGGCAGAATATATTAAACTCCAATTTTAACTACGTAGGCATTGGGGTTGCGTCAGATGGCAATGGTTCAAAAATATATACCCAGATGTTTGTAGGAAGATAGCAGCCTGCAGCGGCGATGCTAATTAAAACGGAAGTCCCTGAAATTCGGACTTCCGTTTTAATTAGCATCTAAGTATACAGCCAGATTTATGGCTCATCAATAGTTATGGCACTTACAGGGCAGCCATCGGCAGCCTCCTGCGCCGTGCTTTCCGATCCTTCGGGAACAACTTCCTGTATTGCATGGGCCTTTCCACTATCACCCATCTCATATACTTCAGGCGCTGTCGAAGTGCAGAGCCCGCAGCCTATACATGTATCTTCATCTATTCTTGTTTTCATACACATTCCACCTTTACAAAAAATAAATTTATAACCTTAAAATTATTATATCCATAAAATTAATTTTTAGCCAATACTACTTTTCTTGCAGTTTGCGCCGCTGAAGCCGCATCAGGCTCGTAAATATCTGCTCCTATCTCCTTTGCATAATTAAATGTAACAGGCGCTCCGCCTATCATCACTGTAACTCTATCCCTTAATCCTTCTTTTCCAAGGGCATCTATCGTCTTCTTCATTCCAGGCATCGTTGTAGTTAAAAGTGCCGACATACAGACTATATCAGGATTATTTTCCTTCACTGCCTGAACAAACTTATCAGGTGAAACATCTACACCTAAGTCTATTACTTCAAGACCCGCTCCTACCAGCATCATCCTCACAAGGTTCTTTCCGATATCGTGAAGATCTCCTGCAACAGTCCCGATGATAGCCTTTCCAACAGGTTTTACTCCTGTTTCAGACAAAATAGGCCTTAGGATTGTGAGGCCGGCATTCATTGCTCTCGCCGCGATTAATACCTCCGGCACATAAACTTCATTGTTTTTAAATTTGATTCCTATAACATTCATGCCATCAATCAAGGCGCCAAGAATTTCTTTGGCGCTGATACCATCATTCAGTGCCTTTGTGACAAGTTCACGGACCTTGGGTGCAGAACCTGCCTGCAGTTTTTCGGATATTTCATTTAAGATTTCCATTATTTTTGCCCTCCAATCATTTTTAACTAAATTTTATGATTATTTTATCCAATCATATATAATAATTCGGACTCTGTTTTGTAATATTTTGCTCTAATCGCTTATTTTATTGAAATATTGTTATACTCATAAAGTTTAGTCACGATAAATGCTCTGGCTATTCTAAATATCCATCCGGATGATTCTTGTGCCACTTCCATGCTGTTTCGATAATACTTCCAATATCGTCAAACCGAGGCTTCCATCCGAGTTCTCTTTTTATTTTTTCAGATGATGCAATGAGTCTGGCAGGATCTCCTGCCCTCCTCGGACCCAACACTGCCGGAATAGGATCTCCTGTAACCTCCCTTGCTTTATTTATAATCTCCTTTACAGAAAATCCCTTTCCGCTTCCAAGGTTATAAACAGAGCTCTCTCCTCCGTCCCTCAACTTCTTTAGAGCAAGGATATGAGCATTTGCAAGATCAGTCACGTGGACATAATCCCTTATACATGTCCCATCCTCAGTATCGTAATCATCGCCATATATAGTAATATTCTTTCTTTTCTTTAAAGCCGTCTGAAGCACTATCGGTATAAGATGGCTTTCCGGCCTGTGGTCCTCACCGATCTTTCCGCTTGCATCGGCTCCGCATGCATTAAAATATCTTAAGGAAACATATTTTATCCCGTATGCAATATCCGACCACTTTAACATTTTCTCAACGCACAACTTCGTTTCGCCATAGGGATTGGTAGGAATAGTTTTATCGCTTTCCTTGATCGGGATATTTTCAGGCTCTCCATATGTCGCTGCAGTCGATGAAAATATTATCTTCTTCACACCGTGCTCGCTCATTTTTTTAAGAAGGTTCAAACCGCATATGAAGTTGTTATCAAAATAATCAAGGGGAGCTTTCATGCTTTCGCCTACCAGCGAAAAAGCTGCAAAATGGATGACAGCCTCTATATCGTTTTCAGAGAAAACCTTTTCTATAAAATCAGCATCATGCAAATCACCTCGATAGAATTTCCCTCCAAGTATCGCATCTTTATGCCCCTTGCTCAAATTGTCTATTATAACGACCTGCTCTCCCCTTCTCAAAAGTTCAAGAACGGTATGGCTTCCTATATATCCTGCACCGCCTGTCACAAGTACCGCCAAAACAATTACCTCCTTATATAATTAATATTATGTTAATCAGTGAAACAAATCACTGATTAACATGCAGATTGCTGAAGGCATCCCCGCATTGGCCCTCTTTTAAATTTACACAGTCTTTATTTTAAACTCCCATATATTATACCATTTTTCTGAACTGGCCAGGAGCTATACCCTCTATTTTTTTGAATACCTTTGTATAATAACTCTGGTCCGTAAATCCAACCATATGGGCAACCTCGCTCAAAGGTATTTTTAAATCAGCCAAATATTTTTTGCTCTGTTCCACTCTGACTTTGTTCAAATAATCTATAAAATTGATCCCTACTTCCCTTTTGAAGAGCCTGCTAAAATATGACGTACTCAAATATACGTATTTCGAAGCACTCTCTAGGGTTATATCATTCATATAATTGTCATTTATATATGCTATGGCTTTGTGTATTATATAAGAATTATTTACATTATTAACAGTAAATACGCAATCCGCAAAACGTTCGAGCACCTTTATAATCCATCCGCACAAACCTTCCACATTGTCCAACTCAGATATT
>ENA-UOOI01002716-UOOI01002716.1-fermentation-metagenome-genome-assembly--contig:-NODE-2716-length-14624-cov-4.005491_pt1 | contig 14624 bp, 13 predicted proteins | sample MGYA00245779_ERZ724027 | MGnify/ENA primary metagenome ERZ724027 (study PRJEB28704, sample SAMN03018318) | fermentation metagenome | biome: anthropogenic terrestrial biome; feature: soil; material... | reverse complement strand
GGGACTTTCACCCGTTAGAACGTGCGCCCGCCGGGCGCACAAGAAATGCCGCAGATCTTATACAACTTCTGCGGCATATCGATTCAATATAACTTTGGGACCCGAGCAAACATGAGAAAGCAGCCCGATTTTTATCTTTCTTCCCTGAAGTAATTCACCCCGCAGCTCTTCGGCTGGGCATGTTCTCTGCTTTGTCTCATGCTAGTCACCACGAGTACTACGATTGTGGCAACGTAGGGCAGCATGTCGTAGATCTGTGCGGGAAGTCCGGGTATATTCACGTACATACGCAGAATGGTGAGTCCCCCAAAGATCAGTGCGACGAGTATTCCTTTGATTGGACGCCAGGTTGCGAATATGACCAGTGCAACTGCAAGCCATCCATATCCGCTGACGCATCCATGTACCCAGACACCGGAGGTAGTCACCATACTCATATACATGCCGCCGATGCCACAGATTCCGCCGCCTATGACTGTTGCGGCGTACTTGTACCTGGTGATATCTATTCCCGCCGCGTCAGCTGCCGCGGGATCTTCACCCACAGCCCGAAGATTCAGCCCCACACCGGATTTCTGAAAGAACCATGCCATGACAAGTGCCAGGCAGACAGCCAGATAAACCATCCAGTTATATTGAAAGAGAAGTTTTCCGACAACCGGAAGATCGGAGAGAACCGGGATATGTAATTTTGAAAATGCTGCTTTTGTCACAGCGCTGACTGCAACGTACCCTCCTGCTTTCTGTCCCAGATATTCCCCAAAAAAGTTCGCAAATCCGGTTCCGAATATGGTCAAGGTCAGACCGGTTACATTCTGATTTGCGCGAAGGGTGATTGTGAGGAAACTATAGATCAGGGCTCCGATGGCTCCGGCAAGAAAAGATGCCAGCAGCGCAATAAGCGCCGACACGGTTCCATTTGGTGTACCGCCTGATTGGATGACGGCCTGTTCATAAGAATAAGAACCGGCCAGACCACTTAACGCCCCCATGAACATCATCCCTTCCACGCCCAGATTCAGATTCCCGGCTTTTTCTGTCAGTATTTCTCCTAGCGCTCCGAGCAGAAGAGGCGTTCCGGCCAGAACTGCTGCTATCAGTAAGCTGTTGATTGTGTTAAGCATGTCCATTCTCCTCCTTTCCCCGAAAAATCAGCCGATAGGAGATGAAGAATTCGCATCCCAGCATGAAAAACAGGATGATTCCGATCAGCAGATCCGATGCCGACGCCGGTATTTTAAAGTTCGTCTGAATGGTATTCGACCCTCTTTGCAGCATAGCGATGAATACAGAGACACCGAGCATTCCGAATGGATTCATCTTCGCAAGCCATGCCACGGTGATGGCAGTGAATCCCACCCCGCCGGCTGTTCCCTCTGTGATCGTATAATCGGCCCCTGCAAACTGAAGCATTCCCGCAAGTCCGCATAACGCACCGGATAAAAACATCGTGCGGGTGTAAACTTTTCCCACATTTATTCCCACGTAGCGGGCCGTGTTCTCGCTGTCACCGACAACCGATATTTCAAATCCCTGCTTTGTCTTATTGAGATAGATGTAGGCTGCCACCACCAGAAGAAGTGCCAGAATCCATCCCCAGTGTACACCCAGTACTTTTTTCAGTCTGGCACCCGGCACCAGCATGGCAATCTTGGGAAAGCTGCTTCCCGGTGCTTTCCATGGTCCGTTCATCAGGTATTTGATGAATGCCAGCGCAATATAATTGAGCATCAGAGTGAATAACGTCTCATTCGTATCCCATCTTGCCTTGCACACGGCCGGAAGAAGGCCGTATAATCCACCTGCAGTCATTCCCGCGAGAAGCATCAGAATTACCAGCGGTATTTTGGGGAAGATATCAGCGGTAAACAGGCCGAAGGCTCCGGCTGCCACGGCTCCCGCAAGAATCTGTCCCTCCCCGCCGATATTCCAAAACTTCATCTTGAAGGATAAGGAGATGCCTATCGCCGTAATCAAGAGAGGCACTGTGAGTTTTATGGTCTCGCGTATCACGGTAGGTGATCCCCATGCGCCGACGATCATCGCCTTGTAAACGGTCAGCGGATTGTGTCCCAGTGCCAGAATGAAGAATGCACCTGTTGTGAGGGAGAGGAGAAATGCAATTGCGCGAATCCCCCATGCCTTTTGGGAAGGAACGGTATCTCGCTTTACCATACGAATCCACGGTTCTTTTCCCTTGGATGAACTTACCTGCATACCGATTCCTCCTCATTTACATGGGTCATCATCAGCCCAATCTCTTCTTTGGTGGTTTCTCTTGGATCCACAATACCGCTGACCCTGCCGCCGCAGAGGACCATAATGCGGTCAGATAGTTCCATCAGTACGTCCAGATCTTCTCCGATGAAGATGACGGATACCCCTTTTTTCTTCTGTACATTCAACAGATCATAGATCCGGTAAGAGGAATTAATATCCAGCCCGCGCACCGGGTAAGCCACAATCAGCACCGATGGGCTGAACGCAATCTCCCTTCCGAGCAGGACCTTTTGAATGTTACCGCCTGACATCCTTTTGACCGGCATATCGACTCCCGGTGTGGCAATATCAAGCTCCTCGATTAGATTTTTGGCCATCTTTCTGGGTGTTTTTCTGTCTACAAAGGGACCTTTGTTTTCTTTATAATTTCTGAGCATCACGTTGTCGGTCATATCCATGTCGGCCACAAGACCCATGCCGAGTCTGTCCTCCGGGACAAATGCCATGGAAATGCCTTTTTTTACAATTTCATCTGGTTTCAGGCCTAAGATGCGTTCTCTTTTCACACATTCCCCGTCCTGACACGCTCCGGAATAGAGAACAGATCCGGCTATGGTCGGGCAAAGGCCCACGATAGCCTCGCAGAGTTCCTTTTGCCCGCTTCCCGCAATCCCGGCAACGCCCAGAATCTCACCGCTGTAAGTGGTAAAGGAGACATTGTCCAGAGCATTTACTCCCTCTCCATTCAGACAGGTCAGACCGATGACTTCAAGCCTTGTCTCTTTCCCTGTGCTCCTAGGTCTTTCAATCGCCAGACTGATTGGACGGCCGACCATCATCTCCATGAGTTCTTGCTGGTTCGTGGAACCTGTATCTGCCGTACCTATGTATTCCCCTTTTCTTAAGATCGCGACACGGTCTGATATCGTCATGACCTCTCCCAGTTTATGGGTGATAATGATGATCGATTTCCCGTCTTTTTTCATATTGCCAAGAACAGTAAATAACTTCTCGATCTCCTGCGGCGTCAGTACAGCAGTGGGTTCGTCCAGAATCAGAATGTCTGCCCCACGGAAAAGCACTTTCAATATCTCGACCGTCTGTTTTTCCGATACTGACATGTTATATATCTTCTTTGCGGGATCTACTTCGAATCCGTAACGCGATGCCAGTTCTAAAACTTGCTGGTTGATTCTGCCGCGATTTACCGTGCCTTTTTTGCCAAGTCCCAGTACAATATTCTCCGCTGCCGTCATGACATCCACCAGTTTAAAATGCTGGTGGACCATTCCGATTCCCAGATCGTAGGCATCTTTGGGAGAGCGGATTGTCACCGGCTCTCCATGGATCTCGATCTCGCCGTGATCCGGGAAATAGATACCGGAGAGCATGTTCATCAGTGTCGTCTTCCCGCTCCCATTTTCCCCGAGCAGTGCCAGGATCTCGCCGTTCCTCAATTCCAGGCTCACATCTTTATTGGCGGTTACCTTCCCAAAGGTCTTCGTGACATGCTGCATCTTCACAGCTGCTTTTGCATCTTCACCCAACTTCTCTATCCTTCCTCTGTCTCAAAAATGATTACTCGATCACATTGCATCCATCGATGATGTAACTCCACGACGGAGCGGACTGTTCTTCCTGTTCTTTATAATAGTCGCCTTCGGCAATTTCGATCTTCTCACCCTCCGGGTCTGTTCCGCCAAGCGGACCTTCAAATACATGAAGTTCGCCGGACTTGATCTTCTCCGCTGCCTGATCGATGGCTTCCTGCGTTCCCTCTGCCGCGATATCCGTGTTCAGCGGTGACATATAGACAGCGTCATCTTTTAGTCCCCGGCACCAGTCGACGGGAATCTCTTTTCCCTCGATGACATCTTTTACTGCTTCCGTCACATAGATACCCCAGTCGATACGTGCCGAGATCAGAGAAGCCTTAGGTGCCGCCTCGATCATATCGTTGTTATATCCCACCTGGAATGCGTCATTTTCCTCTGCGGTAGTCGCCGGAGCCGTGGAATCCGAGTGCTGGGAAATCACATCGCATCCGCGTTCCACCAGTGCCTTGGATACCTGGGATTCGACCGTCGGGTCATTCCATGTGTTGGTGTAAATAATGTCCATAGTGACATCCGGGTTGACACTCTTTGCCCCCAGATAGAACGCGGTATAACCGCTGATCACCTCTGCATAAGGAAATGCCGCAACGTAGCCGAGATGATTGCTCTTTGTCTTAAGACCTGCGGCGATGCCGCCCAGATAGCGTGCCTCATAGATGGATGCAAAATAGTTGTGCATATTGTCGAGTCCGGAGTCTTTAGCCTGATTTCCCGTTGCATGGCAGAACTGTATGTCCGGATACTCGGCCGCCACCCCTTTTACGTAGTCCTCAAAACCGAAACTTGTCGCGAATATAATATTACAGCCTGCGTCGACCAGTTCTCTTAAGGCCGTGTCACATTCAGCGCCTTCCGGAACGTTAAACTTATTGACAATCTGATCATCGCCAAGTCCCAGTGTCTTCTGCATTTCCTTAGTTCCAAGATCCTGATTATAGGTATATCCCATATCACTGGGATCCGAAACATGTACGAATCCGACTTTGATCTTTTCTTTGGCAATACCCGAGGATGTTTCTCTCTTTGAGCTTTCGGATTTTACATTTCCTGTTTCAGATGCCGGAGTGCCGCAGCCTGCAAACATACTCACGGCCAGAGCTGCACCCAATAAAGTACTTAAAATCTTCTTTTTCATACTGTCCTCCTATAACAATCCATTGATCGACTTGAATTTCAGCTTTATCGTATAATCCAAATACGATTCTGTCAAGAAAACAGCCCTGGAGAACCCCTTGCATTGCCGTATGTTGTCTCAATTATTTGTCGAATAAATTATGAATATACTTTCAGCATTTATGCAAAAATCATGAGAGAAACTTCCGGTCAAAAATCCCAAAACATTTTGTGCATATATTGGTAGTATCTATAGATACACAGTATACGATATGACAAATTTTAAAAAAGCAAAAAAAGAAGCACTACATTCTTAACTTGCAGCACTTCTCTTTTTTCTCTGGGTTATTCTGTTTCTCCTCGATCAGTTGCGCTCTTTTACGCACTTGCTGCCGCCCTCGCACCTTTGATATGATATCCGATGCGGTGACTGCCACAACCAGACTGACCACCGCATACACAGGGAATACCCTTGCGGAATTGCCGGTATTCATCAGTCCTTTCAGAAACAGGAAAATGTATGGAACCGGGAATCCACAGATGGAATTGATGGTTCCCGTGATCCCGATTGCCGTTCCCGCCATATTTTCCGGCACCACAACCGTACATCGCATCCACCAATATGAATAAGCATTTCCCCAGGCTGCACCCATAATTGTACAGGTGATAAGTGCCATCGGCTTCGATGGGAACAGTCCTAGCAAAAGAAATGATACGGCCATGATCAGATACGACGGTATGGCGCTTTTGTCCTGCAGTTTTTTGTATACGTAGCCAAAGGCCGAACAGGCGATAAAGGATCCTACCGTTCCCACGGTGCCGAGAAGTCCAGTAAACGCCGAAGTTCCGAGCTGATTGTCGGCCACATACAGATCCATCATCGTGATGATGGTATAGTAGCATAGTCCCATCACGAAGAATGACGCCAGAAGTGGTATCAGCGGCTTATACCAGCCTTTTTCACCTTTTGCCTTCGTATCCGTCCCCTTTTTGACATTTTCGCCATCCGCCGGAACCTCCGATGTGTGGATCGGCGGACAAGCCGGCACGAAGAACAGGATCATGAGGATGACCGGCACTGCAAACCAGTTGACCGCCCAGGCAAGTTTCCAGTCTCTGGCTCCGAGTACGCCGGCGATTAACCCCATGACTCCTCCGATCAGGGCCATCGCCGCGTTGTACCATCCGATGACCTTTCCCCGGAATTCCTCATCTGCATAACATTCTGCGATGATTCCCAGGGCAGCCGTACTTGTCAGGCCATACGATATTCCGGTTGCCACAAAACGCATCACAATGATGTAGATCTGGTTATCGACTGCCACCCCGCTGATTGCGGATATGGCATATAGTATGTACCCGACAAGCATGATTTTCTTTTTATCCATCTTGTCACACATACGCCCGGCAAGCGGGCACATAATCAATCCTGCGATACTGGGTCCTGAGATCATCAGATTAACCGCCCAGGCATCGTATTGCTTATATAGTACGGATGTTACGACCCCCACAACACAGTCTCCCATGATGCTGGCTGTGCTGATGAACAACGTAATCATCAACAACAGATTCTGAGTTTTCGATCGCTTTTCCATGTTCATAACTACCACCCCATCCTCATTAATTCGAAGCCTTGATCATCTTTTTACTCATCTGATCGATCTCCTCCGAGACAGCATCGTAGACTCCTTCAAAGGTAGACATCGCAAGTCCTTGCGTGGTATTCGGAATAAAGTACAGGCTACCGTATTCACGGCAGGCTCTTTCGACTTCCTGATGGACTTCTTCTCTTGTCCAGCCCGGATGATCGACGGTCGCCGAGTTGATTCCGCCCATAAATGAGATTTCTTTGCCATAATTTTTTATCAGCTCTGGAATATTATTCGTAGTCATGACGCCCTGCCAGATGTCGACTCCCATATCAATCATATCGGGAACCAATGTCGCCGCATAGGAATCTGAGTGATGGACAATCAGTTCAACGCCGCGTTCTCTGTAGTATCCGTAAATCTCTTTATATGCGTCCAGGAAAAATTCCTGGAACATGTCTCTCGAGAAAAATGTTGACTTCTGGCTTCCCCAGTCATCGTGGTGGAAGATGGCATCGGGGTGCAGATGATCACACAGTGTTCTCGCATATTCCAGTTCCCACTCTGTCAGATATTTGATCAGATCATGCATCTTCTCCGGTTCCTCGTACAGATTGATCAGGGCTTCCTCAATCCCCATCAGGTTATGTGTTTTCTCAAATATACCGGGTGCAATAAATGGTGCAGTGAACTGTTCTTGGCGATTCACACTTTCTGCTTCCGCGATTGCTGTCTCCCACAGACTTTCCGGAAAGTTGAGATTCGGGGCTTTTACGACCTGTTCCCATTCTTCGATGTCTTTCACTACTTTGTGTGCATTATCGTGTACCGGAAACGGCCCCGGCGTTCCCTCCGGCCAGGACATGGTCACACCCCATCCGTTTTTGATGTTTGTCTGACCATATTCCGGATAAGGCTCCGTAATCCCAAGCGGGTCAGCCAGTATGATATGAATAAATTCATACTGATTGACAAATCGATCCGGATGTCCTCCATGAATTGTCTCAAGAAGATTCTGTCTTTTCGTAAGCATATAATCGTCCTCCTTTTCGGCTTCTACGCATCAGATTTTCTTACAATCTCTGACCATATTATTGCCCATATTATGTACTGCTTCTATTATATAGACCCAGAAACTTCATTCCTACATGATGACAGTATAAAATCTTCCTGCTGCAGGGGGGTGATCTTTGTACGAAAGATACAGAACATAAAAAGAAGCACTGCATGAAAAAAATATCCGGTGATGCAAACTTAATTGCATCACCGGATATCTCTATCTCATCAAACAAAAATCTCTGTCAGTCATCGTACTCGGCTAATACGCTCTTATGACGTTTCAGATATTTTCCGTCTCCTCGTTTTCCGAGGAATTTGTTGTCTTTGACAATGACGTTTCCACGCTGCATCACGAGGTCGATATCGCCTTTTACATGGAAACCTTCGTAGCAGGTGTAATCCACGGCACTGTGCATGTCGGCATGGGTGAGGGTGCGTTCTTTGTTCGGATCAAGGATGACAAGATCTGCATCGTACCCGGGAAGGAGGGTGCCCTTCTCGGGATAAAGCCCATACATGCGGCATGGGTTGGTGCAGAGATATTTGACCATCTGAGGCATCGTAATTCTTCCCTTTACTACACCTTCTGAGAACATGACGCGGACTCTCTCTTCCACGCCTGGTGCTCCGGCCGGTGTCTTTGTAAAGTCATTTGCGCCGGCCTGTTTTTCTTTCTTGAAGTTGAATGGGCAGTGGTCGGTTCCGACGGTATCGATGACATTGTCGGTCAGCGCCTGCCACAGGGCCTCATTGTCCTCTTTTTTGCGAAGCGGCGGGGACATGATGGCTTTTAAGCCCTCCTGAGGATCCTGATATATATCATCTGTGAGTGTCAGATACTGTGTGCAGGTCTCTGCTGCAAAGTGTTTCTGGTGATTTGCCTTTGCTTTCATGACCTCGAGAAGTCCCTCTTTGCTGGACAGATGCACGATGTACAGTGGTGCCTCGCCGGCCATTGCAGATATATGCAGCATCCGGTCGATTGCCTCTGCCTCGCAGCGCGCCGGACGGCTTAAGGGATGGTATTTTGGCTGTGTACAGCCCTCCTCCACATACTTTTTCCTGAGATAATTGATGACGCCGTCATTTTCACAGTGAACGGCTATAACGATTCCGTCTTCCTTCGCTTGTTTCAAGACCTGGTAGATTTCATCGTCTTTCAGCATAAAATCATAGGTCATATAGATCTTAAAGCTGGTGATTCCTTCTTTTTTTGCAATCTCTCCCATCTCTTTCAAAACAGAATCATTGACGTGTTGGATCACACCGTGGAAACCGTAATCAATCACGGCCTTGTCATCGGCGAGTCTGTGATATTCTTTCACCTGATGCCAGAGGCTGCAGCCAACCGGACCAAATGCCATATGATCTACAATTGTCGTAGTTCCGCCACATGCCGCCGCAACAGTTCCGTCATAAAAGTCATCCACCGCACGGTATGCACCTGATTGAAGATCCATATGCGTGTGAACATCCACGGCACCGGGCATCACGTATTTGCCGGCGGCATCAATTACCTCATCCACATCCTTCTCGGGCAGATCGTGTCCGACGGCTCTGATTTTCTCATCTTCGATCAGGATATCTCCTTCAAAGACTTCAGATTCCGTGGCTATCATTCCATGTTTCACTAATTTTATCATAAAGAAACCTCCTAGCTTTTGTTCTGACTGGTTTTAAAAAGCAATGATCTCCTTTCGAGCCGCTTGCTTTTCTTTCGATCTGTTATGATACAAAGTATACACATATCTTGCCGCATGCGCAAGACAAATCGGCGCCACACCTCGGGATATTCCCTGTTGTGTGGCGCCTGTCTTTTTTTATTTCTAACGTTTTCTTCAAGCATCGTAGCTCAGATACAGTTTTTCTCTGGATTCCTTATCGGAAGCCATATCCCTGATGTCACTTAAACTAACTGTACTGTCTTCCAGAAGCCTGAGAAGCAGGAGACTGTAGTTTCCTTCCTTCTTTTTTCTATCGTTGTTTAATCCTTCCATCCCTGTATCCATACCAATTCACACCTCCCTGCTATCCGTGTATATTCAGACTTAGCTGTTCTTTTGTTCATCATTCACATACCGAATAAATCTTATATAAGAAAGTATAACAAAAAACAGATGATTTTTCAATGTATTTTTTAGCTTTTTGCAGATAATTACCTTCCATATCTGGAAATTTTTTACGAAAAAAGTAACCGCACGATGGCGATTACTTTTTCTCTTTATCCTTTGATTCCCGACTGTGCCACGCCTTCAACGAATTGTTTCTGGAAGACGAAGAACATTACGATCATCGGTATCACGGCCATGACGGCTCCTGCCATCTGTGCCGGATAGTCGGTGGTATATTGTCCCTGCAGCGTAGAAAGGGAAGGCCCCAGTGTCATTTTCTCCGGTGATGTGTTGACAATCAGCGGCCACATAAAATCATTCCACGCAAATTTTGCCGTGAAGATGATTAATGCGGAGAGTCCTGATTTTACAAGCGGCACCATGATCCGTCCAAAGATCTGGAATTGATTACATCCATCCAGTATCGCTGCTTCTTCCAGTTCTTTTGGGATTGTCATAAAGAACTGACGCATCATGAAGGTTCCGAACGCACTGAACAGATTTGGCAGGAAGAGCGCCGGCAGTGTGTCCAGCAATCCCATCTTCATAATTACCATGTACTGGGGAACCAGGAAAATCTGTCCCGGCACCATCAGGATTGACAGGATCACGATGAAGATTACATTCTTTCCAGGAAATTCCAGTCTGGCGAAGGCATATGCTGCCATCGTACAGATAACCACCTGACCTACAACGGTTACAATCGTCGATATAAATGTATTCAGGTATACTTTTGCAAAGGGCAGGGAATGGATAATCTTTTTGTAAGCATCCATCCTGAATTTCTTCGGGAATATGGTGGGCGGAATTGCCATCGCCTCTCCCGTCGTCTTGAAAGAAGTAAAGACCATCCAGATAAATGGTACAATTGTAGCGGCAACACCGATGATCAGCAGGATGTGTATGATTAGGTGCTGGACTTTTCTTTTATTCTGCAATGTTGTTCACTCCCCTCTCAATCATAGTTGATCCACTTTTTCTGCATGACAAACTGGAAGATTGTAATCAGCAGGATGATTGCAAAGATGAAGATAGATATCGCCGCAGCATATCCTTTCTCTCCATAATCGAACGCATACCGATAGAACATCATCACCAATGTCTGTGTTTTTTCATATGCCAGACTCGTCTTTCCAATCATCATATAGATTGTATCGAATACCTGAAACCCGCCGATGATGGAAGTGATCATAACAAAAAATATCGTCGGAGTTACAAGTGGTATCGTGATCTTGAAAAACTGTTTGACGGGCCCCGCTCCGTCAAGAGCGGCGGCTTCATAATACGTCTGTGAGATGCCCTGCATCCCGGCCAGAAAGATAATCATGTTGTAGCCGACCGACATCCAGATTCCCACAATCATGACCATATACAAGGCCAGTTTCGGATTGGAAAGCCAGTTTTGTCCTTTGATTCCAAATACACCAAGAACCATATTGAGGATTCCGAAATCACCATTGTACATCCATTTCCACACCAGAGCGATTGCCACTGACATCGTAACGGACGGGAGGAAAAAGATCGTCCTGTAAAGAGAAGTCCCCTTGATTTTCGTATTCAAAAGTGCCGCCAGAAACAATGACAGACAGATTCCGACTGGCACCGTGATCACAACATACTTTAGTGTGTTACCCAGTGTCCGGAACAGCTCTTTGTCTTTTACCAGTGTTTTGTAATTTTCAAGCCCTGTAAAGGTACTTACATTGAAGCGATTCACCTCATTGAAACTGAACCAGAAGTTCTGGAAAAACGGATAGATATAAAATATCAGTAATCCAATCACTAACGGAGCAATAAAGATGTAAGCCGCAATCCATTCATTTTTCTTACCTTTTGAAATATGCTTCTTTTTTTTCTGTTTCGCCTGCACATTTTTTATATTATTCATAGACTGCACCTACTTACTTATTCATTTTGTCAAGTACCTCATCTGCCTTTTCTTTTAAGCTGCTGCATGCTTCCTGCAGTGTCTTTTCCCCACTGTAAGCCCACTTTAATTCATTTGCCTCCAGATCGTAAAGTTCTGCGGAAGACTTGCATACGGGAAGGGGATTCGCCACATCTGCATGATTGGTAAATGCTGCAAGATTTAAGTCTTTATTTGCCTCGGCGAAGTACTTTTGTGCATCATTTCTTGCAGAAATTACGGCACCTTTTTCTCCCTGGATCTTCATCGCTTCTGCTCCGCCAAGCCAGATGGCAAAATCTGCAGCTGCATCTTTATTCTTGCTGCCCTCGAATACAGAGTAGCCAAGTCCATTGATCACATTTGGCTCCACACCGTCCACTTCGGGAAATTCAACGACATCAATCTTGTTATTGATTGCATCGTTTGCCTGATATTCTACCAACATATAGGACCCGCCCATCAGCATGCCGATCTTACCTGCCTCAAACATCGCATCCGCCGATGTATCTGTCATTGTGGCAAGACTTGGTGACAACTCTTCGTCAATCAGATCAATCCACATCTGAATGCCTTCTTGTGTCTTCGGATCGTTATAACCGGTCTCTGTTTTATCGTCATTTAAGATCCATCCGCCTTTGGCATAAACGGTGGGATAATAGTCGGTCTGGAAGTCAAGAGGTGCGGCTAGTGCATAAGTACCCTCGTCCAGTCCTGCTTCTTTCAACTTTCTTGCTGCGCTTACAAAATCATCCCATGTCCAGTCGTCTGTAGGATACTCCAGATTGGCCTTGTCGAAGAAATCCTTGTTATAGAACAAACCACTAGTGTCAAAGTCTTTTGGAATTGCATAGACAGCATCGTCAAATGTATAATTTTCAACTAATGCTTCCGGGAAGTCTTTTTCCAGATCCAGATCAGACTTTTTAATATAATCTGTAAGGTCTGCGAGAATTCCGCCCTCTTTGTAATCTTGTGCGTGTAAAGTATTCATCCAGAATACATCCGGTGCAGTACCACCTGTCGCAGAAGCCTCAAGTTTCGTCCAATACTCTCCACCCTTATAGGGAGTCAGCTGAATGGAAATATCTATATCTTTATGTTCCTTTTTGTATGCGTCAATCAATGCCTGAGTTGTAGGTTTTTGCTCTTCGCTCCAGATTCCAATGGTAATCTTCTCTTTCTTTGCGGATGCCTTGCCGCCTTTGCTGTCCTTGCCGTCATTACTGCCGCCACATCCAGTCAGTAACATGGCACTCATAAGAACACCAAGCCCCAAAGATAAAATATATTTCGATTTTTTCATAGCTGTGTCTCCTTCATGATTTTTTATGATCTCAGCGAATCCAGCTTTACAACTTCCCCATTGTTCAGTCGTGATTTTTCCGCTGCGATTGCACAATAGTGGCTTTCCATCGAACGTTCGATGGATGTGATATTCCCCTCGGGTTCTTTTCCCTCGGCAACCATGTCGATGAATTCTTCTACCATACGACTGTCTCCGCCGGCGTGACCCGAAAAATCAGATGCGAGTTTGGAGACATCAATCACCTCGGTTTCGCCGCCAAATGGGGTCACTTTTATGGTATTTTCGGAGAGGTCTGCGATAATCTCACCCTTGGTCCCCATGAATTTCTGATATCTGGATCCCGTCGCGTCGAAGGCACACATGGTCAGCGTCATGGTTGTATTGTCGGTCATGTTCATATTCACAACCTGATGATCAACGACGTTGTTGTCGCACATGTAGACGCATCTTCCATAAGGACCGGTTTTGATGGCCTCAGTGATGTTCTCAACGGTTGGATGCTGTGCCACGACATCTGCCGGCCATCCGGTTTTTCCATTTGCCACACCTGTTCTCTCGCTTGTGATGTAGATTTTCTCGGCATCAAAGGGACAGTCCGCTTTTGCCTTACATCCGCCCATGCAATATAAAGTTGCACCTTCGGGTGCATTTTCTTTTTTAAAATAATACGTATTTCCAAAGGATGACACAGAATCACAGGTCTTTCCGGAAAGCCATAAGAGCAGATCGAAATCATGGCAGCATTTCTGCAATATCATCGGACTTGTCGTATCGGAATTTCTCCAGTTCCCGCGGACAAAGCTGTGAGCCTGATGCCAGTATAAAACATTTTCAAGAGCCATGATGTCGACGATCTCGCCGATCACACCGCTATCTATCACTTCTTTGAGTTTTGTATAGTATGGCGTATATCTCAGTACATGACAGACAACGATTTTTCTTCCGCATTCATTCGCAACTTTGACACATTCTCTGCACTCGTCGAGATCCGGGGAGATCGGTTTCTCCATCAGCAGGTCGTAGCCTTTTTTCAGTGCCGGAATTGCCTGTTTTACATGTTGGCGGTCCTGGGTCGCGATAAACATGACATCCGCCAGCTGATCTTCTTTGAGCATTTCCTCTGCACTGGTATAGCAGGCAGATTCCGGAATGCCGTACTCTTTTGCGACATCAGAAACCTTCTTCGGATCAATATCTGCGATTGCCACAATCTTCATCTTGTCCGGAAACATCTTTGCAGTCGGTGCATAGGTATCCTTTCCTCTGCTGCCCAGTCCCGCAATCGCTACTGTTACTTGTTTGCTCATCTTTGAATCCTCCTTTACACTCCGTATATCGAAATCCGTATATTGAACGATATAGATTAATATATTATCACATCTTTTTGCGGACAAAACTTCTTGAATTCTCTATATTTTTTGCTGTTTTATCCGATTTTTTGTCAATACTGACTTGAATTAGTAAATCCACTATGCTAGAATACAGCATAAGATATAAGGAGATAGGAGAAGGGTTCTTCATAGAGGTCAGCGTCTTACGAAAGGTCAGGTGGCGACTGTTTATGACATACGTTCCAACAGAGTTAAAAAAGGAAATTTCCATTGAAAAGATTGTTACAATTCACTATTTCGAATATATGAAGGAGTTTGAATTTCGGGGAGAGTCCCATGATTTCTGGGAGTTTTTATACGTAGACCAGGG
>ENA-UOOI01002715-UOOI01002715.1-fermentation-metagenome-genome-assembly--contig:-NODE-2715-length-14634-cov-3.910625_pt1 | contig 14634 bp, 7 predicted proteins | sample MGYA00245779_ERZ724027 | MGnify/ENA primary metagenome ERZ724027 (study PRJEB28704, sample SAMN03018318) | fermentation metagenome | biome: anthropogenic terrestrial biome; feature: soil; material... | reverse complement strand
GTTAACTTAATAACTTATTTATTCACATTAATAAACAATCTAACCTCTTATTGGCATACAATGCCGATAAGAGCAGATTCTTATTGCCTTATGGTGAGATACCCTCTTCATCCAGGCCATACAATATATTCATCCGTAATCCGGTGCAGAAGCAAATCAAAGGACTCATTGAAATGTAATAATAAATAAAAAATAACTGTAAATCTCTAATTAAAAAAACTAATGTATGAATAACAACAAATTAATCAATTGGCATGCCTTCAAAAACACATGCGTAATCCTGTTCGCATGTATGTTTGTCATGTCGTCGTGTGGAGAAAATGGCGACAATGATAAAGAAGGTGGAGCGTATGATCCGGGAAAACCGGTTGTAATCGAATCTTTTTCTCCTTTAGAAGGAGGAATGGCTACGCGTATGCTTATTTCAGGGAGTAACCTGGGAAATGACCCTTCCAAAATTAAAGTTTATTTTAATGACAAAGAAGCGGCTATTATCGGTTGCGATAAAGGAAAAGCATTGGTTGTTACTCCCCGTCAGCCAGGGGATACTTGTACTATTTCAGTGGTTATAGGGAATGATTCCGTCATTGCACCCGAAAAGTTTATTTATCACATTTCCACCACGGTCATTACCTTAGTCGGACAGAAAGGAACCAATGAGCTGAAAACAGGTTCATTTGCGGAGGCAACTTTTATGAATCCTTCCACTTTAACCGTAGATAACGAATATAATATTTTCCTTTCACATTGGAGAGGTAATTATGATATTGTGATGATCAACCAACAGGATCGAACCGTAACCAAAATGTTCAGCGGCGACCCGACAGGAGCTCCTTCAACCGATACTGAGGGTAAAGTGGTTATGTTCCCCAGTGATGGAGGCGATGTGATGTATGTGCTTGATCCGGCAGCTCAATGGGGGGTGCGGCGAAGACAAATATTGCATCCTTCGGCTGAAGAACAGGGTACGGGAATGAAAGATTTCACCATCAACTGGAAGCATGGTTTTGCGGCATGTAAATTAGACGACATGATTTATACCCGTTCCTATGGCGGACAGATTATTAAATTCAATCCAAAAACACGGGTCGGAGAGTTGGTGGCCGACGGTATCGAACCGGACACGGACAGTTTTCTTTCGTTCGACCCGGTGAATACCCATATGTTATATATTTCCTATACCAGCCGGCATTGCATTTTCACTTTTAATATCCTGACAAAGGAACATAAATTATTTGCCGGAACAAAAAACACTTCAGGATGGAAAGACGGGAGTACGGATGAAGCGCTGTTTACTAATCCCTGTCAATTAATTTTTGATGTGAATAATAATATTGTCCTTGCCGATGCAGGAAACCATTGTATCCGCCAGATTACTCCGGCAGGTAGAGTATCCACCCTGATCGGAATAGCCGGAAAGTCCGGTTACCAGGACGGGAATCCTGATGATGCCCTATTCAATTACCCAAAAGGAGTAGCCATTGATAAGGACTATAATATTTATATTGCCGATTTCAATAATAACTGCGTCCGTAAACTGGCGGTAGAATAGATTTTCTGACTATAAACTAAATAAATTATGAAAAATATAATAATTATCTGTTGTTTGATCTGGGTGATGATTCCGGTTTATGCACAGCAAAGTTTAACGATATCGGGGACTGTTCATGATGAAAAAGGAGAATCTCTGCCCGGAACAAGTATCTATTTGAAAGATCGTCCGGGGCTCGGGGTTAGTTCCGACATAGACGGGCAATTTACTATCAAAGCTTCGAAAGGGGATATGGTTATTTTTAGTTTCATGGGATATGAAAATTTCGAATATCGGGTAGAAAAAGAGGAGAAAGATTTAAAAATTACTCTTAAAGAGATAACAACAACTATTGATGAAGTAGTAATAACGGGCTTAGGAAGTGTCCAGCGCAAAATCAGTACGGTTGGAGCTATAAGTACTATTGAGACGGGGCAGCTACAGGTACCGGCTACCTCGATGGCAAATATTCTTGGTGGACGCATGCCCGGGATAATTACCATGCAGTCAAGCGGGGAACCGGGAAAAAATATTTCGGAATTCTGGATAAGGGGGATTAGCACCTTCGGAGCAAACAGTTCGGCTTTGGTACTGATTGACGGCTTAGAAGGAAATCTAAACTCGATTGATCCCGCTGACGTGGAAAGTTTTACCGTACTGAAGGATGCCTCTGCCACTGCCGTTTATGGGGTCAGGGGAGCCAACGGGGTAGTATTGATTACCACCAAGCGGGGTGTTACGGGAAAGTTAAAGATCAATGCCCGTATAAACCATACAATTTCAAAATTACAAAAAATGCCGGAATACCTGCAAGCGTATGAATACGCCAAGTTAGCCAATGAAGCACGGGTAGTGCGAGATGACGAACTTCTCTATAATGAAAGGGACATGCAGACAATCCAGTATGGTTTGGATAAAGATCTCTTCCCGGATGTGAATTGGCAAAAAGAAATCGTGAACCCTGTAAGCCATCAAACGACTTATTATTTGAGCGCTCAAGGTGGAGGGGAAATTGCCACCTATTTCTTTAGTTTGGGCATGTCGAATGAAAGCGCGGCGTACAAACAGGATCCAAGCAGCCTGTACAAAGTCGGTATGGGATACAATACCTATTCTTACAGAACTAATCTGGATATTAACTTAACCAAAACAACGAAGGTTTTTTTCGGAGTTGACGGATATTTAACGCGAAACAAAATGCCCGGGGTGGCAAGCACAAATTACATCTGGGAAGCACAATCAAACCTAACCCCCCTCCTGATCCCCACAGTTTACTCTACCGGTCATCTGCCGGCCTGGGGACCCAGTAATAATTTCTCGCCTTACGTCATGATTAACCATACGGGAATTACCTCCGATGACTCGAATTTAGCCAAGGCAACATTAGCACTGGCGCAGGACCTGTCATTCATCACTGAAGGATTGAATTTTAGGATGCAGGGAGCATTCGACACGCAAAGTTGGTTTACGGAACGCCGTTATGTGCTTCCCGAGTTATATTATGCCTCGTCAAGAGATGTAAACGGAAAATTACAGATTGCCAAAAAAGTAGACAAGATTGCAGCGAACTATGGTTATTTGCAACATCAGTACCGGAAATACCATTTCGAATCCACTATAAATTATGAGAAAATTATGAATGATGATCACCGGGTTTCAGCCTTGGCGTATTATTACATGAGTGATTCCAAAAGGACACAGGACATTACCGGTATTGACTGGAACCTGGCGGCAGCGCCCAAACGATACCAGGGAATTTCAAGCCGATTGACCTATGGGTATAGAGACACCTATTTATTGGACGTGAACTTCGGGTACACCGGTTCTGAAAACTTCCAGTCCGGTCGACGCTTCGGATTCTTCCCATCCATTGCCGGAGGCTGGGTGCCAACTAATTACGAGTTAATAAAAGACAAACTCCCGTGGCTGAATTTTTTCAAGATACGGGCTTCCTATGGTTCTGTTGGAAACGATCAGATCTCAGGAACCCGTTTCCCCTATATCACCCGGATTAATGAAAATGGTGCAGCCGGATGGGGTAGCTCTGAAAGCGGAATCGCAGAATCAATCGTAGGGGCTGACAATCTGAAATGGGAAAAATCAATCAAATCCGATATCGGGTTTGAAGGACATTTATTGAATGAGCATATTTCTTTCGTCCTCGATTTTTTTCAGGATCGGCGGGACGGAATTTTCCAACAACGGGCACAAATTCCCAATTACGTGGGATTAATTAGTTTACCTTATGGAAATGTTGGAAAAATGAAGAGTTGGGGATCAGACGGGAACATCTCTTATAGCCATGATTTTAATAAAGACCTGTCATTGACCCTACGAAGTAATTTCACCTATTCCACCAACAAAATAGAGAACTGGGAGCAAGCTTATCCGAAATATAATTATCAGCAGTATTCCAATTTTCCACATGGAGCGATTCGTGGATATGTTGCCACCGGTTTGTTTCGTGATGAAGAAGACGTAAAGAGTAGCCCGAAGCAAAATTTTGGAGGTTTTGAGGTGCTCCCCGGCGACATCAAATATAAGGATGTGAATGGCGACGGACAAATTAACACCGACGACCAGGTAGTTTTGTCCTATGCAACGTATCCCCGTCTAATGTATGGGTTTGGCGCTGATTTTCGTTATAAGAATCTAACTGTCGGCGTTCTTTTTAAAGGAACAGGGGATACCGATTTTTTCCATGTGGGATATTATTATAATAACGGAAGCTATTGGCTAACCAACGGCATGGGATATGTTCCTTTTCACGGTCAAGAAACCGGAAATGTGCTGGCTATTGTGGCCGACCAAAAAAATCGTTGGACTCCGGCTTCCTATTCGGGAGATCCTTCAACCGAGAACCCCAATGCTCGTTTTCCCCGCTTGTCGTACGGATATAATGCCAATAATTCACAATTATCTACTTTTTGGAAAGGGAACAGCAGATATTTGCGCTTGCAGGAGATCACGGTCAACTACAACTGGAAATCTCCGGCATTTCAAACGATTGGATTAACTTCGGTTGATTTTCAATTAGTGGGAAATAACTTATATGTTTGGGATCAAGTCGACCTATGGGATCCGGAGCAAGCACACCAAAACGGACGGGCATATCCGATCCCTGCCCGCTTAACTTTTCAGATTTATCTAAACTTCTAAAATTATACAGGCATGAACAATATAAAAATATATTTAACGACTCTGTTATCCATCGTGCTCATTCTTCTCTTTCAATCTTGTAATTTTTTAGATACAGATGATTATTATTTTAATGAAACGCTTCAGGTGGATTCAATTTTCAGCAATAAGCGAAACTTAGAAAAATATGTATGGGGAACGGCAGCGTATTTCCCTGATGAAGGAAGAATTTTCGGAAACAATTATACCCCTGGTCCCTTTGCAACCGATGAAGGGTTCACTCTTTTCGATACGGGTGAATTTCATGGAATGGCTTTTGTGCTGGATGAAGTTAAAGCAAACAACATGTATGGAATGGATATTTGGGGAAACATGTATCAGATTATCCGAAAATCAAATACAATCCTCGCCCGTATGGACGAAGCAGCCGATATGACAGCCTCCGACAAAAGGGACATGCTAGGGTATGTTTATTTTATGCGTGCCTATGCCTATTATCATCTTTTGATGCAATACGGACCGGTAATCCTTGTAGGCGATGAAATCCTGGAAAATAACGAAGTGCCGGAGTATTACAATACGCAACGGGCTACTTACGATGAGTGTGTCGAATATATTTGCCAGGAATTGGAAAAAGCAGCTCAATTCCTCCCGGTTGAAGTGGCAATAAACTTTTTTGGGCGCCCAACCAAAGGGGCTGCTTACGGACTAATTGCCCGTTTACGTCTACAAGCGGCCAGTCCTTTATTTAACGGTCAGAGTGCGGCAAGGGTTTACTTCGGTAATTGGACCCGGAAAACAGATGGGAAGCATTATATTCCCCAAACCTACAATGAGAGAAAATGGGCAGAAGCTGCTTTTGCAGCAAAACGGATTATGGATATGAAGATATATGCTCTTCATACTGTTGAAAAACAGGGAGATACTCCTACCCTTCCGGAAAATGTTCCTTCTGCTCCCTTTCCGGACGGTGCAGGAAATATTGACCCGTTCCGTTCCTATTCCTATATGTTCAACGGAGAAACCCTGGGATCTCAGAACAAGGAGTTTATTTGGGGACGAATGTCTCCCTCGACCTTAAGCTATACTCAACACTCTTTTCCGGTTGCCAACATGGGCGGATGGAATGGAATGGGAGTTACGCAGAAAGTGATAGATGCTTATTATATGGCCGATGGGCGTGATATCACTACTTCAAGCACTCAATATCCTTATTCCGAGGACGGTTTTGTGGGAGGAGGCGACAAAACATTTTCCGGATATATACTGAAAGGTTCAGTGCATAAGATGTATGCCAACCGTGAAATGCGTTTCTATGCCAATATTGGTTTCAGTGAATGCTTCTGGACGGCAAGCACCACCTCCGAGACAGCCAGGAAAAATATAGTGGTCACCTATTATAAAGATGGCAATGCGGGAAAAGAGAGTCATCAGGGAAATGTAAATAATTATCCGATTACCGGTTATGTGCTGCGCAAGTATATCCATCCGGATGATGCTTGGGCCGGCACAGCGGCAGCACGGATCGACAAGCCTTTTCCTATTATCCGTTACGCGGAAATCCTGCTTTCTTATGCGGAAGCTTTAAATAATTTAACCACTACTCATACCGTCACCGATACAGTTAGCGGAGAGCAATACACCCTTACGCGCGATGTGGAAGAAATCCGGTCCGCATTCAACCAGGTGCGCTTTCGCGCCGGGTTACCCGGGTTAAGTGACACGGAACTTGCTTCTCCCGAGACCATTCAACAATTGATCGAACGGGAGCGAATGATTGAGTTTTTATTCGAAAACAGGCGTTATTACGACGTCCGCCGATGGGGAATCTATGAAGAAACAGAGAATGAACCCATGCAGGGAATGGATACGGATGCCTACAAGGAAGGATTTTATAACCGAGTGCATCTCAATCATTCCAAAGCTCGTAATCGGATCGTCAACAAACGATTAGTATTTATGCCTATCGCTTTGGATGAAATAAGGAAAGTTCCGAATTTGGATCAAAATCCGGGATGGGAAAATTAATTATAAAAAATAAGATCTATGAAAAAAATTATATACCTGCTATGTGTTCTTCCATTTATTGGTTTTATAGCATGCAACGAAGAGGACTTTTCGGCAAGAGAACATTATAAATATGTGATTTATCTTTTAAGTGAAAACGAGCATAATGTTTTTTCAGCAGAATATGACCTGGGAAAAATCACTGAAGAAGGAGAGATTACCGCGCATTTAATAGTTGGATGCGGAGGATCCTTATCCAATCCGGAAAAATTTGTTGTCGAACTGGAGCCGGATGTGGTTTTGTTTGATAAATATAATCGGTCGAATTTTGATATTGACGTCGACAAATACGCCCGCCTTTTGCCGGAAGATAAATATCAGATTGAGTCTAATCGTGTAGTGTTTCCCGCGCACAACACCGATCAATATGTAAAGATGCCGATTAAAGTCCGTACGGAAGGTTTGTCGCCCGATTCGATTTATTTTATTCCTATTTCAATCAAGAGCACATCAAAGTATGAGGTCAATAAAGAAAAATCAGGTGTACTGTTTCGGGTAACGATGAAAAATGATTATGCCGAACAGATTACGGATACTTATTATCAATTAAGGGGAACCATTATCGGTGAAGAGGGTAATAATACAAGCGTTTCCACTTCTAAACTGGTTCGCCCATTGACCCATAATTCAGTGCGTCTGTATGCAGGCAGTAATACGCAAATCGTAACAACGGCCACTATTGAAGACATTAAAAAATATTCAATTATTCTGACGGTTGATGAAAACAACCAAGTACAGATTACTCCATACGGAACAATCCAAGTGGAGCAATTGGACGGAGGGCCTGAATGGAATATCTATGAAGAAGCGAAGACCTATCTCGACACAAAAATTGTCAAGCGGTTTTACCTGTATTATCGTTACCGTACCCTAAAAAGCCCTGCTACGAGCACCCAGCCCGAAGTATGGGACAACTGGATAACGATAAAAGAAACGTTGAAAAGAATGGAATAAACGAAATCGGATATCAAAATGATTAACAAATTAATTTATATAGTAGAATGATGAAAGCTAAATTTGTTAAAATAAGTCTGTGGTTTCTCTTCCTTGGGTGTGTAACAGGATGCTACCACTACGATAGGATAGAAGAAGAAACGAATATTTACGTGAACAGACAATCTCTGTCGCTGTTTGTCGACGAACAAATACAACTGAGCGCCAGCCCCACGGAAGGAATATATGAGTGGTCGAGTGAAGATCCCCAGGTGGCTACCGTAACATCAGGCGGTTTGGTGAAAGTGGTCGGAGAAGGTTCTACCAATATTGTAGTAAGCAGCGGCACCCTTTCCACCAAGGTGCCCCTCACAGCGATTGTCCGGATTCCATTGGAAGACGTGGTGATCAGTGAAGCTTTCCTCGAACTGCTTCCCGGGAATAAAAAAACCGTCCTGATCACTTTTATACCGGAGAATGTCAATGACATCCCGGCCTATTCCTGGAGTTCAGAAAACCCGGAGGTAGCCATCGTCAGCGAAGGAGGGGAGATCACAGCAATTAATGTAGGTGTAACCAATATTGTATATCGAATAGGCAACATTGAGAAGAAAATTGAGGTGGATGTAGCTTATACCCGTCCTTTCAAAGGACCGCATATCCTTTCTGCAGAGGCGCCTTATGAACTTGCTTCAGCAAATTTCGACCTTGGCGGTGAGGGATACGCTTTTCACGACAACGATGCAAATAATCATATTGGCAATGACAATTACCGCCGAAATAACGGCGATAATCAAAGTAATCCGGTTGAGATAGAAGGCGACGGTGCAAATATCGGATATACCAATCCCGGAGAGTGGTTGCTTTATACGGTAGATGTTGCCGATGCAGGAGAATACGCGGTGGAGGTGTGGGCTGCGGTCCCCGGAAGCGGTAGTTTTCACCTGGAATTGGACGGTGTGGATGTTACCGGACCCATCCCGATTCCTAATACCGGTGGTTGGGGATCGTACCAATTAATCTCTTCCCCCGAAGATAAATTGACTTTAACTTTGACGGAAGGAAGGCATACGTTCAAATATTATTTCGAAGGAGGACATAACCTCAGAGGATTTAGATTTACAAAAAAGTAATTCGGAATCATGCTTGATAAATAGCCTGCAGAACTTGACGTACCTTTCACCGGCAAGATATTGCCGCCCATTCATATCGATGGAAAGTACAGGAGATTCTGTGGGCTATTAAAAAAATGTGAAGTCAAATCATTTCTTCACCATAGCCTATTACTAAACGAAATAAACAGAGTGATTCTTAATTGATCACTCTGTTTATTTTCAGGCAACTGATATACATAATATCAAAATTCTTAGTTTTATATCATTCTGATAGAGTCCTAGAATAGAAAAAACATTTATTTTTGTAAAATTGAATCGCAAGGCCGGAAAAATCATTGGCAGATCAGTCACATTACGTCAGAAACCGGATGCCGTAATTATTTGACCCGAGAGAATAGATGATCTGACATAAATTGAAAGGAAGATCAGGATGAAAACTTCATTACAAATACTACTTGTACTGGCCGGCGGCATTTTTTTTACCGGTTATTCATATTTGAATTCTCAAGAGGATACGGATACTCCGCTGAACAAAGAAGTATTTAAGAGTCCCGGTAAAGATCATTACCCGGAAACATGGTTTCATTTTATTGGAGGCAATGTATCGAAAGAAGGTATTACGGACGATCTGGAGGCTATCGCCGCAGCCGGTATATCAGGTATCCAGCTATTCCACGGGCAGTTCGGCGGGGAATGGCCGGGCGTGTCCCCACAAATCAAAGCATTAAGTGAATCCTGGGATGAACTCATTGTCTGGACGGCCGAAGAGTGCAAACGGTTAGACCTGAAGTTCACCATGCAGAATTGCCCGGGATGGTCTTATGCCGGAGGACCATGGATCGAGCCGGAGAACGCCATGCGTCATCTCGTGCGTTCCCGCACAGATATCAGCGGCGGCCAAACGGTAAACATACGATTGGAAAAGCCCCAGCCCAGTGAAGATGAAGGGCGCAATTATAAAGATCTTTTTGTCATTGCGTTCCCTACTCCTGAAGGTGATACGGGTACCCGGCTGATCCCCGCCGGCGTACAGAGTAATCGTCCCGACCTGGCGTGGAAGGAATGCCTCTCGGAACAAAGGAAATTAATGATTCCCCCTTCACTGTCGGGACCCACGACCATTGATATCGATTTCGAAGAGGAAACCACGATCCGCACAGTAGAGTTCCCACCGGTGAACTCCTTCTCCCATGCATGGAGCTATTCTCCTGACATCACGGTTACTATTTATGCCGAAACCGGCAGTGAAATAAAACAAATTGCCCATGTGGAAATGCCACCGGGCAGTTGGCAGGATGACCAGCCTGTTTCCATTGCCTGCGTGGAAACAACGGCGCAATCGTACAGGATAGAAATCACCAACCTGCATGAGATGGCAATATCTTATCTCAATTTTTATTCCGCCGCACGCCGACAAAATTGGGAATCGGAAGCGGCATGGACATTAAGGAGGATCATGAGGGAGGAGCACCCTGAACAATCAGGGAATACATGGGTCGATCCTTCGATCATCGTTGATATTACGTCCAAAATGGATCCGGAAGGAGTATTGGCATGGGATGCCCCCGAAGGAAAATGGACCGTCCTGCGAATTGGACACGTGAACACCGGCATGAAGAATGGGCCGGCTCCTGCGGAAGCTACCGGCTGGGAATGCAACAAACTCGATACATCCGGTGCCCGTGCAAACTTTGAGGGGTACATAGGCCGGCTGATGAACGATAATAACAGCCTGAAAAACGGATTACTGAACGGTATATTGATAGACAGTTGGGAATGCAAGACCCAAACATGGACGGCGGGTCTGGACAACACATTTCAGGAAAAATGGAATTATTCCTTATTCCCCATGTTCCCCGCACTGTTCGGATATGTAGTGAAGGATCCGGAAACGACAGCCCGCTTCTTACGGGACTGGCGGGTAACTTTAAACGATTTGCTGGTAAAGAATTTCTTCGGTGAAATGAGTAGTATTGCCCAAAAGAACGGACTGGAACTTTCATTTGAAACGGCATCAGGAGATATCTTCCCGGGAGATATACTGGAATATTACAAGTACGCGGATGTGCCGATGTGTGAATTCTGGCATCCGCGGCAGGAATCGTATGTCGGAAGCATCGAATTCAAGCCGGTGAAACCCTGCGTGTCGGCAAGCCGCGTATATGGAAAGAAAAGGACTGCCGCCGAAGCATTTACTTCTTTTGACTTGTCGTGGAATGAACATCCCCGGTTCCTGAAAGATATAGCCGACGAACATCTGGCGCGTGGAGTTACCCATTTGGTCTTCCATACCTATACGCACAACCCACGCACGGATTTCCTGCCCCCCGCTACCTCTTTTGGTTCCACCATCGGAACGCCTTTCCTGCGTTTGCAGACCTGGTGGCAGCACATGCCTCATTTTACCGGTTACCTGGCAAGGTGTAATTACATGCTTGAAAGCGGAAGTCCCGTCTCGGACGTATTGATGTACCTGGGTGACGAGCAGAACCATAAACCCCGGCAATCGCTTGATTTTCCGGAAGGTTATGCATACGACTATTGCAATCCGGACGTATTGCTCAACCGGTTGTCGGTCAAAAACGGACAACTGGTTACACCCGAAGGAATTTCATACCGTGTCTTATGGTTATATGACTGTAAGAGGATGCTGCCTGAAACGGTGGAGAAAATTCTTTCCTTTGCAAAACAAGGGGTAACTATCGTAGGGGAACCGCCCGCAGGTATCGCGACATTAAGGGGAGGAAAAGTAGAGGAGAGCCGTTTCCAAAAAGCGGTTGAAGCTCTCTGGGGAGACGGCAGGCAAAACGTTCGTACTGTTGGAAAAGGGAAGGTCTATCGCGGCGATATCGGGCCGGCTTTGATTTCCGAAAAAATCCATCCGGATATCAGTGTGCAATTTTTCGATGTCCGGTGGTTACACCGTAAAACAAAAGATTCCGATTTTTATTTTTTATCCGCTCCCCAAGGAAAAGAATACAAAGGAACTGTTTCATTCCGCTGTACAGGCTCTGCCGAGATATGGGACCCGCTTACAGGCGAAACGAGGCCCGTTGCATCAGAAACAACGGAAGACGGATATACGCATATGGAAATGGATCTTCCGGCAGGAACATCCTGCTTTGTCGTCTTTCACGAAAGTACCGTTCATCCGGAGAAATCGCTCTCCGCCACGGAAAAAACGGAAATCCAAAATGATTGGAAAGTCTCTTTTCCCACCGGATGGGGGATAGAACAACCGCCGGTTGAAATCGATCAATTAACGGCATGGAAAGATATTCCGTCACTCAGCGCGGAAGGTAAGGCCTTTTCGGGAACAGCTGTTTACCGCACGACTTTCCATATAGAAGATAAGCCGGAGGGAACACGGTATTTACTGGATCTGGGACGGGTGGAAATGATAGCGAAAGTCAGGTTGAACGGATCGGATGTAGCAACCAGATGGACCTATCCTTACATAATGGACATTACCGGACATCTTCAAACCGGTGAAAACAATCTGGAAATAGCAGTAACAAGCACATGGTTCAACCGGCTGGCCTACGATGCCGGTTTACCTGAACAGCAGAGAAAAACCTGGACGATCAGCGGTCCGGAAGCAGGGTCGCCTTTGAAGGATTACGGGCTGTTGGGCCCCGTAAGTATTTTAATGGAAATAAACTAGTATACTACCTGAAAAGAAGGATTAAAAACTCTGACAATCGACTCCCCGAAACGGAAACCCGGACACATATAAATCGGTGACAAAAAGGATTTAAAGAGCTATCAATTATGAGTGAAAGATTTATATTTATTATTTTATACTCTCTTACATGCCCATTCTTTATTTCCGGCAACAATACAGCAATGGAAAAATGGCATAAAAAAGAGTTGGTTTTCGAAAGCCGGAAATTATATGACAATCCGCTGTACGATATTGATTTCTTCGGCGCTGAATTCATATCGCCGTCCGGAAGGAAATTTATAGTCAGGGGTTTCTGGGATGGGGAAAACACGTGGAAGATACGTTTTATGCCAAACCAAGTAGGGAAATGGAAATATAGGACAATTTGTTCAGATGATACAAACGATAAACTTAACGGAATAAAAGGTAATTTTAAGTGTGTCCGTAATCGTAGTAAGTTTGATATATATCGAAGAGGCGCGTTACAGCATACGAAGGGAACATATCACTTGGCATACAGCGATGATAAACCATTTCTGTATATAGGGTGTACGGCTTGGAATGGCGGCCTTTTTTCTACTGTCAACGAATGGAATAAATATCTTTCTAACCGAAGTGCAAACGGCTATTCTGTTATTCAACTTATTACAACACAATGGCGTGGGGGTCCCTATAACGCAGAAAAAGAAACCGCTTTTTCGGGAGTCGACATGATTAAGGTTAATCCGTCTTTTTTTAAATGCCTGGACGATCGGATTGACCGTATTAATGATTACGGATTAGTTGCGGCACCGGTTATGCTTTGGGCATACGGCGGCGATCTGAATCCCGGGTTTGTGCTTCCGGAGGAGTCGGCTATAAAACTGGCTGAATATATATTGGCCCGTTACGATGGAAATCATGTAATCTGGAATCTTGGAGGTGATGGTAAATATACCGGAGAAAACGAAAATAAATGGAAGAACATAGGTCGGAAGGTCTTTAACAATAATCATCATACCAACATCGTCACCCTTCATCCCCAGGGATTTTCGTGGTATGGGAGCGATTTCGATGAAGAATCATGGCTTGATATGATCTGCTACCAGACAGGACATACAAATAGTGATAATGCCATCCGCTGGAAAACACAAGGCCCGGTAGTGACAGAATGGAAAAAACTTATTCCTCGTCCGATAATAGATACGGAACCGGTATATGAAAATGGGTATAATGCAAAAGAAGTGCGTAATAGTGCTTACTGGAGTATTTTCTCTACACCTGTCGCCGGTATATCATACGGTTCGCATACCATCTGGCCATGGTTACGTAAAGGAGATACACCGATTAATCACGGAAAAAGAGAACCATCAAAAATCACCTGGCAGGATGCGCTTTTACATCCGGGAGGTATCCAGATAGGTTACCTTGCCGGTTTTTTTAGAAATATTGACTGGTGGGAGCTATTTCCGGCAAATGAATTATTGAAAGAACAGCCGGGTTTATCAGAGTCTCCGCGATGGCAATCGATACTGGCTACCGACGACCGAAATATGATATTGGTATATGTACCGGTTCGGGATGTAATCAAACTCAACGGTATAAACGCTCAGCATTACACTGCCCGGTGGTTTGATACAGCCAGTAATACTTATCTGAAAGCAGATATAATCCAGGACGATAATGGACTTGAAGCGCAAACACCCGTCGATTCGGATGCAATATTAATTCTCCGTAAAAATTAGTTAGCCAGAGAAATTACAAATCCTGAAAATCAACTCCTGTAAGTTGCAGTATAATCCAACATATATTTATTTGAAAAATCTTCAATAAAAAATTCATCCTCATGGCATCAACCGACAAATATTTTCAATTCGCCGTTCTGGGCATCTTCTTACTTCTCACTTCGGGATGTCTCCGTTCCGGCAGATTCTCAATATCTGATCCCACCTGTGAAAATTTAAACGAACCCTTAGGTATAAACACGCTTCAACCCCGGTTTAGCTGGAAAAACAGTTCCAACAGGCAGGGGGCGTCACAAACGGCATATCAAATAGTAGTAGCCGGTAGTTCCGAAAGGCTGTCCGAAGAAGAAACCGACTTTTGGGATTCCGGAAAAATCGAATCATCATCAAGCGTTTTGGTAGAATACAACGGAAAACCTCTCCATTCCGGTCAATTACTCTATTGGAAGGTGCGAACCTGGG
>ENA-UOOI01002713-UOOI01002713.1-fermentation-metagenome-genome-assembly--contig:-NODE-2713-length-14645-cov-9.981083_pt1 | contig 14645 bp, 12 predicted proteins | sample MGYA00245779_ERZ724027 | MGnify/ENA primary metagenome ERZ724027 (study PRJEB28704, sample SAMN03018318) | fermentation metagenome | biome: anthropogenic terrestrial biome; feature: soil; material... | reverse complement strand
TATAATTCCTTTTAATTCCACTTAAATTTCCTCCTTTTCTATGAAACATGTTTCTTATCTATTTAGCTATTATGTTTTAAATTAAAACATAATAAAATCGATTACAGCTTTTATTATATATGTATATGTTTTAAATTGCAATAGTTATTTATATTTTTTTGTATAAAAAAAAGGCGCTATTGCAATTTGCGCCATAAAGTGGAACGACTTATGCCAAGTTTCTTTGCCGCTTTGGATTGATTCATTTGATTTTTCTTCAATATTTTCTGAATAATATTTTTTTCAATTTCCTCGAGGGTTCCATTAAGCTCCACGCTATCATTCTCCATGTCAGAGCCGCATGGCATATTGTCAAGTGCCTCCCTTACATCATTCAATTCTATATAATCATTTTTACAAAACATAACTATTTGCTTTATTGTCTTTCTAAATTGAAGCATATTTCCCTTCCATTTATGTTTTTTTAATTCTAAAAGCGCATCATTTCTGATCCCCACAATTTGTTTCCCGTAAAAAGTATTATATTCATTTATAAACAACCTGGCTAAACTGCCCATTTCATCAATTCTATCCCTAAGAGGAGGAATTTTTAAAGTAACGGGCGAGATCTTATAATACAAACTCAAGCTGAATTTATCTTTTTCCACTATATCATCTAAATTATCCAGGGATGATATTATAAATTTAGAAGCAATATTCCCATTGCAATCCAGGAATTCATTCAGCAGATTCTGGCTACTTGGGGACAATTCCTGTATATCCTTAAAATAAACAGTGCCTGTATCTATATTTAAAATATCACTGTTGGAAATAATTCTACCTAAGTCCCCTTCTGAAATCAAATTACAATCCAGGGTGACAAAGCTTCCGGATTCAGCTTCATATCCAAAATGTAAAAATTCCGCCAAGTCGTCTTTTTCAGTTCCCCTTTCACCTAAAATCCATATTGGTACGTTTGTGCCCTTGCACCTATCCACTTTTTCCAATATATTTTTCATATATCCGCTTTCCAGAAGTAAAGACAAAGTTTCACCTGTACTGCTGTTCTTTATAGCAACTCCGGGGATCTTATCCCTTGAATAACCTGATATCCTATCCAGAAGAAATACAATATAGACTTTATTTTCTTTTTTTATCTGGTTTCCATAAACCTTCCACGCAAAGTTATCAAGTTCAATTACAGTATTAAATTTATCCCCGTTTAGTATTGAATCCATCCACTCTTTTTTTATAAAATCCAGGCCGCCCCCGAATATACTGTTAAAATAGGCATTGGAGTAGACACACTTGAAAGCCCCATCAAAAACCACAATTCCTCTCTCTGCCTGTTCAACGACAGCTGCCGGTATCATCTGCTCCATTCTAGCTTTTTTTAAAACTTTATAAATTTTTCTGGCATCATTGAAGGATTTCAAAACACTTTCCCTGCCGGACGTAAACAATACCGTATTAAATCCCAGTTTTTTTGCTTTCCGGGTAGTAACCACATCCCCGATGATTACCTGGTAATCCCTCTTGCTGATTTCCTGCAGCTTAGGCACTACTTCATCTTCACTATGAATAACATAATTGGGAATATCCACATTAAGTAATGAACAGATGGTAGCTGCTTCCTCGGATATCTTTGGAAACCCAACGATAATTGCCCTTCCCTTCAGGCCGCTTGCAAGAGTTACCACCCGCAGTATGTCATAGCCGGAGACTTCTATATCCACTACAGGAATATCTACCTCCCTTTGTATGAGTTCTGCAGTTCCACCCCTGCTTATAATAATATCGGCACTCATTCTCTGTGCTTTTTTTGCTATTTCCACCCCCAAATCCAGATCACCAACTTCTGCCTGCAGATCAATATCTTTTTCATTTTCAGCCAGCTGAAGAATTAATTCTTTTAATCCATTATAGGGAGCAATTGCAAAAACCTTCATATCTTTTCCTCCTGTTTCAATTTAAAACACATTCCCATTATATCAGAAAAAGCTGTAACTTCCTAAATTAATTTTCCACAGATTCCATTGATTGTTTGACTTTTACAGCAATACTTGCTATGCTAATCAACAGAAATACAATTTTCAGGAAGGTTCAATATGGGAGTCAATACGGTAATAACACAGATAATATCGTTATTTTTAGTTGCCCTTGTAGGATTCTATGGGGGAAAAAAGAACATAATAGACGAAAACTTTTCAAATGGATTGTCCAAGCTGTTGGTAGAAATAACAACTCCTTTTCTAGTTATCTCTTCCTTTAGTTTTTCCTATGGTCCCAATATGAAAAACAACGTAATAAAATCCTTCATATATAGTTTTATAATATTCGCACTGACCCCTCTTTTAGTAAAGCCCCTCCTTCTCGTAATTGATAAGGGAAAGAGAAACACCCTCGAGTTTGCAATGATGTTTTCAAACTGCGGCTTTATGGGATTTCCCGTGGCACAAAGTGTTTTTGGAAAGGAAGGCGTGATATACGCTGCCGTTTTCAACATGCTCTTCAGCATTTTCGTGTGGACCTACGGTGTAATGCTCTTTACCAATACCAAGAGTCTCGGGGGACTTAAAAAATGCCTAAAAAATCCTGGAATAATTTCTTCCTTCATAGGACTTATAATAATGATATTTTCAATAAAGATACCTGCAGTATTCATGAATACTATAGATATGGTGGGAGGACTCACCACGCCGATATCCATGCTCATAATAGGGAGTCTCCTGTCAAGGAGCGAGCTCAAAAAAATCATAAAGGACAGGAGTCTGTATTACGGATCATTTATAAAACTTATACTTTTACCTGAAGTACTCTATTTTATTTCAATTCTGTCCGGCGACAATTCCACCGTCATAAAAACCCTCATTCTGATGCAGGCCATGCCTGCCGGTGCCTTTACCACAATTTTTGCAGAAAATTTCAATAAGGACAAGGAATATTCAGCTTTCATAGTTTCTTTTTCCTCACTGCTCTCCATAATAACCATACCTTTGATAATAAAGCTGTGTTTCTAGCAGGACCCGGCATTTACATTTTTTATCCTAACGCTGCCATTGCCATACTCCCAGCTTCTCAAAGTGGGAGATAAGTACTGCTGCGCACCTGAACCTAAAAATCACTTTACGGTGAATTTTTTAACGGAATCTGTCATAACTTTGGCGGTACTGCTCAGCTTATCCACAGAAGACGATATTTCTTCCGTAGATGCACTTACCTCTTCAGAAGTAGCCGACACCTCTTCTGCCGAGGCAGATACCTGCTGTGCCGTAGAAGATGCGCTTTCAATCCTTCCGACTATCTGATTTTTTTTATCATCTATTTTTGAAGCCGAACTGCTTATCAGCCTGGCTTCTGAATCCACAGTACCCACAGCCTTTGAGATGCCCATAAAAGCTTCAATAGAATCCCCGACCGCATCTATCTGCTGTTTCAATTCAATATTGACATCTCCTGCAGACTTTACCATCAATTTCGTGTCATCATATATTTTTTCTATCAAATGAGCTATATTGCCGGCAGATTCCTTGGATTTTTCCGCCAGTTCTCCTATTTCACTCGCAACTACTACGAAGCCCTTACCTTTTTCTCCAACTCTGGCGGCTTCTATAGAGGCATTCAAGGCAAGGAGATTAGTCTGGTCAGTTATATTGTCTATAACATCTACAATACTATCTATCTGTTTTATGCCTTCATTCAAATTGTTGATTTTATTCATAAAATCCTTGAAAGAAGTACTTACACCATTTATGGAATCCTTTAAAATTTTCATCTTGTCATTGCTGTCCATTGACATTTCATTTATATTCCCGATACTCTTATACATCTCCTGTATAGACTTTACAATGTTTTCAATTTCCAGTGCAAAATTATTTACTATGGAGTTGATTTTATCCAGATCTTCCGCCTGTGACTCCGAGCCTTTGGCAACTTCCTGTATGGTATCCGCCACGTTCTGCGACGAAGATGCAATTTCATTTGAAACCGAGGACAGGTTAACGGATTGTTCCTCTACACTGCCGGAATTGCTTTTAACATTGTCAATAATACCGGATAGATTTTCAATCATCTTGTTAAACCCGGAACTCAATTTTCCTATCTCATCATCTCCGGATATGTCAGACCTCACAGTAACATCGCCCTCAGCCGCAGTATCCATAGAAACCAGTAATTTTCCAAGAGGGGTAGTGATATTAGAAGAAAACTTAAGTCCTATAAAGATTGCAAGAAGTGCTATAACCAAACCAATCGCAGAGTTTATAAAAAGTATATTTCTTGTATCTTTATTTACTTCGCTCATATTCTGGGATGCTGCCAAAATCCACTTGACGCCGGGTATCACAATATATCCGGATAATTTTTTACTTCCATTATACTTATAGGTTCCCACACTGCTTTCAACATTCTGCCCGTCTTTAACCCTGTCGGCAACACTTTTTATTACATTATTTTGCACAGGTTTCAATATCTTATCCTTGTCGGGATGGGACAACATCATGCCGCGGCTGTCTACCATATATGCATAACCCGTAGAGCCAAATTTTATTTTGGATAGGCTTTTAGTGAAAAAATCAGTATATACGGTATTGGCAATAACACCTATAACCTTCCCGTTTTCATCTTTTACCGGTGCCGCGAAGACAATCACCGATTTTCCCTTTATCTTTGACTTCATAACATCGCCTACGCATTCTCTTCCTGAAATTGCCTCCTTGAAATATTTCCTGCTGCTCAAATCAACTTTTACATTATCCGGATCACTATCACAGATTATCATGGCACTGGAATCTACCAGAGAGAGATGTTGATGATCTTTAAGTCTTTGGAATTTTTTCTTCAGTACCAGATCGGCCGGACTTTCACCAGTACCATAGTTCTTGAAAAATTCGTCCCTGCCTTCCTGCTGCCTTGTCTTAGCTGCATCTACAATCTCCTTCTGCTGTGAAAGCATGTATGCTTCATTTTTTTCATTTTCCACAATATCGTTTACATGGTTTGAAACTAAGCTGGTACTCAGACTCATATTATTTTTACTGCTTTTTAGCATTGCCCTCGAGTTTACAAAATAAACTGTTAAACTTATAACAATTATTGGTACAGCTACTATAAACAATACAAACAACGGCATCTTCTTTTTAATTTCCATATCAATTACCCCCTATATTACTTTTGTCATATATGTTTCCCAGTTTATCGTCTACTTTCAGGTTTTTTTTATAGGTATTTCTTCTATAATTTTTCAAAATATAAAAAAGAAGTGAATTCTTCAATAAATTCACTTCTCCCGCTGTTTGATCTGACTATTCAAAAACAACTATGGACTTTTTATTCTTTATTCTTAAAAGCGCTGTTTCCAGCACCCTCAAAACATGGTTCAAATCCTTAAGTTCAAGATATGCCGTTGCCATGTCCTGACCTATTGCAATGTCCATATAATTTGGTTCACTGCATAAAAGAGCTCCTTTATCTGTGCCGAGAACCGGACTTGTAAATATGTTTCCGTCCAGCAGTTTAGAAATCCTGTCAACTTCAAGCACTCCTGTTCCCGGTTGTATACGCTGCATTTGAAGGTATAAATCAGGACTTACAACAAGTACATATTTTCCGTAAATACCCTGCTCAGTTAAAATCTTCACTGCTGAAGCGACATCTGAAAATGGGTTTTCTCCAGACTTCCAGTCACTTTTCTCCATTTTGTTGATACCCACGGCATTAAAGATTCCCTCATATCCGAAACTTTCATCTCCCAGAAAAATTAGCTTGTCCTCTTTTCGTGCACATGTTTCGGCAGCAGCTATAACCGGAGACAGATCCAGAGGATAATCAAATTTTTCACTATTTTCAATGTCTCTCCAGAGAAGAGTAAAGTCATTATACAACAGAGGGATTTCTTCGTACTTCCTTCTCCCGATCCTCGATATTCCGCCTGCGGTTTCTTCTTGCACTGATTTTCCAATATCGGTGCTGTCCAAATTTATGCTCTGCATGCCTACGCCAAGAGGTCCGAATATATTCAAAAAGCGCCTTCCAACTAGTACCCTGCTTGCAGTGTCCACAACTGTATCATCTATTTTTTTCCACAAATCGGCCGAAAAAGGTGCACTTTCCCTTGATAAATAATCCATGACAATTCCCTCCTTAGTCCTTTATTAAACTTCCAACAGTTTTTTGGGTGGATTCATCTTTAACCGCTGTCTTCTTTACTTCAGGAATTTGAATATTCAATTCTTCCATCATTTCCGCAACTTCCGTTTCGCCAGATGCAAAATGTACCGCTTCATCGGGGTCAAGTATTTTGAGCAGTGACATAAGTTCCCCTACATGTGCTTTCTCCTCGTCTCTTATATCTGCTATCACCTTTTTAGCTGCAGCATCATCCGTCGCCAGTACATGGGATTCATATAAATATATAGCTTCAAGTTCTCCTGCAATATCAAGTCTTACAGCCTGAATTAGTTCTTCCTTGGTCATTTTCCTGTCTACATTTCCCTGAAAAGGATTTGCAAAATTTGGCATGATGATCTACCTCCCGTTATTTTAAAAATATTTTGAATCATCACATACGCTAATTTATATTATATGATAATTCTTTTCCAAATACAAATATGTATATGAAACCATATTTACTGAATTTCTCAATTTAAAGCTGACTTTTAACCTTAAACTTCCAATTAATCCATATGTCTAAATTTTCGAGAATTTTACATTTTAAATTTGTTAAAATTGCATATACTGCCTATTTTATTTGAAAATTGAATAAAATCAAGTACAAAAAATAGTATAATTCAATAAAAAATTCAAGTATATTGAAAAAATATAAAAAAGGGTATACAATAATTGTGTCAGATAAACTGTGTAAAATCGGCATTATAAACATTTACATATCAAGTATGTCAATAGGAGGAGGATTACGCATGGAACTTAATAAAAAAATTGATGAAATGAAAGAAGAACTGATCAAATCAGCCCAGGAAGTAATCAAAATCAAAAGCACTCTCGATGGAGAAAAACCAGGCATGCCTTTTGGCGAAGGCGTAGGAAAAACACTTGATAAAGCTCTTGAAATTGCAGCGGACCTTGGATTCAACACATATAAAGAAGAAGAGGGATATTATGGATATGCGGAATATGGCAAGGGAGACGATTATGTAGCTGTTCTGGGGCATATGGATGTAGTACCAGAAGGAGACAATTGGATTCACCCGCCTTATGCAGCAGAAATCCATGAAGGTAAAATTTATGGCAGGGGTTCACTGGATGACAAGGGACCTACAATGGCTGCCCTTTTCGGGTTAAAAGCTATAAAAGAACTTAAAATACCGCTTTCAAAAAAAGTAAGAGTTATTTTCGGGACAAATGAAGAAACGGGAAGCTCCGAAATGAAGGTATATAATAAGAAGGAAAAAGTTCCAGTATCCGGATTCACACCAGATGCAATGTATCCACTTATAAATGCCGAAAAAGGAATAAGAAGATTTCACATCGTCAAAGATCTAAACCCTTCAGAAGGTAAAATTAAAATCAAATCGTTAAAAGGTGGAATAAGACCAAATATGGTCCCCGACAAGTGTAGTACCGTGATAGGTACAAAAGATCCAGACGGTATTGTAAAAGCAGTAAAGGACTTTGCCGGCAAAAAAGGTTACAATATGAAAACTGAAACCGCAGACGGAGACGTAGTCCTCCACACTTTCGGGGTAGGAGCCCATGGAAGTATGCCCGAAATGGGCAAGAATGCCGTAATGCAGACTTTTGAATTTTTAGGGACTATCATTGGAGGACCTTCTCCTCTTGCAGAATATATAAACTTCTTTAACAAATATGTTGGATTTGAGACAGAAGGCACTTCACTTAAAATAGCATGTGAAGACAAACCATCAGGAAAATTGTCATGGAATGTCGGAGTTGCCGAAATCAACGATAAAAAGGCAGATCTGTGGATAGACATGAGATATCCTGTTACTGCAGACGGTGAAAAAATAATGGACACTGTTTCCATGGAATTTGCAAAATGCGGTGCAAAAATAGAAGACGTAAAAGCCGATAAACCCCTTTATTTCCCTGAAGACAGTAAATTGGTCAAAATCCTTCTCGAAGTCTACAAAGAACAAACGGGAAAAGAGGGAAAAGCCTATGGGATAGGTGGCGGAACTTATGCCAAGGAACTTTCAAATATAATTGGATTCGGGCCAATATTCCCCGGGAAGCCGGACCTTGACCACCAAGCCAACGAATATATTGAAATTGAAGATCTAATAATGAATGCCAAGATATACGCCCATGCAATATATGAACTTGCGAAATAAATTTTAAAGATATTACAAAAACCAGCACCTAAAATGCAGGGGTGCTGGTTTATATTTCAATGATCGTGTGGGTTTTTGGACACTATGTTTATAGCAAGTGCTATTTCCTTTATCACGTTAGTAGTAAATTCTCTAGAAAGTTCATTGGTTTTAGTATACAAGAGACCTTTTTCCGTAGATATGTATTTAGGCTTGAGATTGTTTAAAACTATGGCCTTTATATCATCAATACACCGAGGACATTTACATATATTATCGTAATTTTCCAAAACTCTTGGCAAAAGCTCGTCAACTACATCTTCCATATAATTTCTTACCAGCTGTCCCACCCTCTTTTGAATCTATTTTATATCACTTATATAATAACATAAAATTTGCCCTATTGCTCCCGGGAATTTTTTTCAAAGGAACCTCGTCCCCAGTTCTCTATAGACACTTTTACATTTACATCTATACTGGAATCAAGCACTTCTTTGTCCCAGTCCACATTGCTCCACCTTCCATATTTGGCTGCAGCATATTTACCAAGACCCAGGCAGTCAGTTTTATATTCCGTCTTCATTTTATTTATAACCGAGCAGCAATTTCTATGTACCTTTTCTCCGATTTTCTCTTCAAAAGCTCTTTTGGCACTCTCGTTCTTTGAAATATCCTTAAAATAAGTATTTGTAATCACACTACCCTTTAATTTCAAATTTATCGTAAAATGAAGCTTCCCATGAATTTTATCCACATTGACTTTTCTAAATGAATTCGCATAAAGATCCGCATAATTCCTGGAATCTTTTTGCAAGCTCACAATTCCACATACTTTGTTATCTCTCATCAAATTAAGCCATTTACTGTCATCAAAATTCGATTTTGCGACCATCTTTCCATTTTTAAACAGGGCCATTCCCGATACCTCTATATTGTCTCCATTTGTTTCAATATAGGGCACCACGGGATTAGTACCCTCAACATAAAGTGAAGTATACAGATCTGTTATTTTTATATTCTTAGGAAAAAAGGAATAATTAAACTCGTTTTTCAAAAGGCCTTCTATAAAATCGGAGGAACTTGGATAGCCTTCAACCTTATGGGAAAGCATATCTTCAGCCTTTCCCCTGCATATTGCAAAATAACCCGTATCATTAAGCTGGGGGTTTTTAAACAATATGTCAACTATGGGTTCAAGTCCGTAGGCAGCACTGCTTTCACTTACTATATACACCTTTTCAAAACCCAATATTGTTTTCTTATCCGCTTTCGACTGTCTGTTTTCCCTGGTTTGACCTAAAGTTTTTCCAACTCCCTTTCTCACTGTGCTGCTTACCTTGACATTCTCGTCATCGCCGCTAATGCCCCTAAATATATACGTGGACAACGGTATGCTGTACGATACCGACCCAGGAGTCTTGTATTCGACATCCGAACCGAGCCCAGCCACTATTTCCATATTTTCAACTATATCCGAATTTTTTATACCCGTTATGAAAAATGAAAATATTATAACTAAAAGGGGTATTATGATCAGAAATTTATTTTTCTTCATTTAAACCATCCTTTTTCAAAAGTCCTATAAGACAGATCACAGTCAAAAACACTATGTTGAATAAAGTGTATTTTGGAACTATAAATTTCAGAAAAGTTCTACGGGCTTCTTCGTTTATATAATTAGAAGACATCAACACTATAAAGGGAAATAAAATTACGGACAGCTTCTTTATTGAAAGTTTTTTAAACATATCCTTCAATATGAATACGGATGCAAAATAACTGTTGGAGATGGTTTTAAAGTTTACTATGCTCCATAAAAACATGAATATAAATCTAAAATTGTTTATTATAGGTATTTCAATTGATTTAGTAGCTATGAGTATCGACCAAAATGACTTTTTTATCAAATCTATTCCGCAGTAGTATATGGTCAGGAAAGTCAGGGACGAATACAAAATTATCAGAAACAGCACCCCTTTTAACATATAACTTTTAAATTTTTCCCTATCACTAACCAGAGGATAAAACAAAAATATTATTTCTATACCACCGTAGGAAAAACATGACTCAACGCTCGCCTTAAATAGGGATTCAACACTGCTGTCAAACAGCGGGAGCACATTTAAAAGTTTTCCTCTGCCCAGTGCAACAAGAGGAATAAGGGCGACAACTATGGTAAACACAAAGATCAACTCGTTTATATTTGCCAGGGGTCTTAAACCGCTGTAACTGGATATTGCCCCCAGAGAAACTATGAATACGAGCAATTTTATAGGAGACATAAAATACATTATAAAAGTACTCAAAAGGATGGTCAAACCCGATGCAACGGTTGTAGTATAGAGTATAAAATTAAACATAAAAAGCAAATTGAGTAAATTTCCAAAAACCTTTCCCAAAAATTTTCTGCTCAATTGCAATATGTTTTCATCCGGAAATTTGTTCTGCAGTATATCTGCAATATACACTATGTACAGAGGATAAATACCTCCTATAATAACCGAAACCCAGCCATTTTGCTTTGCAATTTCAGTTACTTGGTTTGGCAGATCCATCAATCCTATACCTATTGCAGTACCTGTCAAAATACAAAGCAGCTGATATGAAGTTATCTTACTTTCAGAACTGTTTTGCATTTAATGTCTCCCCCTAAATTTTTTCATGGAATTTCCCATCCTGATCTTGTTCTTATTCGGCATGGATTCAGGTCTTTTGTCCATATTCCACAATTGGCCCCTGATGAATATGTCCTTCAAATCGTTCTTTTTTAAGGAGAGGTACTGTACTCCAAAAGTATCCATTGAAAACAAATGCAGCAAGATCAAATACCAGCCTGCAGCTATACCCACAATTCCAAATATGTCTGCAAGTATTATCATTGGAAACCTCGCTATACGTATGGAAAGTGACATGTCATAGTTTGGAATGACAAATGTTCCAATTACGGCAGTCCCCACGACCACGAGGGTGGCAGGACTCACAAGCTTTGCCCTCAATGCAGCATCTCCGATTATAAACCCACCGACAAGGCTGAGAGTCTGACCTATTTTTCCGGGCAGCCTCAGCCCTCCTTCCCTCAGAAATTCCACTATCATTTCCATACACAATATTTCAATCAATGGAGTCAGCAAAAGTCCCTGTCTCGTGGATACCAGCGGGAGGAGAAATTTCACCGGTATAAGTTCCGAATTAAACTTTATAAATGACAGGTAGGCGGCAGGGAGAGTTATGACCAAAATAACAGCGAGAAGTCTCAGTATTCTGATCATGGAGGACAGTATGCTTCTCTCGTAATAATCTTCCACTGCCTGAAAAAATTCTATGAACAATGCCGGTACCACAAGGGCATACGGTGTACCCTGACATAATATTGCGGCCCTTCCTTCCAATAAATCATTTATGACTATATCAGGTCTCTCCGTTGCAAAACACTGCGGAAACAAACTATATGGGTGGCCTTCTATATACTGTTCTATTATACCTGCCCCCGTTATTGAATCCACATCTATAGAAGACAATCTGTCACGTATCTTCTCCATAACGCTCTCGTCTGCAATGCTGTCTACATACATCAGTTTTATATCCGTCTGCGTGTATTTCCCCAAAGTAAAATTTTCAATGGTCAGATCCTGGTGTTTTACCATCCTTCTGATCATGCTCACATTTGTCTCCAGGTTTTCCACAAAACCCTCTCTTGAACCTCTGACTGAATACTCATTTAAAGGTTCCGATATCTGCCTGTATTTTCCATCTTTTGTATCTATTACTATAAACTCGTCTACCTGCTCTATAATAAGCACGGTGTTTCCGCGCTTCATCGCAAATATGGCCTTGTTAGCGTCATTTTCTACGGATGTGCTGCTTGAAGTTATATACTTCTTGCATATTATATCGCATATATCCGCCGACAGGCACAAATCACCCTTCACCTGCAGCATAAGAGGTTTCAATATATTTAAATTTATAGATTCCCTGTCGGCAAGAGAATCCACGTAGAGGAGCACGGCCTGTACTGGCAGCTTACTTCCTATCTCAAAATATCTTTTTATAACAGTATCCGTGTTTCCGAGTCCGTCAACAATCTTTTGTATATTGTCATTCATGTTGAAATCATCCATAAATATCACCCATGTTAGTTTTAGATTGTTTTAGATAAATTATGCAAATACTTCAAAAATAAAAGCCGGTTTTATAAGATTTTACATCTCTGTCTATAATCTTTTCATCCCCACACAATCTTCCCACCAGCAGTGGAGAGTTTTCGTCATGCATCGATAAACTTCTCTCAACAATATCACCGCTGGAATTTGCATAACAGTACAGACAGTTATGACCACAGCTGTTGTAAGCTCCTATATCGATGCTTTTCACACACCCGCATGCCTTTCTCTGATTGGGATCCTTTTCTACAGACAGCTTTTGTCCCACAATATGGGAAATCAGCTTATCATCTATGCATCTGCCATGGGAAATATTAAACCTGGACAAATCTATATCCTCCGAGCAAGTTTCAACGGTCAGATCATACCTAAATGCTATTTTCGAAAACTTTTCAGCCAGCTGAAACATGTCATTTTTCCCTATGGGTAAAACATTTATACTGCGTAAATTACGCTCGGTCTTCCTATATAAATCCAAAAAGCTAATAACACATTTATCAGTATAGGGACCCAATTTTTCAGCAAGATATTCAAAACATTTACAGTGGTACTCTTTAGTAAATCTATCAGTCAGCACTATTGGATCATATCTCCATATCACCCTGTCCCTGCCGATTTTCAAGGATAGTTTAATGAAAGTGTCTATGAGATATTCTTTTCCGGGTACATTTTTCTCCAACGTTCTGTCATAGGGGTTCAAAGTAAATTGAAAATAATAGTTGTACTCTCTGATTTCATCAAGCCTGTCAAGCATCTTCCCGGGATCTTTGGTCCAAAATGCTATACAATCCACAATTTCCGGATTTAAATTTATTTTGCCGACCTGTTTTGTATTAAATGGATTCCTTACCAGTACAAATCCCTCTTTTATTCTGTTGAAAAACCATTTGCTGTAAAAAGCCGGTATGTCTGTTCTTCTGCTTACACTCAGTATCACCCGATATCCCTCCATTTCTCACAAAATCTAGAATCAACCCAATTATACCAAAAAGTGCCGCTACTTTCACTTTTTGCTCTCCATCCACAAATTTGCTGCAAACCCGTATTAAAAAATCTGAATTTAATATATAATGGAAATATACTATCAAGTGATTCTCAGGTCCAGGTGGGTTCGCCTGCCGAACCTAAGAATCACCTTATCCAGACGCACAGCAGTGCTTATCTCCCACTTTGAGAAGCTGGGGGTATTAGCAATGGCAGCGTTCGGATAAATTTTTATCGCCAAAGGAGGATTTATTCATGAAAATCACTGAAGGCTACATGCCATATCTGAAATACAAAACTTATTACCGCATAGTGGGAAAATGCACAGGAAACAAAAAACCACTTCTGCTATTGCACGGCGGTCCCGGCTCCACACACAATTATTTTGAAGTGCTCGACAAAGCTGCAGAAGATGGACGTGCACTTATAATGTACGATCAATTGGGATGCGGATTGTCTTCAATACCTTCCCGCCCCAATCTATGGAACGCAGAAACATGGATTGAGGAATTAATCCAGCTTCGCAAATATCTCAACCTGGATGAAGTTCACCTGCTTGGTCAGTCCTGGGGCGGAATGATGGCAATTCAATATGCCTGCCAATACAAACCAAAGGGAATAAAGAGCTATATACTGGCCAGCACTCTGCCTTCCTCCACACTATGGAAAAAGGAACAGCGCCGGAGAATCAAATACCTTCCACAAAAAATGCAGAATGCCATCGCAGAAGCAGAAAAAACCGGGGACTATTCTTCAGAAAAATACAGAGAAGCCGAATCGGAATTCATGCTCCGCTACTGTGCAAGCCCGGTGAGTCCAGATTCCCCCGAATGTTTAAGACGTCCGAAAACTGCCGGATCAGAATCCTATTTAACCGCATGGGGTCAAAATGAGTTTACTCCGACAGGTACATTAAAAGATTTTGATTTTCTGGAAGAAATTCAAAATATCCAGGAACCGTGTTTAATAACCAGCGGCCTTACTGATCTCTGCTCACCGCTTATTGCAAAAACAATGTATGACAAAATTCCCAATTCAGAATGGGAGTTATTTGAATTCAGCCGCCACATGGCTTTTGTAGAAGAAAACAAAAAATATATAAAAATACTGACCAACTGGTTAAACAAAAACGACTGACCGTAAAATAGGCGGATATAAATCTCCACACAGCTGCATGCCAAAGGGATAGCATGGTTGCTTGTCCAGAGCTGCTGAGGCTGAAGAAGATGCTTGT
>ENA-UOOI01002712-UOOI01002712.1-fermentation-metagenome-genome-assembly--contig:-NODE-2712-length-14658-cov-4.102102_pt1 | contig 14658 bp, 10 predicted proteins | sample MGYA00245779_ERZ724027 | MGnify/ENA primary metagenome ERZ724027 (study PRJEB28704, sample SAMN03018318) | fermentation metagenome | biome: anthropogenic terrestrial biome; feature: soil; material... | reverse complement strand
TTCTCCAGCTGCTTTCTCCAGGATGGCGAAAACATGAAAAAGCAGCTGGAGAAAGCAGGGTATGAAGTTGACTTACAGTATGCGAGCAATGATGTGGCAACACAGGTATCACAAGTTGAAAACATGATTTCCGGAGGATGTGATGCACTTGTTATCGCTCCAATCGATGGGGAATCTCTGGGAACTCCTCTTAAGACTGTAGAGGAGGAGAACATACCGGTTATTTCCTATGACCGCCTGCTTATGAATTCAACAGTGGTATCCTATTATGCCACATTTGATAATAACCTGGTAGGGCAGAAACAAGGAGAGTACATTGTTGAAAAACTTGACCTGGACAATGCTAAAGGACCGTTTAACTTGGAAATCTTCACAGGCGACCCGGGAGACAATAATGTAAATTTCTACTACGGTGGGGCAATGGATGTTCTGCAGCCTTATATTGATGATGGGAAACTGGTAGTTCAGTCCGGGCAGGTTAAAAAAGAAGAAGTTGCTACTGCCGACTGGTCCACAGAAAAGGCACAGGCGAGAATGGACGCAATTCTGGCATCAAACTATGCTGACAAAAAACTAGATGTTGTTCTTTGCTCAAATGATTCCACCGCTTTGGGAGTGGAAAATTCACTGGAAGCAAATTACAACGGAGAGTGGCCGATTGTTACAGGGCAGGATTGTGATAAACCGAATGTAAAGAATCTGGTGGCAGGCAAACAATCCATGTCAGTATTCAAGGATACCCGGAAATTAGCGGAGCAGGCTGTCGAAATGGTGGATGCCATCATGAGCGGTGAGGAAGCAGAGACGAACAACAACGAAGATTACGATAATGGAACTGGCGTTATACCTTCATATCTATGTGAGCCGGAAATTGTTACGACCGACAATTACAAGGAGATGTTAATTGATTCGGGATATTATACAGAAAATGATGTTAAGTAAGAAGGAGTGAATGCAAATGCAGGCGATGACAGAGTGCTCGCCTGCATTTGTAAAAGGAGGGAAAATATCTTTGAATGAGATTTTACTGGAAATGGAAAACATTACAAAAAAATTTCCCGGGGTAAAGGCTCTGGACAGGGTGAATTTACAAGTGGAGAAAGGTGAAATACATGCGCTGGTCGGGGAAAACGGTGCGGGAAAATCTACTCTTATGAACGTGCTAAGTGGAGTCTACCCGTATGGTACATATGAAGGCAATATTATATACGACGGTGAAGTATGCGAATTTAGTAAGATCAAAGACAGTGAAGAAAAGGGAATCGCGATTATTCATCAGGAGCTGGCTCTTATCCCTGAGATCACAATAGGAGAGAACATGTATCTGGGTAACGAAAAAGGGAAGGCCTATGCAATAGACTGGGATATGACTTACGGAGAAGCCGATAAATACTTAAAGAAGGTAGGACTCTCGGAGTCCTCCCGGGCATTGGTCAAAGATATAGCCGTTGGCAAACAACAACTGGTAGAGATTGCAAAAGCACTGTCTAAAAATGCAAAACTCCTAATATTAGACGAACCCACGTCTTCGCTGAATGAGGCAGACTCACGGGCATTACTTGACCTTTTGCTTGCTTTCAAGAAACAGGGTATGACTTCTATCATAATTTCCCATAAACTAAATGAAATCGCTTATGTGGCAGACAAAATAACCATACTCAGGGATGGTTCCACAATTGAGACATTGGATAAAAAAAGAGATTCCTTCACAGAAGAAAGAATTGTAAGGGGAATGGTAGGCAGGGAACTTACGAATCGTTTTCCGAAGCGCAAGGAAAAAAACATTGGTGAGGTGGCACTGGAAGTAAAAAATTGGAACGTGTATCATCAGCATTATACCGAACGCAAGGTAGTAGATAATGTTTCCCTGAATGTAAGAAGAGGAGAGGTACTTGGAATCTCAGGGCTTATGGGGGCAGGAAGGACAGAGCTTGCCATGAGTATTTTTGGAAAAAGTTATGGCAGAAATATTTCAGGTGAACTTTACATTGACGGTAAAGAAGTAAAACTTCATTCCGTGCAAGAAGCAATTGAACATAAAATTGCATACGTGACGGAAGACAGAAAAGACAATGGTCTGATTTTAAGTAATCCTATTAGGGTCAATACATCTCTTGCCAATTTAAAAGGTGTGAGCAGTCACGGAGTAATAGATAAAGATAGGGAAGTCAGTGTTGCCGAAGAATACAGGAAAAAACTAAAAACAAGGTGCCCGAGTGTGGAACAGAATGCAGGGAACTTAAGCGGCGGTAATCAGCAAAAGGTTCTTCTTGCCAAATGGATGTTTGCAGAGCCTGATATATTGATTCTGGATGAACCCACCAGGGGTATCGATGTTGGGGCAAAGTATGAAATTTACTGTATTATAAATGAGCTGGTTTCAGCAGGAAAATCTGTAATCATGATTTCTTCAGAACTTCCGGAAATCCTTGGGATGTCCGACAGAATATATATCATGAACGAAGGAAGAATTGTGGGAGAGGTAAATGCAGAAGAGACAACTCAGGAAGCGATTATGTCACGTATACTAAATTCAGGAAAAGGAGCCTAGGAGATGGAGAGAGAAAGGATATCATCATTCTTAAAAAAATACACCATGGTTATTGTACTGGTCATTGTTACCATGTTTTTTACATGGAGAACCGGGGGGAGAATGCTGCTTCCACAAAATGTGACCAATCTGATTTCACAGAATGCCTATGTGTTTATTCTTGCAACCGGTATGCTGCTGTGTATACTGACAGGGGGGAATATCGATCTCAGTGTGGGCTCAGTTGTATGTTTTACCGGAGCCATAGGAGCAACTTTTATGGTAAACTATAAGATAAATATAGTTGCTTCCATACTAATTATGCTGGCAACAGGGCTGTTGGTTGGAATATGGCAGGGATTTTGGATAGCATATCGAAGGATTCCTCCATTTATCGTTACCCTTGCAGGTATGCTGATGTTCAGGGGATTATCGAATATTGTACTGCAGGGGTATACAATCGCTCCATTGCCGGAAGGTTATCTGGCTCTGTTTAACAATTATATTATTGACTTTTTTCATGGAAGTAATATCAATATTACCTGCATATTGTTTGGTGTAATTATGACGGCAGTTTATATATTTGCTACATTCAGGGGAAGAAAATCAAAAATTAAAAAAGGCTATACTGTATCGGCATTGAGTAGTGATATAATTAAGTGTATTATTATTGGGGGAGTAATCCTGGTTTTTTCATGGAGACTGGCACAGTATAAAGGACTACCAAACATTTTGTTGTGGGTTCTTATAATAGTCCTAATATACGCATACATAACATCTAAAACGACGATTGGGCGGCATTTCTATGCCGTGGGCGGAAATGAAAAAGCGGCCGAGTTGTCAGGCATCAACACCAACAGAGTATACTTTATTGCCTATGCAAACATGGGCCTGCTCGTAGCGGTAGCTGCCATGGTGACAATAGCACGCTTGAACTCAGCGAATCCCACAGCAGGAGACAGCTATGAGATGGATGCAATTGGATCCTGCTTTATCGGCGGCGCCTCTGCATATGGAGGAAGTGGCACCATTCCCGGAGTTATTGTCGGTGCCACACTGATGGGAGTTATTAACCTTGGAATGTCCATTATGGGGGTAGATGCAAACTGGCAGAAGGTGGTAAAAGGAATCGTATTGTTAGCTGCAATCATATTTGATGTGGAATCAAAAAAACGTACAAAATAGAGAAGTTGTTTTATCGAACGTTCGGATGGGGGATTACAGTCCCTCGTCCATGCTGAGGGTATATTTACATGAGAAAGTTTTTGTCACAAAACAAAATAGTATATTTCCTGGGAGTGCTCATAGTTGTCCTTGGGGTGATGTGCGCCGCGAATTACGGTCTGAGCAGAAGGTTTTTGAGTGAGGACATAGATAAGGAAGAAAATAAAAAGTATAAATACCATATTGCGATGATTAACGGAGATGATTCAGATATATTCTGGAATGACGTATATGCAGGGGCTGTTAATGCCGGGAAAGAATATAATATTTATATTGAGAACTGGGGGACAAATCTGGAAGATGACTATTCTGTTGAAGAACTTCTGGATATGGCTGTTGCCTGCAAGGTGGACGGGATATTAATTGAACCCGGGGAAGATAACAGGATTACAGAAACAATTGACCGGGCGGATGATGCAGGGATACCGGTTATTTCGATGGAAAATGATCTTCCCAACAGTAAAAGAAAAAGCTTTGTCACTGCCAATGATTATGTGTTAGGAGAGCTTTACGGGCAGGAAGTGCTTAACGCAGCGGAAGAATTGCCGAAAGAAGAAAGCTCCAAAGTTGCCGTGTTAATTGGTTTAAATGAACAAAACTCCGCTCCGTATCTGATTTATTCCGGAATAAGTGAAACTCTGGGAAATACCGGAAGGAATATAGAACTTTCAAATATTACAAGGACAGGCAAGGGCGGATTTGAATCAGAGGAAAAAATAAGAAAGCTGCTTTTAAATCCTGATAAAAGGCCGGATATTTTGGTTTGTCTTAGTGTCACAGATACAATAAGTGCTTATCAATGTGTTATTGATTATAATTTAGTAGGAAAGGTTCAGATTATTGGTTACTATGCCACCCCAAAGATTCTTGAAGGAATAGAAAAAGGGGTTATCCGCTCAACGGTTGCCATTGATGCAGAAGAAATGGGAAGTGAAGCTGTAAAAGGGATGAGTGAATATCTAAGGTCAAAATATATCAGTGAATATCTTTCGGTATCTTCTGAGTTAGTTACAAAGGACAATCTTAATAAATACGTCAGGGAGGATGAATGAGTATGGCCAGGAGGAGCCGGAAAAAGTCAATAAGAACAAAGCTGGTACAAGTTTTTGTCTTCGTTTTTACCGTTGTTTTTACCGTTAACGGGTATCTATATTTCAACCTTAATAGAACAATCCGGGAAATTGATAATGTTTACAGCAGCAATATTCAATTAAATGAAATGTCCGCCGTATTAGAAAAGGTGCAGGAGGTGCTTTACCAGTATCTGGATACAAGGGGATCGGATTTTCTGGAAAGCTATTATACCTATGAGCAGGAATACCGCAATATGGCAGAAAAGCTTAATACTACTGTTATCAGTAATCCGACTAAGCTCGCGGAGAAAAATATTTACAATATGTCACAAAGCTATTTTGAAAAGACGAATGATGCAATAGAAGCAAAACGGGGCAGAAATGTTACCGGATATAAAGAGGCCTACGAGAGTACGGAACGACTTTATGAGTTTCTTCAGTCCAGTATTAATAGTATGAATACAACAACATTTCTTCATAACTCTCAAAATTACTCTTTATTGCGTTCCTCTCTGAATTCTCTCCTCCTGGTTAGCATGATTTTACTTTTTGCGGTTGTGATAATAGCAACTCTCTGGATGATTTTTATGACAAGGAGCATTACGGAACCTTTGATAGAACTTGCCGGTGCAGCCAATGAAATTGCCCGGGGCAACATGCAAGTTGATTTTCCACTTGTAAATACCAAAGATGAGGTGGAGACAGTTGCAAAAGCATGCAATAAAATGATTACCAGTATTCGAAAACACATTAAGGAAACAAAAGACAATTATGAAAGAGAAAACAAATTACTTGAAAACGAACTGATTATAAAAAATGATTTGAAAGAAGCACAGTTAAAATATTTGCAGGCCCAGATTAATCCTCATTTTTTATTTAACACTTTAAATGCGGGAGCGCAGCTTGCTATGCTTGAGGGCGCTGAAAAGACCTGCATATTTATTCAAAATATGGCAGATTTTTTTCGTTATAATGTACGTAAAATTGATAGTGATACTACTCTTAAGGAAGAGCTGGATTTAGTTGACAGTTATATTTACATATTGAATGTCCGGTTTTCCGGTGATATTCACTATGACAAAATGATCGATGAACGTCTGTTGGACATCGTGATGCCCAGTATGATCCTTCAGCCTATTATTGAAAATTCAGTAAATCATGGCATAAAAGGTATGGAGGGGAAGGGGAAAATAAAGGTTTCGGTATATAGCGAGAGAGAAAAAGTTTGTATAAAGATTGAGGATAATGGAAAAGGAATAGATCCACTGATTGCCTCCGGAATTATGAGTGGAGAAAAGATGCATGATAAAACACAAGGAGGCTTTGAGGGCATTGGCCTTGATAATGTAATCAGCCGGATGAAACATTATTATAATACAGATCATGTGGTTGATATTGGCAGAAACCAATGTGGCGGCACACAAGTGATTTTATTTGTTCCAAAGAAAGGGGAGGTGCAGTATGATTAGGATATTAATCTGTGATGATGAAGGAATAGTGCAGCAGTCCCTGACGTTTATGATTGAGAAAAGTTTCGGAAAAGAGTGTGAGACAGAATCTGCAAGAAATGGAAGAACCGCCATTGAAATGGCCGAATCGTTTAGACCGGATATCGTTCTGATGGATATTCAAATGCCGGGGATCAACGGAATAGAAGCTATGCAGCAAATCAGGAGGAAAAGCCCAAATGTGCTTTTTATTGTTCTCACAGCATACGACAAATTTGAATATACCCAGCGTTCTATTGATGTAGGGGTTCTGGCTTATCTTACAAAACCAATTTCCAGGGATACTTTGACGGGAACAATAAGAAAGGCAATGAAATTAATAAAAGAGAAAAAAGAGACGGTAAGCCATAATCTCATGATACAGGAGAAGCTGGAAACGGTGATTCCCATAGTTGAAAATGGTTTTATTTATAGCCTTCTCATCGAAGGTATGGATAAGGACTATATGAAGTATCGAGAACTGCTAAGCATAGAGGATGAGTATGGATATGTTATAGTTATTGAATGCGGAGATGAATTGCATAAAGGAGTACTGGATAATCCTGTTGGATCAGGAATAAGGTTTCAAAAACAAAATGTGGCATTCAGAGAAATCGTGAAAGAAACGATAAATGGGATTATCAGTAATATTATGGCAAATAAAATAATTATAGTTGTACCTTGCCGGGATGGAGAGGAAAGCTACGATGACCGGGTTCTGAAAATTGATGTTATGCGCGGAATGCTTAGAAGGACAGAACGGCAGATGGAATTGAAGTTTAAGGCGGGAATTGGTTCGGTAAAGAAATGGGAATTGATGTCAGAGTCCTATCACGAGGCAATAGAGGCAATAAATTATGGATTGGGAAAGGTCATACATGTGAAGGATATTTCTACAAATTATACTTATGAAGAAACCTATCTTTACGATCTGGAAGAAGAGTTATTAGATTCGATTAGTAAGGGAAATCCTGAGCAAACAAAAATCCTCAGTCAGGATTACTTCTCTTTTCTGAAAAAATGTACCCCTGTGCCGAATGAAGACGTACGGATAAAAATATTAGAGCTGGTTTTGCTGGCGGAGCATGAAGTATATTCCCGGGGAGGCGAGGCAAACAGGTTTGGAGAAAGAAAAAGATATCTCAATGTTATCCTTTCTTTTAAAAGCTATGAGGAGATTGAAATATGGTTTCTTAATAAACTGGCGGAGGCAAGCCGCAATATTTTGCTGAAACAGCAAAAGAAAAGTGAGAGTGTAGTTGAAAAGGCAAAGGAATATATTGAAAAAATTTTTTTTCATGAACTTACTTTGGAGGAAACGGCAAAAGCAGTAGGAATTAGCCCTTATTACCTGAGTAAATTGTTTAAAGATTCAGCCGGAATTAATTACATAGATTACGTGACAAAACTGCGGATAGAATGTGCAAAAAAGGGACTTAGGGAGGGGAAAAAGAGCATAAAAGAAGTCTGTTATGAATCGGGGTACTCAGAACCCAATTATTTTAGCCGTATTTTTAAAAAATGGGTAGGAGTGACTCCCACTGAATATAAGGAAGGCAGGGCGATACAATGAGGAGAAGAGTCGGAGGGATACTTCTTGTTTTCATCTTGCTTATAGGCCTGAGTGTATCATGCAGTAAAAGTAATGAAACACAGCCCATGGAAAATAAGGATAAAAAAAGCGAGATACAGATAGGCATAATATTTGATACATTTGTACTGGAAAGGTGGACGAGGGACAGAGATGTATTTGTGTCCACGGTTCAGAAAATGGGGGCAGAAGCAGATGTGCAGAATGCGGGTGGTGATGTCAATAAGCAAAAAGAGCAAATCAGAAGATTTATAGAGCAAAAAGTAGATACTATTGTAATTGTTGCAGTAGATTGCTTCGCACTTAGTGAGGAGGTGGAAGAGGCAAGAGCATCGGGAATTACCGTAATATCCTATGACAGGCTGATCCAGAACAGTGTTACCGATCTGTATATTACGGTAGACAATGAGCAGGTAGGACGAGAAATGGGAAAAAATATTATATCTGAGCTGCCTGCGGGTGGTAAGGTAGTTATGATATGCGGACCGGAGGCGGATACTAACAGTCTGGAAGTGGCAAAGGGGTTTGAAGAAGAAATTGCCGGCACAAATCTTGAGATTGTTAGTAAGACGCATGTACAATCCTGGATTTCAGAAAACGGATTTCGGGCAGTCAATGAAGTCATCCGGACAGTGCCGGAATTTGATGCCATAATGTGTGGAAATGATGGATTTGCCGGTTATGTAATTAAGGCGTTGAGTGAACAGCAAATGGCAGACAAGGTGGCAGTGACTGGTCAGGATGCAGATATAGAAGCATGCCAGAGAATTGTAGAAGGAACCCAATCTATGACTGTATATAAACCTATAGAAGAACTGGCGAGCACTACTGCCGAGTGTGCAGTAGAGTTGGCTAAAGGTGAAGCGCTCGATGAAAAGATAAGAGAAGGAATGGGAGAAAAGGAGACAGAAACAGGAAAGAAAGTCCCGTATTATAAGTTAATGCCTGTAGCGGTAACTGCAGACAATATAGACGAAGTGATAATTAATTCTGGATTTCACCTGCACGATGAAGTATACCTTAATGTGGGCGAAACAGAAATATATTAATAATGCACAATTTATACCAACATAAATAGTGTAATATAACGAATATCAAATAGAACATTAGATAAATATAAAATAATATTGAATAATCTAAACAATAATGCTATTATACAAGCATAAAAGAAAAAACAAATGTGGCACTTTAGAAAAGACTTAGCTGCTACACAAAAAAGGGAGGATTACATAATGAAAAGAAAACTTATCAATTGTTTCATGGCAGTTGTAATGGCAGCAACATTGTTTTCCGGATGCGGTTCCCAAGGAAAGACAGCTGATAGTTCTGGAAAGTCGGCGGATAGTACCGAAAAATCAGAGGATACTTCCGGTTCTGATTCAGGAGAAGCAGAGGCTGAAGCGGTGACGACGGTAGGACCTGATTCAGGAACACATATGGAGATGTGGGCTTTTGTGGAGATGCATAACACCTTTTATGCGAAGATGCTGGAGAAATGGAATGAAGAAAACCCGGACAGGCAGATACAGATCACATTTACAACGTATCCATTCGCTGATATGCACAATAAGATGATTATGGCCCTTCAGACAGGAGAGGGTGCACCGGATTTATGCGATATAGAACGAGGACAGTTTCCTAATTTCCTCCAGGGAGAGGTTCAGCTTTATCCGTTAAATGATGCGCTGGAACAGTACGAAGATGATTTGGTTCCGTCCAGGATCGAAATCTATTCAAAAGATGGAAAAAATTATGGGGCCCCGACACATGTGGGAGCAACGGTCATGTTCTACAATGATGAAATATTAAAAAAATATGATATCGACTATACAAAGATTAAAACCTGGGATGATTATACGAAAGCAGCTGAACAACTGAAAGAAGCATCAGGCGGAAAAGTAAAGATGACTTCTGTGGATACAGGAGGAACCGACTGGCTATGGCTTGCAATGGCTGAAAATAAAGAAGACTGGGTAAAAAAGAATGGAAAAGCATTCATTCCAGATGCAATTCCCCAAATGCTGAAAATGCAGCAGGGGTGGCTGGATGACGATCTTGCTATGGTGTCGCCGGATGGACAGGTTGATCTCGAGGCAGGTTTTCAGAATATCCTCGACGGAAATATTGCATCTTTCCCGAAAGCAATGTGGTATATGAGCCGTTTCCTGAACTATATGCCTGAAGAAAAAGGAAAATGGGCGATGGCACCCTGTCCGGTGTTTGAAGAGGGACAGCCGCGTTCGGTTGGCATCGGAGGAACAGGAACTGTAGTAACAAAACAGTCAGAAGATCCTAAGCTTGCTGCAGATTTTATTACCTACGCAAAATGTTCAAAAGAAGGATGTATTGGAATCTGGGAGAACCTTGGATTCGATGTATGCAACACCTCTGTCTGGGCAGATCCGGAAATTACTCAGGATACTTCCAATCAGTATATTGCCTTCTTTAAAACCAATCCCTTTGATGTGCTAAATGAAATCAAAGACGAAGTTGAGGCGATTACTGTAAATGAGAATACGTTTACTTTGGGTGATTACCTGAATACAACAACGTTAAATGCGATCCTTCAGGATGGTTCTAAAATTGATGATGAAATAAAGGATGCCAAAGACTATATGGAGGTTGAACAAGATTAAAAGGAGTAGTGATGGCTATGAAGTTGAAAAAATTTTTGTATTCCAGAAAAGCAGCCCCGTATGTATTTGTACTTCCATTTATATTGAGTTTTTGCATCTTTTGGATTTATCCACTATTCTCAACGGTGAAGATGAGTTTTCAATCCATTCTTCCCGGACAGGTTGAGTGGGTGGGTTTTGCTAATTATGGAAAATTAATAAAAGATACTACATTTCATACGGCAATAAAAAACAGCTTTACATATATGCTTCTGACTATTGCACTTTTGATCCCTTTTCCAATGCTTTTTGCCGTAATGATGGACGGTAATCTGGTAAAGGCAAAGGGACTTTGGAAGGCTCTTTTATATCTTCCGGCTTTGACCTCTGTAGTGATTTCCGGAACATTGTTTCGCCTGATGTTTTCAGAATATGCAACGGGTCAGATGAATGTAATATTAACATATTTAGGAAGGGACCCAATTGCATGGCTTAAAAATGGTACGACTGCTATGTTTGCACTTCTGGTGTTATGCTGCTGGAGGTGGACAGGGGTGAATATGCTGTATTTTTTATCAGGTCTGAAAGGAATCGATAAAACCTACTATGAGTCAGCAGAGATTGACGGTGCGGGTGCCTGGAAAAAGTTTCGATATATTACACTTCCGTTATTAAAACCAACAACAATTTATGTCGTCACGATCAGTGTTTATGCAGGTCTTTCGATGTTCCTGGAATCTTTCATGCTGTGGAATGGAAATACATCGCCCAAGAATATTGGGCTGACAATTGTCGGTTATCTGTATAAACGCGGAATAGAAAAGAATCAGATGGGATATGCGTCTGCAGTCGGCCTGGTTTTATTGGTATTAGCATTACTCATCAATGTTGTGCAGTTAGTTGCAAATGGTACCTTTAAAAAGGAGGTTGATTAGATGACAACAGCAGCGGGAAAATCTCCTAATAAAGCTAAAAAAATGGGTATTCAAAAAAAGCACATGATACTAAGTGTTATATCTACTGTATGGTTTGCTTTTTTGGGATTTATCGTAATATTTCCGGTGTTTGCGGGATTAATGGCTTCCTTCCGTCCCGGACGGGAATTGATCCGCAGGGGTTTGGCTATAAATCTGGATTTCAAATCTATGACATTAAATAATTATAAATATCTATTTTCATGGAATGCGGATTCTAAAAAATATTTTATGTGGTTTAAGAATAGTATGATTCTTACTTTAGTAACAGTAGTGCTGACCCTGCTGATTTGCTATCTGGTGGCATATGGAATTTCCATGTATGATTTCAAGCTTCGCAGCGTCATCTTGTTTCTGGTGATTGCTACGATGATGGTTCCATTCGAGATTCTGATGCTTCCGCTTTATAAGCAGATGATCGATATAAAACTCATTAATACGACAGCAGGGGTAATTCTGCCGGGACTTTGCTCTGCGTCGACCATATTTTTCTTCCGGCAGTATATGATCGGCCTTCCAAAAGAGTTAATGGATGCGGGCCGTATTGACGGAGCTACAGAGTATGGTATTTGTTTTAAGATTATCCTGCCAATCACGAAACCTGCATTTGCTTCGATGGCTATTCTGTCAACGATGGGAGCGTGGAATAATATGCTCTGGCCCATGCTAGTATTTCGCGACGCAAAGAAATTCACACTGCCGATAGGATTAAACACACTGCTGACTCCATATGGGAACAATTATGATTTGCTGATTGCAGGCTCTATGTTTGCAATCATACCTATTTTTGTAGTATTCCTGTGTTTTCAGAGCTATTTTATTGATGGAATGACAGCAGGGGCGGTGAAAGGATGACTAGAAGGCGGAATTAAATGTTACACATTAAAAATTTGGATGATGGACTTAACATATTTAAAGCATTAGGATCGGAGCTTAGAATCAATATTATCAAGCTTCTTTTAGAGAATAAAGAAATGAATATGAATGAGTTGGCTTCAAGTCTTAAAATTACGAATGGTGCTCTCACAAGTCATATAAAGAAACTTGAGGAAACTGGAATTGTCAAAGTTCTGAAGAATCATGAGGGACATGGAAATCAGAAAATATGTAAAGTTGAGATTGATAAAATCCTGATTGATATAGAGGGAGAACAGACGGAAAAGGATCAGAATATTTATGAGACAGAAATTCCTGTAGGATACTATTCCAACTATGAGATTTATCCAACCTGTGGAATATCTACAAGTACAGCCTTAATTGGGGAGGTTGATGACCCTAGATATTTTGCACATCCGGATAGAATTAATGCCGGAATCATTTGGCTTACAAGGGGCTACGTTGAGTACATCATTCCAAATTTGCTGCCAAATTCTACAAAGATTGATCAGCTGACGTTATCTATGGAAATCAGCTCTGAGGCTCCGGGAATCAATAGTGACTGGCCCTCAGATATTTCCTTTATTTTAAATGATATAAAGATTGGTACATGGACAAGTCCAGGAGACTTTGGAGAAGTTAGAGGTATTTTTACTCCTGATTGGTGGTTTCCTAATTGGAATCAGTATGGGTTACTTAAGATGATTTCTATTAATAAAAAAGGAACTTTTCTAGATGGACTTAAGATATCTGATGTGAATATAAATCAATTTGCACTAGATTATAAAAGTACGATTCGTTTTAGACTTCAAGTATCTGAAGATGCCAGAAATGTGGGAGGACTTACAATCTTTGGGAGTACCTTTGGAAATTATAATCAAGATATTAAGATTCGTATTAAATACAGTCCACTATAAAGATGAGTGAATATTATTGTCAGTTTGTATTTTAAGGGGGGATTTTTTTGCGAAGCAAACAATTAATTAAGGGAATGTTAATTATTTCATTTATTTTAGCGGGTTGTGGAAATGGAAGTAGTCATGCAATAAAAGATCCGGAATTTGAGAATGTATCCGTTCATGATCCCTCTGTAATAAAAACAAAAGATCGGTTCTATGTGATAGGCTCTCATATGGCATTTGCAAAAAGTGAAGATCTAATTAAGTGGGAACAATTATCTAAAAACGTAACAACAACAAATCTATTTGATGATATTCAAAAAGAGTTTGAAGACGAGTTTGATTACGCTCAAACGGATACATTTTGGGCTGGTGACATTCAAAAGTTAAAAGATGGAAAATACTACATGTACTATTGTTTGTGCAAGGGGGATTCGCCTCTATCAGCTCTCGGAGTTGCTGTTGCAGATGACGTTGAAGGACCTTATAAAAAGAAGGAAACATTTTTGTATTCCGGTACTTCTCCTCAGTTTGATAAAGAATATGATGCAACGGTAGATCCAAATGTAGTAGATCCACACGTATTTTATGATGACGAAGGTAAATTATGGATGGTATATGGATCTTATTCTGGGGGTATTTATTTGTTAGAAATGGACGAAAATACAGGCCTTCCAAAAGACCGGCATTCTTATGGAAAACGATTAACGGGAGGAAATCATTGCCGTATTGAGGCACCATATATATTATACAATCATAAAACAGGATATTATTATTTATTTACATCTTTTGGAGGGTTGGATTCCTTTGGCGGGTATAATATCCGCGTTGCTCGATCAAAATCAGTAGAAGGTCCGTATGAAGATAGTGAAGGTCAGCCAATGGTGGACGCTATGGGTAAAAAGGGAAGCTTTTTTGATGATAAAAGTATTGAAAATTATGGAGTAAAATTAATAGGGAATTTTTTGTATGAGAAAGATGATGGCTTAGCGAATGCCGGTTATGTATCGCCAGGACACAATTCAGCTTATTATGATGAGAAAACAGATAAATATTTTTTGCTTTTCCATACTCGTTTTCCTAATAGCGGTGAGCTACATGAATTGCGTGTTCATCAAATGTTCTTTAATGAAGAGGGATGGCCTGCTGTATCTCCTATTAGATATGCGGATGAAAAAATAGAAAATTATCATAGCAAACAAGTTTCAACAAGATATAAAATGATTTCATTTTCAAAAGAAATTAATGATTATACTGAAGAGCCAACAATTATTGAGCTGAAAAATTCGGGTAAAATAGTTGGAATTCAAAATGGAAGCTGGCATCTGGCTAAAAATAATGAACAAAACGATTCAATACTGACTATTAATGATATTGAATACAAAGGTA
>ENA-UOOI01002708-UOOI01002708.1-fermentation-metagenome-genome-assembly--contig:-NODE-2708-length-14677-cov-3.378744_pt1 | contig 14677 bp, 14 predicted proteins | sample MGYA00245779_ERZ724027 | MGnify/ENA primary metagenome ERZ724027 (study PRJEB28704, sample SAMN03018318) | fermentation metagenome | biome: anthropogenic terrestrial biome; feature: soil; material... | reverse complement strand
GGCTTTTTCAGATGCTTTTGCGACTATGAGCACGATTTCCTTTTCGTTTACAAGCGATACCCCGTAAAATTTTTCCGCTTTCTGCGTTCCGCTGCCCTTTGCGTGTATCACGGTGCCGCCCATGGCGCCCGCTGCCCGCGCAGCGTCCATAACGTCGTCGGTGTAGCCTTCGTTTATTATGGCTACAACCATCTCGTTTTCAAATGTTAATTTCGGCGGCGTTTTGTCGGGGACCGCGTTATCTGATAAAAGAGCCAATGCCATGGCACCTCCTACGCTTTTTATTGGGATTGACAGTATTATGCCGTTGCCCGGGACGTCTATGTAGAACCGCCTTTTTACTTCGGCTATGAAAGCCGCTGACTTCTGCGCGTTTGCGGCGGTAATTATAATTGACTTGGCGGCTGACTCAAGCCCGTACAGGTCAAGCAGCTTTTTGCTGGCGGTCCCCCTGCCAAGAACGGTCAGAACTATGGGCAGTTTATGCTCCGCGCAAAGTGAGACCATGTCGCCGCCCATGTCACGCGAAACGACGGATATTATATAATTTATCTCCATCATGCATCCTCCCAAAGCTCCACGATGTCCGGATAAGCATGGGATTTTTCATGCTGCATTTGTTTTCCGGCCTGTGTTTTTGCAGCTCCCGCGGCGTAAACGGCACCCATTACCTGTATGGTTATGAGCGGCGTCATCGCGACAAGCGCGACAAGCCCGAACGCGTCGGAGAGTATGCTGCCGCCGAGGGCTTCGCTTGCGCCGACCGCCAGCGGAAGCATAAAGGTGGCCGTCATTGTCCCCGAGGCAACGCCGCCTGAGTCGAACGCTATGGCGGTGAATATGGGCGGTACAAAAAAGCTCAGTATAAGGGCTATGGCATAACCCGGCACAAGGAACCATAAAATGGGTATGCCGGAAATGACGCGGTACATTGCAAGGCCGGACGCTAACGAAACCGCCGCTGAAAGGCCGAGCCCCATTTTTTTAGCGGGAATCGCCCCGGCTGTTATTTCTTCGACCTGGCCGGTCAGTACGTGCACCGCCGGTTCTGCGGATATAATAAACCAGCCTATGAGCATGCCGAGCGGAACGAGCAGGTGGCGCTTCATGCCTGAGGCAAGCTCACGCCCCAAAACAGTGCCCACGGGTGAAAAGCCGACGTTTACGCCTGTGAGAAAAAGGACAAGGCCCGTGTATGTGTAAGCTATGCCTATCATCATACGTGCAAAAGCGTGCTTTTCGAGATGCAGTGCCTTTTTTTGAAAAATAAGGAAAAATACGGTTATAGGCGCAAGCGACAGGAACACTTCACCCATATATTGGGGCAGTGCGCGGACATATGCTGAACTTATGGCGGTTGTACTTTCATAAGCGCTGACAGCCGAACCCGCGGCGGACACGCTTTTGCCGGGGTAAAAGAAACCGAGCACCATAACGGCCAGTACCGGCCCTATAGAGCAAAGGGCCATGAGCCCAAAGCTGTCTTCCTCGGCCTTTTTGTCGCTGCGCACGTCCGCTACGCCTATACCGAGGGCCATTATGAACGGCACGGTCATAGGCCCGGTTGTGACGCCGCCGGCGTCGAAAGCAACGCTTATGTAGTCGGTGTCCGACATGAAAGCAAGTATAAACACAAGCGTGTAAAGCACAAGCAAAAGCCACTTGAGCTTTTTGCCCATGATAATACGGAGCATTGAAACGACTAAGAACAAGCCTACGCCTACGGCTACGGTTACAATGAGCACAGCCGTGTTTATGTGCGGGACGCTCGCTGAAAGCACCTGCAGGTCGGGTTCGGACAACGTAGTCATTACTCCGATGAAAAAACTGAAAAGCAGTATGAACCAAAGGCTCTTACTCCGGGCCATCATGGTTCCGGCAGACTTGCCGAGCGGCGTCATTGCGGTTTCAGCGCCGAGAGTAAAGAAACTCATCCCTATGATGAGCAGCAGCGTACCTATGATAAACGACAGCATAAGCCCCGCCGAAACGGGTACAAAAGTAAAACAGATTATAAAAACGGTAAGCGAAACGGGAAGCACTGAAGATACCGATTCCCTGATCTTTTCTGTAAGGTAATTACTCCTTCTTCGCATAATTTCTCCTGTCCTTTTATGTGCGGTTTCCAACCTTTGCCGCCGGGGCGGGATTGTAAAGCATGGGCTTTTATCCGACGTGGAAAATGTTTATTCTTTATTTAATGTTATCATTATTAAAAATGTAATACAAGGCAGGAGGGCAAATGTTAAATATTTGTTTAAAATTTATACAAAAATCCGCCCGCGGACTTGTACCGGCGGGCGGTGGAAAATTTTAAAGCCAAGGGGCGGCATGCTATATGACGCGGGCGTTCATCCATTTGTTTCTTTTGTAGTGCACTGTAAAAATGATTGACCTGACAAGCCAGTCGAGGTACATGGCGTACCATGTGGTTATCATGCCTAAGGAAAAGAAATATTTTACCATAATATACGCAAAGCCCACGCGGAACACGCCCATTGACAGTACAGAAACCATCATGGTGAACTTTACGTCGCCGGAGGCGCGCATGGTGTTGGGCGGGACAAATGAAGGCACCCATATGACCGAGGCGAACAATGCGAACGAGCGGAGTATGCGCACCGAATTTTCGGCGGCGTCAGGGCTGAGCGTTTTAAAAAGGCCTGTTACTGGTACCGCAAAGAAATATATGGCCGCGCTGAGTATTATTATCGAAACATACGATATCCTGACGAGCTTTTTGGTGTAGTACTTTGCCTGCCCGTACTCACCGGCGCCTATGCACTGCCCGGCTACCGTTACGAGCGCAAGCTGTATGGCTATGCCGGGTATTGTCACTACGTTTGTTATATTGCCTGAGACGGCGTTGGCGGCTATGGCCGAAGTGCCGAACAGCGTTATGAGCCCCTGGACGAGGAGCTTGCCAATTTGGAACAGCCCGTTCTCAATACCGTTGGGAATGCCTATCCTTAGTATGCGCTTTATCATAGGGAAGTTTATCTCCGGCTTAAAAAGCTTCTCTACGTGGACGGTGTACTTTTTCCTTGTGATGAGGTATGTAACCGCAGCAGCGGCGAAAATGCTCGCTACGAGGGAGGACGTGCCCGCGCCGGCGACGCTCATGTTGTAGACGTAGATGAGTACGGAGTTTCCGCCTATATTTATTATATTCATTATAAGGGCCGTAAACATGGATATCCTGCTGTTGTTCATTGAACGGAACAGGGCCGCGCCGGCGTTGTATAAAGCCAGAAACGGGTACGACAGCGCCGAAAGCCTGAAGTACGTTTCGGCATTGGCCATTACGTCGCTGTCTATGTTTCCGTAAACCAGGCGGAGAGTCTGGCGGCACCATATGAGGGCGGCCGCCGTCAGTACAAGTGAAACGGTGAGCATTACGGCAAAGAGCTGCTTTGCGGCGGCGCATGCCTGCTCGCGCTTTTTACTGCCTAAGTACTGCGAAACGACGACCGCGCCTCCGGTAGCCAGCGCCGCAAATATCTGTATGAGAAGATAATTTATGGCATCAACGATAGATACGCCGGAGATGGCGGCCTCGCTTACTGACGAAACCATAAAAGCGTTGGCTATGCCCATTGTAACGGAGAGGAACCGTTCGACAATAAGCGGCCCTATAAGCTTTGCAAGCGCGCGGCTGCTGTACATCATGCTGCCGTGGGTTTTATTTTCATTTTCCGTATCCGTAACAGTTACTTCCAGTCACAATCATTTGGCAACGCCTTAAGGCGTTTTTAGAGAACTTAAAACAGTATAGTACCGGCTCAGTACTTTGTCAAACGCCCTTTGGCGCGCGGCCTGGGCGCGGCCGCGCGGGCTTTAAAAGCGAAAGCCTGGGGCAGGGGAAAACGCAGACCGTACCGCGATAAACAGCCGCACCGCTTTTTTATTATTTTTTGGGCGCAGGGCTTGATTTTATTAAAAATATGTGATATATTAACTTATATTATTTGGCGATGGGGCCGATAATTATCTTTTGACAAAAAGATGGTTATCGGCTTTTTTGCGCGCAAAAGGGAACATAACCAAATAAAATAAAGCGCTTCGGCACGGGCTCTGCCAAAGTACACGGTGGTTTGCGGCCGGACTGAGGGGAAAAAAATAATGAATCACGGAGATGTTGCCTGGATGCTCACAAGCTCCGCGCTTGTGTTTTTGATGACTCCGGGCCTTGCTTTCTTTTACTGCGGCCTGACCAAGAGGAAAAATACCGTAAACACGATACTTTCGTGCGCGTTTACGCTCGGCCTCTGCGCCGTTATGTGGGTGCTTGTAGGTTTTACGCTGTCTTTCAGCGGAGACAACGGCGGCGTTATAGGCAATTTAAATTGGTTCTGCATGAATTTTGACGGGCTTAAGGACTCTTCGCTGCCGTACCCAAATACGCTTGCCTTTGCGTTTTTCCAGATGATGTTCGCTGTCATAACGCCGTCGCTCATAGTCGGCGCGATAGTGGAACGCATGAGGTTTTCAGCGCTTTTTGTTTTCGCGGCGGTGTGGTCGCTCCTTGTTTACTACCCTATGGCGCACATGGTGTGGGGCGGCGGCTTCCTTATGAAGATAGGCTCTGTAGACTTTGCCGGAGGGAACGTCGTACATATAACTTCGGGCGTGAGCGCGCTCGTTTTAGCGCTGCTTCTCGGCAAACGCAAAAATTACGGGAAAATATCGTACAATCCGCACAATGTGCCTTTTGTGTTTTTAGGCGCCTCTTTGCTGTGGTTCGGCTGGTTCGGCTTTAACGGCGGCAGCGCGGGGGCGGCCAATGCGCTCGCCGTACACGCCTGCATGACTACTAACACGTCCGCGGCGGCGGCCATGCTTTCGTGGATGCTGCTTGAAAGGGCAAAAAACGGCCGCCCGACGCTCGTAGGGGCTTCGACCGGCATGGTTATAGGCCTTGTGGCCATAACGCCCGGCTCGGGCTTTGTGCCCATATGGGCGGCGATAATAATCGGCGCGCTCGCAAGCCCGATATCCTATTTCTTCATAACTGTAGTAAAGAAAAAGTTCGGCTACGATGATGCGCTCGACGTTTTCGGCTGCCACGGTGTAGGCGGTATATGGGGCGGCATAGCGACGGGACTTTTTACCCAGACTTCAATCAATCCGTCGGCAAAGTGGAACGGGCTTCTTTTCGGCAGTACGGAACTCTTTTTGAGGCAGCTCGCCGCCGTAGGCGTGGCGGCGGCGTTTGCCGTCGCCGGCACGCTCGCAGCGGCCGGAGCGGCTAAACTCATTACCGGAGGGCTGCGTGTCGGCAGGAAAGAAGAAGACGTGGGGCTTGACATAGGCGAGCACGGGGAGCCTGCCTACCCTGCGTTTAACGGCATGGACTGAAAGAAAGGGGCGCTTTATGAAAAGGATAGAAGCTTTTATACGGCCGGAACAGATAGAAGATGTTAAGGAATCGCTTAAAAACGCTGGCATAAACGGAATAAGCGTCTACCAGATTATGGGCTCGGGATGCCAAAGGGGATGGAAAGAGTTCATACGCGGCACCGAAGTCGACTTTAACTTCCTTCCAAAAATAAAGGTCGAACTTATTGTTGAGGACAATGAAGCGGACAGCGTTATAGACTGCATAGTAAAAACCGTGCAGACTGGCGAAATAGGCGACGGTAAAATATTTATATCAGATATACAGGACGCGGTGCGGATACGCACGGGCGAGCGCGGCACTGACGCGCTTAAGTAGCGGCGGCTTTAAAAATGATATCCGCCTTTTTGCGGACGGCTCCCGCGCGTAACGCGCGGGAGCTATTTTATAATTACGCCTAAATAGCGCGCAAGGCCGCACGCCTGTATAGGCGAAACAACAGCTCCGCGCAGCTCCTGCCCCGAAAGGACTATGCCGCTTATTTCGTTGCTTCTCATGTCCATGCCGGAAAGCGGAGTGTGCAGGAACTCCGCTTTTTCCATGCCGCAGCCGTCAAACGACGAGCTTTTAAAGCTGCAGCCGTTGAAAGAGGCGCTTTCGAGCGCACAGGCCTTAAACCTCGTTTTTTTAAATTTTGACGGGGAAAACCCCATAAAGCGGCAGTTGCAGCCCTGAAAAGATATGTTTTCAAATATGCAGTCCGCAGCAGAGGCCCCGAGGAGTTTGCAGCCTGTAAAAGTGCAGTTTTGAAAAAAACACTCCGAAAACGCCGTGTTTGAAAAATCGCAGTTTGTAAATTCTGAATTTGTAAAGTAATCCCTTTCCGCGCTGCAGCCTGTAAAGCGGCAGTTCTTAAAACAGCAGCCTGAAAATTCTATTACCTCACATTTTATGCTGCCGGCAAAATCATTTTCAAAGCGGTAGTTTACAACGTCGCTTTCAAGATTTACGGAGCGGCTTATAACGTCCTGCAGTTTTCCTGTGCGCAGTGCGGCCGGCGGCCTTTCGTCCATTGCCTGTGCTTCCCTTCGGTTTATATTTTAGACTTTATTATATATCAAAAACGCAGGTATAGTCAAAGCATATGCGCCGGCGTAATATGCCGGAAGCGAAACAGCATATTTTCATAGATTTTTAGTATGAAATATGTTATAATAAATACAAATTTGGAGCTTGTGTTAAACGACGCGTTTTTGTAAATATTATACCGGAGGGCAAACCTTATATGGAAAAAACCGTAACCATATATAAACTTATCTGCACCGCCGCACCCGACCATTCGCTTGAAGGCGAAAGCTGCTCGCTCGCACCGTGGGCTGAAAGGGACGGCTGCAGCGGATATGACGACGGCGGCAGGGAGTATGTACTGCCTGAGGGCTACGCTTTGGGCAAAGATGAAAACGGGCGCGCGGCGATTGCCGACGTTTCCGGGCGTAAATGCGGGCTTATACTGCACAACGGCTGCCCGATTGTCGTAGACAGGGGCAAAAAACTTGCCGTGCTGCTTGAACCGGCGAAGAAAATCATGCGCGCGCGTGAAGCATGCGGTTTGGAAAGAAGCCGGTTAGCGGACATCTTGGGCGTTACGCAAAAAGAGCTTTTCGAGTGGGAAAACGCTGAAAAGCGGCCGGATGAGGGGACTCTTCGCGCGATAGCGGAAGCTTTGGGGTGTAAACCGGCGGATCTGATATGATTTGTGCGTAACATGTCTTGAAATGCGTGCGTATCATGTATATAATAAAAATTACGCGCCGTGCGCGCGGCAAAATAAAATGAAAAGCATGGGAACACGTCTGATTGACGGCTGAAAGGTGGACTTTATCAAATGCTTTTGGAAATAAAAGACCTTGGCGTAAGTGTAACACCGTCATGGGGCATCCGCAGTATAAGGTAGACAAAGGCTCCATAACGTTTGACGGGAAAGACATAACGCATATACCCGTTGACGAAAGGGCAAAGGCGGGGCTTTTTCTTTCTTTCCAAAACCCGGAGGAAGTGCCGGGCATAACTCTCGAAAGCTTTATGCGCTCCTCGCGCAACGCCGTTACGGGCAAGCCCGTGAAACTGTTCGCTTACAAAAAAGAATTGAAGGATAAAATGGAAGGCCTCAGCATGGACACGTCCTATGCGTCGCGCTACTTAAACGTTGGCTTTTCGGGCGGCGAAAAGAAAAAGTCAGAGATACTGCAGATGCTCATGCTTAACCCGAAGCTCGCCATACTCGATGAAACTGACTCCGGCCTTGACGTTGATGCCGTCAAAGTAGTTTCAAAAGGCGTGGAAAAATACAAAAACAGTGACAATTCACTTTTGATAATAACACATAACACGAAAATACTCGAATACCTGCACGTTGACTACGCGCACGTGCTAATGGACGGGAAAATCGTAAAAACAGGCGACAGTTCGCTTATAGACTACATCAACAAGTCGGGCTTTCAGCAGCTTGCCGTCTGATGCATTGGAGGTATGTGACTTTTGGAACCCGCAAGAAAAAAAACAAAGGTAAAAGATATAGACCGCACCATATATGATTTTAAGGACAAAGTCAACCCGTCGTTTGAAGTAAAAGAGGGGCTTACTCCCGCCATAGTTGAAGAAATATCCCAAAAAAAGGGCGACCCCGAGTGGATGCGCGGGTTCAGGCTGCACTCGCTTGAGGTTTACAACAAGCTGCCGCTTCCTTCATGGGGGCCGCCGCTCGACGGCCTCAACATTGACGACATAGTCACGTATATCCGGCCTAAAGCAAAGATGAGCGCAAAGTGGAACGACGTGCCGGACGATATAAAGAACACTTTCGAGCGCCTCGGCATACCGAAGGCGGAACGCGAGTCGCTCGCAGGCGTCGGCGCACAGTATGACTCGGAAGTCGTTTACCACAACGTGCGTGAGGAAGTGCGCCGGCAGGGCGTAGTCTACACAGACATGGAGAGCGCGCTTAAAAGTGATAAATACGGCCCGCTCGTTAAAAAATACTTTATGAAAGTGGTCCCTCCGCAGGACCACAAGTTTGCCGCGCTGCACGGTGCGGTCTGGTCGGGCGGTTCGTTTGTTTACGTGCCGGAAGGGGTCAAGGTAGAAATACCCCTCCAGTCGTACTTCAGGCTTAACGCGCCGGGCGCCGGCCAGTTTGAGCATACGCTTATTATAGTAAGCGAAGGCGCCGACCTGCACTTTATAGAGGGCTGCTCGGCTCCGAAGTACAACGTCGCAAACCTCCACGCAGGCTGCGTGGAGCTTGTAGTAGGCAAAAACGCGCACCTGCGCTATTCGACTATAGAAAACTGGTCTAAAAACATGTTTAACCTCAACACAAAACGCGCTGTGGTTGACGAAGGCGGAACGATAGAGTGGGTTTCGGGTTCGTTCGGTTCCCACGTTTCATACCTTTACCCTATGAGTATTTTAAAGGGCGAACACTCGCGCATGGAGTTTACGGGCATTACGTTTGCCGGTAAAGGCCAGTCGCTTGACACAGGCGCGAAGGTCGTCCATATGGCGCCTAATACCTACTCAAATATAAATACGAAATCAATATCAAAAGACGGCGGGTACTGCGCTTACCGCAGTTCCGTAAAGATAATGCCGGACGCTTACGGCTGTAAGTCGTCGGTTTCATGTGAATCCCTTATGCTCGACGATATATCGGGTTCAGACACTGTACCCGTTATGGATATACAGAACGACGACGTTGAAGTAGGGCATGAAGCTAAGATAGGCCGCATAAGCGACGACGCCGTGTTTTACCTTATGAGCCGCGGCATTTCGGAGCAGGACGCTAAAAACATGATAGTAACGGGCTTTGCGGAGCCTGTTGCCAAAGAACTTCCGGTTGAGTACGCGGTCGAGATGAACAACCTCATAAAACTTGAAATGGAAGGCGCCATAGGCTGAACGGCGTGGGAAAGGAGGAACTCTTATGGACTTGGCATTAAAAGAAATAAACAGGCTGCCTGTCCCGACGTGGAACCTTTTGGGCATAAACAGCGCGGATATAAACGGCGTGCCGGCCGTAACCGCGCCATATAAAGGAGAGTACCTTTCGGAGCTGCCGGAGGGCGTTTCCATTTCTGATAAAACGGTATATGCGCCGGAAATAGACACGGGCATGGGCGCTGATGCGCAGAAATTTTCAGAAAATAATAAGAACTGCGGCGCGACGCTCCGCGTAAAAGCCGGGGTTAAGGCCGACAAACCCGTTTTTCTAAGGTACCGGATAGGCGGCCAAAACAGCTCTGTAGTAGACGTTACCTGCATAGTAGCGGAAGAAGGCAGTGAAGTGACCGTTGTGGAAAACTATTCGTCGGAAGGCGGAGCCAAAGGCTTCCACGGCGGCCTGACTAAAATCTACGCTGCAAAAGACGCCGCCGTAAACCTTGTGCAGGTGCAGATGCTCGGCGACGGCTGCACACACTTTGACAACGTGGGCGGCGCGGCGGAAGAAAACGCCGTTGTAAATATACTGCAGGCGCAGCTTGGCGCGGGTGAAGCCTACGCCGGCTGTAAAGTGAAGCTGCTTGGCACCGGAAGCCGCCTTAATGTGGATACAATATATTTTGGTGATAAAAAGCGTAAGATAGATATAAACTACGTCGCGGAACATACAGGCAGAAAAACAAGATGCGACATAAACGTAAACGGCGCGCTGATGGACGAAAGCTCCAAAACTTTCCGCGGGACTATAAATTTCCTCAAGGGCGCAAAAAAAGCGGTCGGCCATGAAAGCGAGTACAACCTGCTTTTCAGCCGTAAGGTGAGGAGCCGCACGGCTCCGCTTATACTTTGCTCCGAAGAAGACGTAGACGGCCAGCACGCGGCGGCAACGGGAAAAATAGACCCCGACAGGCTTTTCTACCTTATGTCGCGCGGCCTTAGCGAAACGGACGCGAAAAAGCTCATAATAAAAGCGCAGTTTCAGCCGGCTGTCGAAAAGATACCTGACCCGTCCATACGGGATGCGGTTTTTGATTACGTGAAAGAGAGGCTCGACTCCGTTGAATCCATATCTTGAAGATTTTCCGATATTAAAAAGTGAAAGTAACGGCAAAAGGCTCGTTTACCTCGACAATGCCGCGACTACGCAGCACCCCGTGCAGGTCATAGACGCGGTGGACGGGTACTACCGCACGTCGAACGCTAACCCGCACCGCGGGCTTTACGGCCTCAGCGTGAAGGCAACGCAGATGTACGAGGACGCGCGGCACGCTGTAGGGGAGTTTATAGGTGCTGAAAAAGACAGTGAGATAATCTTCACGCGCAACGCGACGGAAGCGCTCAACCTTGTCGCCTACAGCTACGGGCTTAACTTCCTGCATGAGGGCGACGAGATAGTGCTGCCTGTGTCGGAGCACCACAGCAACATACTGCCGTGGCAGATGGTTTCAAAGGCAAAAGGCGCAAAACTCCGCTATATGTACCCTGACAAGTCGGGGCGCCTTACGGATGAAGAGATAAACAGCAAGATAACCGGTAAAACCAGGCTTGTAGCCATAGCGCATGTGTCAAATGTCCTCGGCACAGTAAACCCTGTAAAAAAAATAGTGGAAAAAGCGCACTCCGTAGGTGCTGCCGTAGTACTTGACTGCGCGCAGAGCATACCGCACTATAAAATAGACGTGAAAGGGCTCGGTGCGGATTTCATAGCTTTTTCCGGCCATAAAATGCTTGCCCCGATGGGTATAGGCGTTTTGTACGGTAAAGGGGAACTGCTCGAAAAAATGCCGCCTTTTCTGACCGGCGGCGAGATGATAGAGTATGTGGACGAAAACGGGGCGACTTTCGCGCCGCTGCCGCAGAAGTTTGAAGCCGGTACGCAGAACGTCGGCGGCGCCGTCGGCCTCGGCGCAGCTATTAAGTATATTGAAAATGTAGGATATGAAAATATCGGCAAAACCGAGGATGAACTTTTATCTTACGCGCTCGGCAGGTTTGCGGAGCTGCCGCACGTAACTGTTTACGGTGACGCCAAGAGCGCGAAAGAGCGCTGCGGGGTGATTTCTTTCAACGTTGACGGGGTACACCCGCATGACGTAGCGACTATACTTGACACTGACAACGTCGCCATACGTGCCGGCCACCACTGCGCACAGCCGCTAATGCACTACCTTGGCGTCAACGCCACGTGCCGCGCAAGCCTTTATTTTTATAACACAAAAGAAGATATAGATGCTTTAGCCAAAAGCCTTAAGAAAGTAAGGGGGTGGCTCGGCCTTGGGGATTGAACAGCTTTACACTGAAATAATAACAGAACACAACAACTCCGGCCGGAACAAGCACCATATAGAAAACCCGACTGTAATAAAAAAGGGTGTCAACCCCAGCTGCGGCGACGAGATAGCCCTTGAACTGCGCGAAAAAAATGGCGTTATTGAGGACGCGGCTTACAGGCATAGGGTGCGCCATTTCGCAGGCTTCCGCTTCAATGATGGTAGACGTCATAAAAGGGAAAACAACACAAGAGGCTGAAAAGCTCGCCGATACCTTTTTCGGCATGATAAAAAATGAGATAACCGACGAGGAAAAACTCGAGCCGCTCGAAGACGCCGTCGCCCTTAAAGACATAGCTCATATGCCCGCGCGCGTTAAATGCGCCGTACTTGGCTGGCATACGCTTGAAGAAGCCATAAAAGATGAAGGCGCCGGAAACGGCAAATAATTATCAAGAATGTAATTTTACGACAAATATATACAAATAGTTATAAAAGACAGCCGTATGAAAGTGCGGCTGTCTTTTTGCGTTTGACGGCATAAATTTTATTTTACTTTGTAAAATTATTAAAAAGCATTGACTTTTATTCACATATACAATATTATGCAAATAGATAAACTTATTATATTATAGATTAAGTAATTATAAAATTATAGTAATAATGTTAATAAGTGCCTATAAATAACAAGTACATATTTTAATTATACGCTTTGGAGTAAAATTTTTTAAGGGGATGGTACCGATGTACATATGGCATTTTAAAAAGTCCCTGTTTGTCCGCAGTTGTGTAAACTAAACGTGAGCAAAGAAAACTAAGGAGGTTTTCAAAATGCTGAAAAATGTTAAAAAGTTTGTAAGCCTTGTTTTGGTTCTAGCGCTGTCGTTTGTTATATGTGTACCGGCGTTTGCAGATACTACTAATAGGGAACAAACAGCATATGAAAAAATCTTACAAGATGCAAATAAAGAATATAAATTAAGTCTGGGGTATGTTCCAGTTGATACGTCAAAGGTTAGCATTGAACAATACAGAAAAACAACATTTGAATTAGCAAAACAACAGAGAACGTTACTTGATTACATTTACCAAAGGAATAAGCAATCGTCGAATACATCTATTAATACTTTGTCCACCAGTCGTTCTTCTAAGATTACAAAAACCGTAAAAGAATGGTGTCAAGGTTATGAAGATCTAATATATATTAAGGCCACATATACGGTTACTGGAATTCATGTGAGTTATCCGTCCTCTTGCGATTTATATACAACTGCTTCATTTGATTTGATGGGTGATTATCTCCTAAACATTTCATCTCCTAAATATTCCAAGTTGGATTCCGGGAGAACCCTGGCAGTTAAATATACTGCAAATCTTTTTTATAATGCTATAAATTATAAAAATGTGACGCTTTATGCAGAATTTGCTTATGATGCTTAAATCAGCGGTATATTGCTAAGCAAGGTTATATCGACAAATAGTAATAGCTAAAAATCGGGGCAGCCACATAATTTATGACTTGCCCCGGATTATTTATATATTATTGAAAAAATAAGCAGCTGGTGCTATAATATCCCAAATTTAAATATGGAGAAGATTTCGTGAATAAAAAGAATAGAAGTGTAATTCTGTCGGATTCGTTAAATACTTTTGGGACGAATATTATTAATACTATAATTCAAGTCTTATCGACGCTTATAATTTTAAGGCGGATTAGGCCAGAGGTAAGCGGCCTGATAGCTTTAGTGCAGCTGTGGGGCGGAGGTTTATGCACAATATTAGGCCTTAGTGTGACAGCGGCAATTATATATTTTGTGTCAAAATATAAAATACAAAACGTAAAACCGTCAATAAAAAAGCTGACGTTATGTATTTCGTTCATCATCGTATTGATTGGAGCCTGTGTTGTATTCCTGCTCCGGAACAGCTCGTTTTTTAAAGAAACAGCGCCGGTTTACCTTGTTTTTATAGTAGTTTACGGATTGTGTTCATTTATTTTGAGCGTCTGCACTTCAGTTTTAAGGGGCGAAAATAAATTCAGGTCATACAATATAATAAATCTTACACAGCAAATCCTCGTAACGCTTCTCGCCATAGGTATAGCTATGATATATACTTCAGCTCTGCTTTGGGTGCTTGGCATAATTGCAATTAATGTTATGATGATTATAATTTCGCTGTATTTTATAAACAGAGGGGCAGCACAGAAAGCCGCTTCATCGTTAACAGATAAACATTATGCGACAGCCGGTAATATGATAAAGTACAGTCTGAAATCGCATGTAAGCAATGTCCTGACATATGTAAATTCAAATTTCGGCGGTTATGTGGTGCAGGGTGCTTACAATATCGGTGATTACGGTGTATTTAGTAAAGCACTTACCATAATCCAAAAAGTCTGGATTTTGCCGGATGCCGTAAGTCAGGTTATTATGAGCCGCATCGCTGAAATGGACAAACGGGAAAATAAACTGCGCATTACGCTAATATCTTCAAAAATCGTCAGCTATATTACAACAATAGCCGCATTTGCATTGCTTTTAATAGCGTATGCTTTTGTCCCTACTGTATTTCCAATGTATAAAGGTTTGCTTGAACCACTGAAATTTTTAATTATCGGATGTATTTTTATATCATACTCAAAAATACTTGGGAATTCCATAGCCGCGTTCGGCAAACCCGAACTTAATATTATACCAACTCTGCTTGGTGTGGTTGTTAATATCATCGCAAGCTTACTGCTTGTGCCGGTTATGGGCATAAATGGTGTTGCACTTGCTACGTCGCTATCACTGACCGTCCAAAGCTTTTCCAATATAATTATTTTTTGTCGGTTTACACATATCCATGCCAAAAGGCTATTTCTTCTTGACGACAGTGAAAAAAAGACTTTAAAGAATTTTTTGGTAAGCTTTATTCATTAAAAAAGATTAATGATGTATTAGTTAAGTATTTCTAAAGGTACGTCTGTATGGATTAATACATCAGGAAGCCAAACATTGAATATATCGGTCACAGGAGGAAATATTGTACAAATAAATAAGCTGTCTTTTAAATGTAATGAGGATGC
>ENA-UOOI01002707-UOOI01002707.1-fermentation-metagenome-genome-assembly--contig:-NODE-2707-length-14687-cov-3.172704_pt1 | contig 14687 bp, 11 predicted proteins | sample MGYA00245779_ERZ724027 | MGnify/ENA primary metagenome ERZ724027 (study PRJEB28704, sample SAMN03018318) | fermentation metagenome | biome: anthropogenic terrestrial biome; feature: soil; material... | reverse complement strand
TTTTGGCCATGCAGACGGGCAGGCAGCCGAAGCCCGCCGCCTCCAGCTGAGGCAACAGATAGGCTGCATTTAGCTCACTGGGCAGGTAGCTGGAGCCGTAATCCACCCAGGTGTACTTATCAATCTGGCCACGGAGGAATTTGCTCCGGTTGGTTCCTTTTTCCCGGATGATCTCTGCCCGCTCAATGTCCTCTGGATGGTTGACTACCACAGCGCCGCCTTCCCCCATGGTATAGTTTTTGGTCTCATGGAAGCTGTAGCATCCCACATCGCCAATGGTACCCAGGGGCCGGCCTTTGTAGGTGCTCATAACCCCCTGGGCGGCATCCTCCACCACTTTCAAGCCGTAGCGGCGGGCGATGTCCATAATCGCATCCATTTCGCAGGCCACTCCGGCATAATGCACCACACAGATACAGGTGGTCTTGTTGGTAATGGCGGCCTGGATTTTGGTTTCATCTATATTCATGGTGTCAGGACGGACATCCACATACACCATCTTCGCCCCCCGCTGGACAAAGGCGTCAGCGGTGGACACAAAGGTGAAGGAGGGTAAAATCACCTCATCCCCCGCCTTTACATTGCACAGCAGTGCCGCCAGCTCCAGGGCGCTGGTGCAGGAGGTGGTCAACAGCACCTTGGGTGCGCCAGTCCACTGCTCTAGCCACTGGTCGCACTTTTGGGTAAAGGCTCCGTCACCGCACAGCTTCCGGTTGGCGATAGCCTGAGCCAGGTACTCCGGCTCCCGACCGGTTGCAGGCGGGATATTGAAGGGAATGCTCATGATTACTTGGCCTCCTGACCTGATTTCATTGGTGAGAAACAGCCCTTCTAGGCTTTCTTATGGCGTTTTCCGCCCTTTTTATCCTTTTTGCAGCGGCGATAGATGGCACTGCCCACAAATACACAGAGGGTCACCGCCACCGCGGTTCCAGACACCATTGCGCCAAGTTTTAGCCCTGGGATCTGATAGTCCGCCGTGATCACATGGTCTCCAGCCTCCAACTGTACGCCCATGTACATTCCGTTGACCCGGAGCACCTTTGCCGGCGTCCCGTCCACCTTCACCGTCCAGGTATCCTGATACGGAATGGACAAGGTCAGCAGTCGGGTATCCTCCAGGTGGATGGTACCAGACAGATGTCCGTTTTCCTCGGTAACGTTTTCCAGCGTGGTTTCCCCCCGCTCTGTCACATCCTTCACATAATCCGCCATAGGCAGGCAGACCACCTGAAGGTCGTCAAAGGAGTAGGTTCCCGCTTTTTCAAAGGTGATCCGACAGCTGCGCACACCCTTCTCATTGTGACCCAGGTTAAAGGTCACGCCGTCACGTTGGAAATGGTAGAGGGAATCATCCTGATAAACATTGGCTCTTTTGGTCACGGTATTGCCACTGACCCGGACGGTAGCCTCGCTCTTGGAACCGTGCTCCATGTCCACCCCTTTCAGGTAGACGTAGGTTTCCGCATCGGCCACGCCGTCAAAGTTCAACGTAATGAACCCCATTCCCTTCTTGACCTTGACGGTGTTGTCTTCGATCTGGACGTTCTCTGTTTTGCTAACCGTCCAATCCACCGTCTGGCTGGTGAGGCGCGGCTCTGCCTGAATGAGGGCGTTGGAAAGTTCCGTTTTGTCCTCGTCCTCCACCACAGCGCTCTGGAGAATGGCCTGCTGGCGCTCCAGCGGAGACAGTTCATTATAGTCTGACCGGGTTTGATAGGAAGTATAGGTATACCCTACTGGCAGGGCATATTGATTTTCGTAGATGGCCTGCCCATTCTCCTGTCCCACCGATTGGAACCCGTAGGGCTGGGTGTGCACCGACCTACCATCCTGATCCTGATCTTTGCCCACAAAGTACCTGACGCTGCTCAGAGCACACAGGCTGGCACGCTCATCCAGACCCCAGACCGCATAGGACTGGCGAACTGTGTTGAGATCAAAGTCCAGATAATAATTCACCAGGTTGGCATCCAGAACGCTCCAATAGCTCATGGTACCGTAGCCGCCAGTGAGACAGAACCGGTTTCCTCGGTTTCCCTCGACCTCCACCCTGGAAAAGCCATCCTGTTCCAGACCGCTGGCTACGGTTTCGGCGGAGCTGTCCAGATTCAGTTGGATTCCACCGGCAGGCACATAGCGTTCCAGCTCTTTGCTGTAGTCCGGATCATAGAACAGGGTCAGATTCACCAGCACTGCTGCCACGGTAATCACAGCCACCAATCCCTGCCCCACCTGTTTATTGTTCCAGTGGGAGGCCAGAATCACCGCCACGGTGACCATAGCCAGCAAAATCATTGCGCCCCACTCAATGCGGTCCCGGGAGGATTCCAGCCAGCAAACAGCCAAAATGTATCCGCCGGTAATCACGGCCAGCGCAATCTGCTCCCAGACCCGAAGCGCAACCAGTCTCGGCAGCAGACAGACCACAATCAGCGCCATGCAGAAGGCAAATCCATAGGACCAGCGATTGGTGACGTAACCGAAGCCGTTAAAGATTTTTCCCATCAGCGGGACACATAGACAGGCGAACAGCACCATCACTCCGGCGCGGAGGGGTGCCAGTGCTCTGTCCCGCCACCGCAGGAAGAGAATCACCGCCGCACTAAAAACGATACCCGCAAAGCCCAGACGCACCCAGTTGTTGCCGCAGGGATTGTTCCCCACCATACAGAGGAACAGCTTGAGGTAGTGCCTGGCGGGATAGAGGAAGGAAAAGGCGGCACCGGTAACATCGCTGCGACTGGAGGACAGAAAGGCCAAGAGGGAGGGTAGGAAAGCCGCCATCGACAAGGCGAAGCCCCATAAGTAGAGCCCCATCAGCTGCACCAGATCTGCCAGAATGCGCTTAATCTTGGTACGGTGTACGGCAATTTCCCGAATGACTAAGTAAACCGCCATCAGCAGCGTGTTGATAAAGGCGTAGTAATAGCCTCCTGCTATGGACAGGAAAATCATTCCAACGAACAGTCCCCACTTGCGCTTGCGCAGCCACCGCTCACAGCCCGCCAAAATCAAGGGCAGATAGATAACCATAAAGGTCATGAAGTAGATATGCTTTGCGGCGGCAAAGATGACGAAGCCAGAGAAGGCATAGACTAACGCACCCACCAGTACTGGCAGCGGTGCCCGTTTTTCGATGGAACGGCAGTAGACGGTAAAGGCCAGTCCGGCGCAGGCAATCTGGAGCACGGTAACGACGCCGTATACCCCTTCCATCCAGCTGGTCGGGGCAAGTACCGCCAGCAGGAACAGGGGGTTAAAGTGGAACACCGAGAGAACACCACTGCCCTGTCCGATGGAGAAATCCCACTGGGGGAGCACCAGCTGATGGGTAGAGACCAGGGTTTGGATGACCTCCGCCACATAGTCCCGGGTGTAGTACATAATGGTCAGATAGAGGTTTTGACCGTCGGGAATCCAGACCATTGAATAGCCATTGGTGATAAAGAAGCTGGAAAATGCGGTGAGCAGCAGCAAAAACGCCACAAAGAACCCACGCCAGTACAGGCGGTTGGGTGCAGTGCGCAGCCGCCCCCAGGTCTGTCCGGTAAGCTCACCAGGCAGACGTAAAATCGCCTGCACCGGTGCCTCAGCCCATCGGTTGCTGGTCAGCACCACAATCAGGCAGCAGACCAGAATCGCAAGGAGGGTTTTGACCACTCCGCCGCCTACCTTAGGCAGCAGAAGGGTTCCGGAGCAGAGGCTGAGAATGGGGCGGAGCCAAAACCAGGCAGCGATCCAGTGCCGTCCCAGGGCGGCCGCAAACGGGAGCCGTTTGGGGAGCAGCGCCAGCACCCCGCCACCCAGCAGAATCGCCACTGCGTACTGAGCCAGCCGGAGCAGGCCACCCCGCCAGGTAGCATAGGGTACGCTGCCCTGGATGAGTCCCCGGTAGGAAAATAGGACTCCGGTCGCCGCCAAGCACAGGCAGAGCGCCCCAGCCAGCAGTACCGCGCCCAGTGCCTTTGTCCAACCGCGGCGGAGCATCTGCTCCAATGCGTCCCACTTGATCCATCGCCCCAGCAAAAACAGGGGGAAAAAGGTAAAAAACCGGGACAGACATAAAAAGTCGCCCACGGCGGCGCAATAGCCTGCGGTGCAGCCCACAGCCACGATGCAGGCCAGAATCAGCCCCCGTTTCCGTCCCCGATCCAGCCAGACCCCCAGGGGCAAACAAGCCGCCAGCGTCAAGAAGAGCCAGGGAGTATCCGATGCGGTAAGGAGGTGAAATTCGGGCTGCGTTTGCCTAAGGGCGCCAACCCAGAAAATCAGCGCCTTCTGCACCCCGTAAAGCAGGGCAAATCCGGCACCCAGCCGGCCAGCCTGACCAATGGTATCCGCTCTGCTTCGGGACCAACGTCCCAGGGCAAAAAACAGCAGCGGAATCAGAAATAAATTGCACCAGCACCATAGGGATCGGAGGACATGTCCACCCTCGCCGTCTCCCAGCAGTGTGCATACCCCGGCAGCCAGCATCAGGAACAGGACTAAACTGTCCTGACTGTGATGTTCATCTGGTTGGATGGTTTTCGATGTTTTTTCCACTAATCTAACGCTCCCTATCTATCGCATTGCATCATCGGCGTAAATCATGTTTGATCTGAGTCGTGGAGATTTCCGGGGTACGTGGCAGATATACCACATCGCAGTAGGGCTTTAGGAAGTCAAACTTTCCCTGCCAGTCGTTGCCCATAACAAAGGTATCCACCCGGAACTCCCGCACATCGGCCGCTTTCTGATCCCAGTTGTTCTCCGGAATCACCAGATCCACATAGCGGATGGCTTCCAGAAGCTGTTTACGCTGTTCATAGGGGAAATAGCACTTTTTCTGCTTCTGATCCCAGTTAAACTCATCAGTAGAAAGAGCCACAATCAAATAGTCGCCCAGCGCCTTAGCCCGACGGAGCAAATTGATGTGGCCATAATGGAGCAGGTCAAAGGTACCGTATGTGATTACTTTTTTCATAACATTCAGCCTCACGATCTAAAAGGTGCACTTTTACGCACTTTTGCACACTTATACACCTCGATAGTTATCCCACATTATACCATGCCCCCCACCTACTTGCAATCATTTTCACACATTTGCGGGTTTCCGCATAGACTGAACTAACCGATTATCACAGGAGGTTTCAATATGGATCAGCAGCGGAATGCAGCCCAGGAAGCGGAAGCCTTCGCCCGGGTGTGGAAGCGGGTCTCCCCTGACCCGGACAAAAGTCCCATTGAGTGTCAAAGTGTGAATGCGTCTGCCTCCCCCCCGTCTGGGAAGCAGGAGCCGGAGCAGGCGGCTCCTCAGTGGGAGGCGTTCTTGCGGCGGGAAATTGTACTCGAATTGACCCGTTGGCGCACATATCGTGCACTTTCTACCCTCTCTAGCCACACAGTATTGGTTTCCATGGCCGCTGGTGCCTTGCGGCGCGCCAAACGGATGGCCGCCGTTCTCTTTCTTCTCACTGGCGTATGGTATCTCCCTCAGAATCAAGCGATCCCTCGAAATTGGAAGACCCCGCGCGAGGGCTATCGCATCCTGTTCCATGGCGCACAGCGGGCAGAGATGAGCTATCGCTCTGCCGCAGGCAAAAATCCAGATCCGCTTTTGGCAGAATTGTTCCAAAACCTGGCTCGGGAGGCTGCCAACGAACAGCGCCGACTGCTTCAGTTACTGTCCAAATAACCTTTCATATTTTATTCACAAACCCTTTATAGTTCGTTCACCACTTCCCACCTCATTTTCATTATTCTAATCTTGTAACCGAGATTACATCATTTAATTACCTCCCTCTCTTTTTTCTCTTTCTAAAAAATACAACAAGGAAACCGCTCATCGAATGCATTCGATGAGCGGTTTCCTTGTTCATGTCTTCTCCTCTTGTAACAGCCGCAGAAGTGGGCGCTGATTCATGGCCAGTCCCGTTTCCCCAACTTGAATGGAGCGCACGACTCGATTGGCCACCTCAATGGGGTTCACCGTGGAGTGCCCAGGGCGTGCAACGCTGATTATCATCCCGTTAACCAGCAGGGGGGATAACCCTTTTGTGGGACGTACCGGGATCGACTGCACCTCGATCTTTCCCGCCATGGCATGACATAGGGTCAGTGCCAGGTAGCAGCCCAGTTCCTTGCTGATCATCACCAAATTATCCCCATCAGACAGTGCCCGGCGCACCCGATTTACCTCGTAAGCGCAGCCGATGGCCTGTGGGATTTGTTCCACCTCTTCCGGCTGGAACGACAACGAAATGTCTCTCTCCTGAGCAGCCTCCAGAAAATCGCTGGCATAGCTGTAGATCAAAACCCGCGCCTGATAGCCCAGATTGGTCTCTTCCGGCTTGGCCGCCACCTCCATGGCTTTCTGTATGAGGACTGGATTCGCATTCCGCTGCGCCAGCTGTTCCACCCGGGCGTTCATCTCCCGAATCTCCTTTAGCTCCTGCAACACATCCATCTGTGGTCACCCCTTTGTTTCCAATTCGCCCTAGTTTACCACAGCCTTGGAGAAAAACCAACGGTTCTCCCCTTAGATAGGCTGGGTGTATGCCTGCACCAGTCCTTGGAGCATAGCCACCACCTGATCCATGCCCTCCGTGGTGATGTGCTCGTAGGGACCGTGGAACGCAAATCCACCGGTGCCCAAATTGGGACAGGGCAACCCTCGAACACTCAGCTGCGCCCCATCGGTACCGCCTCGGATGGGCACGACCTGAGGCAGTACCCCCACCTGCTCTGCCGCAGTCTTTGCCCGCTCAATCAGATGGAAGTGCTGCCGGATCACCTCCGCCATGTTGGCATACTGATCCCGCAGGATCAATTCTGCCGTTCCCCCGCCGTACTTCTCATTGAGGAGCTTGACGATGTGACTCAGCGTATCCTTCCGCGCCTGGAACCCGCCAGCACTGTGATCCCGCAGGAGGTAACGCAGCTCTGCCCGCTCTACAGAGCCGGTCAGCTTGTCCAGGTGATAAAATCCCTCGTAGCCCTCGGTATCCCGGGGCGTCTCCCCGGCAGGCAGCATAGCATTGCACTCCGTAGCCACCAGCAGCGCATTGATCATGGTGTTCTTCCCCTCGCCCGGGTGTACGTCAAAGCCGTGAATCACGATGTCAGCCACACAGGCGTTAAAGTTCTCGTACTGAATCTCCCCTTCCCGGCCACCGTCTACCGTATAGGCAAAGTCCGCACCGAAGCGGTTCCGGTCAAACCGGTCTGCACCGGCACCGATTTCCTCGTCCGGGGTGAAGGCAACGGAAATTTTCCCGTGAGGTTTTCCGCTCTGGAGTTCCGCCACCAACGTCATAATCTCCGCGATCCCCGCCTTGTCATCAGCTCCCAGCAAGGTGGTGCCATCGGTAACAATGAGGGTACGGCCTTTCAGCTCTGTCAAGTGGGGGAACGCCGTAGGACTCAGGGTTCTGCCGCTGTCTCCCAGAGGCACTTCCCCGCCGTCATAGTGTTCGACTACCCGGGGGTTGATCCCCGCTCCGCAGAAGGCCGCCGTATCCAAGTGGGCGATTAACCCCAAGGCCGGTGCCTGTTCCAAGCCCTGGGTGGCGGGCAGGGAGCCATACACATAGCAGTGATCGTCTACCTGAGCGTCAGCAACGCCCAGTGCCTTCAACTCCTCCACCAGCAGGCGCGCCAGCTCCCACTGCCCAGGGGTAGAGGGACAGGTTTCCTGCCTTTCCTCACTGGTGGTCTGTATCTTGACATAGCGCAGCAGCCGTTCTGCCGCCGATTCCCGTGGCAGGTCGCCGGTCACCGGTTCCGGAACCACTTCGGGTTCTGTCTGCGGTTCTTCCCCCAGATATACCAACTCCAGCGTCTCGGGGCAGTCATCAAAAGCATCCTCCGCTACCTGACAGGTTCTGGGCAGTCGCACCAGCTGCAACTCATCACAGTCGCCAAATGCCTCTGAGCCGATGGATTCCAGGGAGGCCGGGAGAGTCACCTCTTCCAGTGCGTCACAATCCCAGAAGGCAGAAGCGCCGATGGTTTTTAACCCCTCCGGGAAGTTGATCTGTTTCAGGCTGCCACAGCCGCAAAAGGCCTGATCCCCGATGGCCTCCAGGGTATCCGGAAGCTGCACCTTCTGAATGGCGAACAGATCCTCAAACAGGCAGTCAGCAATCCGGCGGCTCCCTGCGCGAATCTCCACCTTTTGGAGCTTGCAGCCCCCCATCTCACAGGCAAAGGGACCGGTGACGTCCGGTTCCGCCTCGCCATACAGTTCGGCTTGACGGAGCACTGGGCTATACAGACAGCCGTCCCCCACTTTTTCCAGTGTTTTGGGGAGCACCACCTTTTGAAACAGCTTGTCAATGAAGGCATCCTCGGCCAACTCCGTCACCGGCCGTTCATTGAGCTGTTCCGGAATGACCAAGGTGGTGTACTCCTCCTTCCGGCTGCCGGTGAGGACCACTCCGCCGGATTCCAGCACTTCGTACAGCCAGTCCCCGGACTGCTCCGTCCGCACAGCCTGACCGCCCCGGAGGTGCTCCACCGTCACCCAGCTCAGCGCCGGATTGGCCTGGGTATCCACCTCCCGGAGATGGTCGCACCGGTCAACGGCACCCTGACGAAGCTCCTGTACCTGGGCACCCACTACGATCCGCTCCAAATTGGAGCAGCGCTGAAACGCCCCCTTTTCCACCCGCAGGACATGATCCAGCCGGATTTCCCCCAGTGCGTCACAGTTCACCGCCGCTCCGGTATCAATCACCTGAGCAATGGGTGGAATGTTCTCCCACCGCAGCTCCCGCAGGTGCCCGTGCTCCACCAGGGATAAAATCTCCCCGTCATCATCACAGCGCTCGTATTTTACCAGCTCCTGATCCTCGTACCAGCTGGTGGCAAACCCACTGCCGTGGGGTAGTTCTACGTAGATCTCCCGGCTGACAATCCCCCGGTAACCCTGCTGCACCGCTTCCGATTCCAGTGCCGCGGTCAGCGCCTTTTGCTTGTCCTCCGGCGTCAACAGGGCGAGTGCCTTCTCTAGGTGGAAGTCCTCCAGTTCCTGCATTTCTTCCCAGCCCATGCGGATCTCCATGGCACCCCGCTCGCTGGCTCGGCAGCCGTAGGCCACACCTGTGGTTTCCGGCGAGATTGCAATGTCCTGATCCAGCAGCCACTGTGCCAGAGGCTGATTGTTCAGCCGAATGGTAATATGGTGACCCGGCAGCTTGTAACGTGTTTCTTTCATGGTCTGACCTCCGTCCCCGGCGATTGCTACGCCGGCGTGATATGCTTTGGCATTATTTTAGCATACCCCATTCCGGAATCCAACTGCCAGCCGAAAAAGGATCTTTCTATTTTCAAAAACAATTTACACTTTGTAAAACGACTCCTTTAGGGAAGTGGTTATCATCGCTAGTCCGCCGCAGCAAAACAGGTACAGCAGCAGCAAGGTCAAATGTACCCATTCTCCGGGTGCAGCCCCAACCTGAACGGCCAAAGCAGCGGTTCCACTGATGACACCCAGCAGGGCAAGCACCAGCAGCAAAAGAGACATCGTGTGGGGGCGTTTGAGCAAATTACGATACGCCTCCTGACGGAAGGGCGGTTTCTTCCGGAACAGTCCTACCAGACTGACGGTGAGCCAGAGGGCTGGGAAAAAGGAAACGATCCAAGGGAGAAACACGGATAAAATGCGGCTCAGTCCGGTGTTCTGGAACCCGATGCCCAAAAACAAGATCCAAAGCGCCACGGTCAGGATCAGTTGTCCCGTTCGCAGCCGGAGCCAGCTGTCATCCACCGCCTGATATTCCGACCCCTGATAGACCCAGTTGCCATCCTCGTCTACCACGAAAGAGTCTCCGTGGAATTTCCGTAGTTTCATAGTATTGCATCACCTCATGATCACATTATAACAGACTTCACAATCGGAAGCGACCGCAAAGATATATAACATTTTTTTGCATATGCCGGTGCCTGGCCGCATCGTGATTTGAACTTTCGCCGTCATCAACGACGGAATCACCCCCGTTTTTTGACACACTTTGTAGTTTTGACCGCCCTTTTTCCGCACTATTTGCCCATATATGACGCCTCCCTCTCATTTCTCTCTTTCTTTTCCCCATTTCCTTTGTTATAATAGGGACTAATATGTATCGAAGGAGTTAACCGTTATCATGAAAGAGAAAAAAAGCAGCCCTGCAGCCCTACTGCCCATCGGTGTCTTTCTGGTCATCTATATCGGCGGTGGTATCCTGTTCCAAGACTTTTATGCCATGCCCGCCATTGTGGTGTTCCTGATCGCCCTGTTCGTGGCCTTTCTCCAAAATCACGACCTTAATTTCAATGAAAAAATGCACCTGATCGCTCAGGGGCTTGCGGATGACAACATCATCACCATGTGCCTGATCTTCCTGGTGGCCGGAGCTTTCTCCGGCGCGGTAACCGCCGCTGGCGGCGTCGATTCCACCGTAAATCTGGGACTCACCCTCCTGCCCGGCGGACTGGCCGTAGCAGGACTGTTTTTAATCAGCTGCTTCATCTCCATCTCCATGGGCACCAGCGTCGGTACCATTTCCGCCCTAGCCCCCATCGCCATCGGCATCAGCCAGAAAACGGGATTCGGAATGGCACTCTGCCTAGGAGCGGTAGTTTCCGGTGCCATGTTTGGTGACAACCTATCCATGATCTCTGACACCACTATCGCCGCCACAAAGACACAGGGCTGCGACATGAAGGACAAGTTCCGCACCAACTTCTTTATCGTTCTCCCCGCCGCAATTATGACCATTGTCCTGCTACTGGTCTTCACCATGCACGGCAGCTACACCATTACCGAGACACTGAACTATAACATTTTCCAGGTGATCCCTTATCTGGTGGTTCTGATTGGCGCACTGATCGGGTTCAACGTGTTTGGTGTTCTGGGCGCCGGTATTGTCCTCTCCCTGATCATAGGGGTTTCTACCGGCAACATTCCCATCCATACGCTGTTCACCAGCATGGGTGACGGCATTACCAAGATGTACGACATTACGGTAATCTCCATTATCGTTTGCTGCATTGGCTCCTTGGTGAAGGAAGGCGGCGGAATTCAGGCCATCCTGGATCTGATTCACAAGCGCATCGGCAGCAAAAAGGGCGCTATGCTGGGCATCAGCGTGCTGGCAGCAGGGGTAGACGTAGCCACCGCCAACAACACGGTAGCCATAGTGATGACCGGCGAGCTGGCTCGGGATATTAGCCGGGAATATGAGATCGAGCCGAAACAGACTGCCTCACTGCTGGATATTTTCACCTCGGTGGTTCAGGGCATTCTGCCTTACGGCGCCCAACTGCTCTACGCATCGGCAGCCACAGCGGGCGCACTCACTTCCTTTGACATCGTACCCTTCTGCTTCTATCCGATCTTGATGGCAGTATGCGGTGTGGGTTACATTTTCATTCAGAAATCAAAGTAACGTTGCCGCTTTGCCTCCTCCAAGGCTGGGAACGCATCGGGAGTCCCCCGGAAAATCCAACGATTTTCCGGGGCTGCTTTCATTTACAAACCATTCACAAATCGTTTGCAATTCCTTCATCACACGGTTCCTGGGTTCCTGTATGATAATGGCAGACAAAGGAGTTCCCTAAACACTCCTGCGTCACTCTCTCTTTCTTTTCTCTTTCGATTTAGAACAACAAACCGCGTCCGCCCATCGGTATCCTCCCGATGGGCGGCTTGCTTGTGCATTGGAAAGGCAGGGTCACTATGACAAACTTTGTACCATTGGAAAAGCGCTCAAAAAAGGAGCAGAAAGCATACCACGCCAGACAGCGCGGTAGCTGGAACGGTGTCAGCCCGGTGACGAAAATCGTCCCCAACAAAAAGCACTACAGTAGAAAAGGAAAACAGGCGGAACGCTGGAACAGAGATCCCAGTGCTTCGCCTGTTTTATTTTCCCCTACTTCAGTGCTCCTGCACTTACCGTGCCAGAGCTAGCGAAGGGTTATTTGTCGTTTCTCTTTTACTTCTCAGGCCACTCGTAGTCGATCAGCTGATCCACATAGTCCTCCTGGCTGCCGTCGCGCTTTTTACGTTCCCGGCCGCCTTCCTGGCGGGTGATGGGCGTCATGCCGTCTCGAGTAACCTTCTTCTTTCTAGGGTCAGGATGCCCTTTTACCATGTTTTCCATCACATTTTCCCCCTTTTACTCTTCGTGCCACATATACTCCATCAGCTGCTCCATATACTCCTGCTGGCCTGCTCTGGCCTCTTGGTCGGTCACAGCCTTTACCAGTTCGCTCTGGTTAGGGATATTGTTGCACTTCCGCCGCTGTTCAGAGTTGTTTCTTTCTCTTCCTTGCTTCTCCATAACCATTCTCCTTTTCCCGAGCCGACAGCCCCGGCCGCCGGCGTTGACTATCCCGACGTCCGATGATTTCTCACCGATCATCGTATCTGTAGCTTGTGCGATGGAGTGGAAAAGCATTCGGAAAAAGCTTTGGGAAAATCGGAAAAATTTCGTAATTTTAACCCTCTGCCTCTGCCTCGGCCAGCACATAGCAGGCAAAGGCAAACTGAAACGCCGTCTCCGGCGGGACGGAGCGCAGAACCGTCAGCTGCTGGGCTGCCGCAGCCTTCCACCGTGCTTCCTCCGTGTACCGCCCCAACCGCAGCAGTACCAGCGTCGCCATGCTGTTGGCAGAGGGTACCGCACCGTCATAAGTCTCCTTGGGCCGCACAATCAGCGCTTCGCTGTCCACTGCGTACAAATAGTATCCTGGTTCGAGCCCGGTAAACCGGGTTTCCATGGCCTCTGCCAACTCTACCGCCCGCTTTAGATAACGCTCCTCACCGGTGGTTCGGAACAGCTCCAGCAATGCCCAGCCCTCATAGGCGTAGTCCTCCAGCAGTCCGTCATACCCCATTGCCGCCCCACGGCAGCTGTGCATCAGCCGACCATGGGGATCTACCAGGCGGCTTTCCAGAAACGCCTGGCCTTTGATCGCTTCGTCCCGATACTCGGCGCACTGGAAAATGCGTCCGGCAGCGGCCAGCGCAGCGATGGCCATAGCATTCCAGGAGGTTACCACCTTTTCATCCCGGGACAAATGGGCACGTTCGCTACGGCTGATCCGCATTTTCTCCCGCAGCTGATCCATTTCCCCATCCCGCTGACTGTACTTAGGATTATTTAGCAGATTCGGGACGTTTTTCCCTTCGAAATTTCCCTTTTCCGTAATGTCGAACCAATCACAGAATTTTTTTCCGTCCTCGTCCCCTAAGACCGCGCTCACTTCCCCCGGCGTATACAGATAGTATCCACCCTCTACGCCCTGACTATCCGCATCCTGACTGCAATAGAATCCGCCGCGGGAACCATGAAGCTCCCGCAGTAAATACGCCGCCGTCTCCTGAGCAACTTCCCGAAAGAGGGGGCGTTGGGTCTGTCGCCAGCCCTCGGCGTAAGCCCAGAGCAGCAGGGCGTTATCGTAAAGCATTTTTTCAAAGTGAGGCGCCAACCACCGCTCATCGGTGGAGTAGCGGCAGAATCCTCCGCCAATCTGGTCGTAAATGCCGCCCCGTGCCATCTGTTCCAGGGTTTTCACCGCCATCTGCCAGGCATCGGTCTCCCCCTTCTGGATGCCGTACCGAAGCAGGAACATCAGCGTGTGTGGCGTCGGAAACTTCGGTGCACCACCAAAGCCGCCCCATTTGCCATCGTAGCGCGCACGGAGTTGGGTCACCGCCTGCTCCATCATCACCTGAGGCGAAAGTGGTTCCGCCGGCTGAGGTACGCAGTACCGCTCCATCTGAGCCGTTGCCTGTTCCGCTGCCACCAGCACCTTTTCCCGCCGGTCACGCCACTGTTGGGCTGCCGCCATCAGAATTGCGGTCAGCTGCTCCCGGGGCAGATAGGTTGCGGCAAAAAACGGTTTACCCTCCGGCGTAGCCAGCACCGTTGTGGGCCAGCCGGCGCTTCCGGTAAAGACCTGGCTTGCCAACAGGTAGACCGCATCCACATCCGGTCGTTCCTCCTTGTCCACCTTAATGGAAATAAAGTCCTTTTTTAGCAGCTCTCCTACCTCTGTACACTCAAAGCTCTCCCGGGCAATCACATGGCACCAGTGACAGGCAGAGTACCCGATACTAAGAAAGATGGGTTTTCCTTCCTCCCGCGCCCGCTGGAATGCTTCCGCACACCATGGATACCAATCCACCGGGTTTTCGCTATGCATCTGCAAGTAGGGAGACGCTTCCAGTTTCAGTCGATTGCTCATTTCTATCCCCTTCCTCGTTCTACGCCTTCATCACGCTCCTCTTACCGCACCAGCGACGCCACATAGGCTCGCATTTCCGCAGGAGATTGGATGTGATGGGTTCCTGCGATGACCTGCCGTTTTTGCTCCGGGGACATCCCCTCAAAACATTCTGCGGCCTGTTGGTTGGCACACAATGCCATACCAAGTCCCATCGGTAATTCTCTCATAGGATCCATTATAACTCACCTCCAGGCTAGTTTGCGTTTTTTTCCAGCCTTCATACAAAAAAATACACAGCATTAGTTCTGCACATTTTTTGTATTTTTATGACGGCTGTCCGGAATCCATTGCGGCAAGTACGTTTTTGGCCAGGCTCTTGCGCTGACCCAGAGCCACAAGAGACCCAATCACCTCGGCCAGGGGGAACGATTCCGGCAATCGGAGCCGCAAGGCGCTCCAGTATCACCAGGGTGTACCTCATCCCCCGG
>ENA-UOOI01002705-UOOI01002705.1-fermentation-metagenome-genome-assembly--contig:-NODE-2705-length-14720-cov-7.795227_pt1 | contig 14720 bp, 18 predicted proteins | sample MGYA00245779_ERZ724027 | MGnify/ENA primary metagenome ERZ724027 (study PRJEB28704, sample SAMN03018318) | fermentation metagenome | biome: anthropogenic terrestrial biome; feature: soil; material... | reverse complement strand
ATAAACCTTATATCCACAATATCCTGACAATGTAATAAAAGTTCCAACTAATGTATGTATAACTAAATTAATTAATTTTTTAGATTTCATGTTCCTGCCTCAAATCACATTGCTCTATATTCTCTTCATATTCATCTCTATAAGGTAATTTTTCTACCCATTTCATTAAATTAATCATTGTCTTACAAATTTCTTTATGTAATTCATATTCATTTAATTCTTCATCATACCATTTTCTTATACACATATTATTTCCTGTCCTACTACAATGATAATTTTCTTCATAATATTTATCATCTTCAATAAAAAATCCTTTAGGTATTACATCTGGTACACACTCTTCATCAAATGCAATATATGTATTCGTATTATTTTCATATGAATGAGCTGAACATGTGTATTCGGTATAATATCCTTTAATATTCAATAATTTAATTACAGGTAATATTAAATCATCTATTTCTACTAAATTTATATCTCCACATTTTTTATTAGGACAACGATGTCTATATCCATCACTATATTCTAATTTTAATAAATCACCATCATATTCCTCAAAACAACTTAAACATAAATAACCCATTACATTTCCTCCTTAAATTTTATATTATTTAATTATTATATATTAAACAAATTTTTAAATATGTAATATAAAACACTTACAACAATTGAGTTCCCTGCCATCTTATAAAGCGAAGTATTCGATATTCCTATATTAATACACTTATCAATATCTTCATCGTCAAAATCCATAAGTCTCCAACATTCCTTTGGTGTAAATTTTCTTATTCTATATTGGTCAATTATTTTTTCTACTTTAGTGGAATCATTAGTACATACACTTGGAATATGTCCTCCTCCTGCTGAAGTTCTGATTGTTGGTGAATAATCAAAAAATAGTCTTGGTTTCTTTTCATTAAATCCACCATAAATATTATGTAAAATTGGTAATTGAGCATCTGATTCTAATATTCCTGTTCTTTGAGCATGATTATCTAATCCTTTATAATAATTTGCATCCAAGCAACTAGACACATTATCGTCTTTAAATCGTACTTTATCTTGATTAATTAATATTCCATGTCTATCTTGTGTATTGATAGTAAAAGAAGCCTCTCTATCTTCTTTAAATCTTCTACCATTTTGTCTTTTGTTTATTCTATCAGGAGTTAAACAAGGATTTACGCCTATTTCTTTAGCTTTCAATTCAAATAATAATTTATTTGTTTTATCTTGAGAAATATAATATTTTTCATCAATTTTATCTTCTAGTAAATCTTTTAATCTAACACCATTATCAAACCCATTAGGAAATAAATATTGTTTTTTATTTATATCTTGTCTAATACAAATAACAAATATTCTTTCTCTATTTTGAGGAATACCATAATCTTTAGCATTTAAACATATAGGTTTTCCTTTATTATTTTTGGGATAATAACAATTATATCCTATATTATTTAATTCATTAATAATATCATAAAAATCATTTATAAATTTTTTACTTATTAAATTCTTAACATTTTCAATCATTATGTATTTTGGTTTTTTAGCTTTAATGATATTTACTCCGTATATGTATTGACCACTTCTTGTTATATTGCCTTGTTTATCAACTTTCCCTTGTTGTTTTCCTGCTGTAGAATAGTCAGTGCAACTAAATGTAAAATTGAATAAATCAAAATCAGGCAACTTACTAGGATTAATTAGACTAATATCTCCATAATTATTTAAAAGAATACTATATTTATATACTAGTTTTAATTTTTCTAATCTCAAACTTTTAATTGTAGATTTTTTCTTTTTAAAATCATATCCTATATTTCTATCTAAGAGCCATTGTTGCATTTCTTCTTTTAATGGATATGTAAAATTGTCATATGTACCTTCTAAATGAATCACACCATAAGCTATAATAGCATCCACATCAATTTCACTGATACCTACCAACTCTACTGGTATTTGTAATCTCTTTAATGCTTTATGAACTGCTCCAATTCCTGAAAAACTATCGAATAATTTTAAATTTTCTATAATAAACTCCTTCTTTCTTATTTAATTTTTATATATTTGAAATTTTTATAACTTATACCTCTGTTATACTCCCAAATACTCACTCATACTTCCATTTTCAAGCCAAATTTTCAGATAAAATAATGCTTTTATAGAATCTTATTTAATTTTTATATGTAAATAATTTTTCAATTCTTATATTTTTAGAATCTTTTGAATTTCTTTTGCTATCAAAATTTACTTTCGTTTCTTTTTGCCAAATACAAGTAAATTCTTCAGGCATATTATATTCACTTACTAATACTATATTATGTATACTTAAAATTTTTATCCATTCATAAAAATCATCATAAGGAAAATCTTTTGTTTTATATTTAGTGGTTCCTCTATATGGAGGATCACAATATATTACATAATCGTTTATTTTATTAATAGGAATATCTAAAAAATTACAACATTTAAATTTAACATCTTTTAAGTTTTCATATTGTCTTTTAAGATTTTTTATTGAGCCTTTTTGAATTTGTTCTGTTCTATCATCTTTATTATGTCTAGCATAACCACCAAAATATTTAGCACCAAAACTTCCTAAAAATCCAACAAGACCTAAATACCAATCCTCATAATTATTTTTATTATCTTTTACTTTATTATATGTATCCAATGAAATAACATTTGGTATATCATCTATATTACTTTTTAATTTATTAAATAAAGCAATTAACTGTTTATGAATATCACAACCTATTCGATTTTTACATTGAATTTTATCAATAATATTGCATCCTCCAACAAATGGTTCTAAATAACCTTTAGTATCTTTATTTATATATGATTGTATTATCGGTACTATATCTTTACTTATACTTTTTTTACTTCCTACATATATCATTTAATCATCCTTTCTAATTATTTAATTATTATTCTTTTTTAATTTCTCAATATAATTCTGATAACTATCTGTTAAATACCATTTTTCTTTAACTACTTTATGTTTTTCAAATACAGCTATAACTTTATCAATATAATCTTTATATTTTTTATTATTAATCAGAATATCACCTCCCTTCTAATAACCAAAATAATTATGTATTCGAACATCTATCTTTATTTAATTGTTTATCAATATCTATTTCTAAATTATAGATTTCCAAAATTTTTTGCATATTCTTACCATCATATTTATTTATTACATCAACTAATTTCTCATTTTCTTCAACATATACAGGATAATCTTCATAATCAAAAGTATCACATACCATTAACATATATTTTGATCCATTTTTCTTTCCTTTTTCTAAATATCTTTTTATATCTTCTCTACTTGCTATGTCTGACATTTATATACTCTCCTTATGCTATCTTCAATAATTCATCTAAATCTATTCCAACTTTTACTGCCCAATTTCTAACAATCTTTTCTACTTCAAAAGTTTCTTTCTCTGTTAGAGTATCTAAATAACTTTCACTTTTCTTTTTATCTCTGGCTTTAATGTTAATTCCTAATATGTAATTTACTTTTGCATACAAATCACCAAAAGCTTTTCCAAACATACTATTATATTCTCTCATAGCTATAGTTCTAACTATTCTATTTATTACACTTCTAGATTCTATTATAGTTAATGCATGAGTTGTTATTTGTTTATTTTCATTTTCTAATTCTTCTATTCTTTTATTTTTAAGGTTAAATAATTTTGCATTAACCACTGATACTTTATCATAATCTCCATTTATTTCTGCTTCAACTCTATCTAACATTAATTGTTTTTCTTCACTGATTTCATTGACTACGTTATGTATTATTTCTGGAATTTGCTTTTCTGTATCATGTACAATATCTAATAATCTAGTTCTAATTTCTTTAGCGATTTCACTATCTCTAAGTAACATACCAACTCTTAATATTGCTCTCTTAGGAAAAATTCTAATACCTCTATTAGTTATATTTAATTCTGTACCATCTTTTAAATTTATAACCATTTTTCCTTTTGTATTTTTGAAAGTCCTTGTAGAACTTTTAAAAAACTCTTCGCTTTCTTTTCGAGAAATAACCCTACTTCCATCACTTGTAATTTCATCTCTATTATCTTTTACTAATGAATTAATTGCTTCTATTCCTACGCCATAATATGTAGCTACCTGTTTAGTAATAGCCTTTTCGCTATTTGGTAGCAATAGTAAATCTCCTACTTTGTCTAATACTTCAGTTCTGCCTATAACACTTTCTCTAGATTCTTTCTTTGTTAATAATTCAATTTCTTTCATATTAATATCTCTCCTTCTAATATTATTTAATTATTATATATTTTTCTTACAAGTTTTTTTACCCAAGAATCTTTATTATCTTTTTCTTCTAAATGTTCATTGCATTCATTTTCTCTTTTACTATTATTTTGTTCTATAATACATTGTATATCCTGTTGATATTGTTTAATATATGATTCTAATTCATTTACTTTAATATCTATTTTTCTTTTAACTTCATTTTCTACTTTTTTATATTGTTCAGGATTATCCTCAATACTTAATTCTTTATCTACATAATATATAATTTGATTTTTATCTGTACCTTCTACTCTTTCAATTTTATAAATATCTTCTCCTATACGCAACTCATCATTTTTATATAATTGAAAATCTAAATTCTTAATAGTGTAAAAAGTCTTATAATTTATTATCTTTTTTCTTATATCTATATATTTTTTAATATCAAGTTGTTCTAATTTAGTCAATTGTTTTTTTTAAATCATCTATTCCATCATTAAATTGTTTTATTCTTTTATTATCATCATACCAATCATACCAATCATAAAAAAATATATATTTAGGTTTATATATAGATAATCGAAAATCTAAATAATTTACAATAAAATATTCATACTTTATATGTTTTCCTTTAACTATAGTTTCCATAAATTTTATTTCCTTTCATTTTAAATATAAACTTTCTTTTACCTTTTCAATTTTCTCATATCTTAATTTTTTAAAACTACTATTTCCATTCTCTAAATAAACATGGTTATTATATAAATCATTTGGCACTTCATAAGTTCTGTCTTCTTTTCCACAAGTACCATCAAAACTTAAAATATATCTACAATTTTGTTGTCTTAACCATTCCCATAATTTCTCATAATCAATTGTTCCATAGTAAATACCCTTAGTTCCCGCATAGGGAGGATCTAAATATATAAAATCATTTTCTTGTGTTTGTATTTCGTTATAATCACTATGTATAAACTGCACATTATACTCATTTAATTTATCTGACCATTGTTTAATAATTTTATTTAATGTTTCTGGATTAATACCTTTTCTAGTTATATGGAATGAATTATTAAATTCTCCTTTTTGATTATATCTAATTAATCCATTAGTAGTTGTTCTGCTAATAAATAAAAAATCTTCTGGTTGTCTAAATTTATTAAATCTTTCTCTAACTGAATAATAATATTCTTTTTTTCTTTCTAAGTTTTCATCTGTATTTAATTCTTCCCACATATTTTTATAACTATTAATAAGAAATTCATAATTATTTTTAATCATATTCCATAAATCTATCAAATCTTTATTAATATCTGAACAAATATAATTTTTCACTTTTACATCACTATGTAATAATTGAAATAACACTGAACATCCACCACAAAATGGTTCATAATATGTATCTATATTTTTGGGAAAATAAAATATAATTTGTTCTGACTGACTTCTTTTACTTCCACTCCATTTGATTACTGGTTGAAATTTCAATATATCAAATCCTTTCTATTTACTTGATTTTAGACACTTAAATTCACGATAAAAACTAACTTTTATTTAATCTTTACTTAAATTTAAAACTTCTAATAAATCAATATTGTATTTATTTTTATAATAAGGTAAACATTCGTTTCTAAGCCAATTAGATTCTTGGTTATTTCTTTTTTCCCATTCCAAACTGGATTCTACAACTTCTTTTACAGTTTGCCAATACCCGTCATCACATTCACAAGTAAATTGTCCTGGGGCATATAGTTTCATATTTGCTTCTACATAAAATCTAGTATCTCTCGTCATATTAAATTCTTCATAATGCTTTAAATAATATTCTTGAGCAGAATCACCAAATTTTCTACTCATTCCAGCCCAATCACATATCATTTGTCTTATATAATTTATTGGCATATTATTATCTACCCAATAATCCCAATGATGTTTATTGTGTTTATAATGATGTTCCCATGCTTTCTCAAAATTATGTTTGCGTTTTAAATATTCCCTGCTTAAACATGACCTACCATCATTCATCCTTTCATAACCATAATCCTTCTCTAATTGGATTCCATAATCTTCATAAAACCATTTAGCATAAGGAATAAATTCACATGGTAGAAATTTACTCATATCATGTGTAAAAGCATGTAAATATAGTCCCTCTTTCCAACATTCTATAAATACATTTTTCTTATGTTCTATTACATATTTAAAATATTGCCAATATATATTTTTCATATTATTAATTCACTCCTCTATTTAATCTTTAAACATTTTTCTTTTCTCTAACCATGCATACATATCTGGTACAACTCCAACACCATAAGGATGTGGATCATGAACTAGTTTACCATTACTATATATTACAGAATGATTTAGCCTTCTAGGACTCTCACCCCATACCATATAATATTTAACAATATCTTTAGGTTCTATCTTAGAATATCTCATCCTATATCCTCTATTTTTTAAAAATTTAATTAATTCCATAGGATAATTTTTATCTTCAGCAAAGTTATAAACATCTGTATCATCAATTTCTAGTAAAGAACAAATACATGCTCTCAAACAATCTCCTATTATACCCTTTTCGGGATTATGTATATTCTTTTGTTTTATTGGTATCATTTAATTCTCACCCCTTTAATCCTTAAACTCTACTACATCATCATTTTCAGTATTAATAATATAAAATGGAGGTGCTACTGATGTTACAAATTCACTTGCCGATCTCAATGCTATATGTATTCTTTCTATAGGAGATAAATCTAAATCTTCAATTGCTTTTAATGCTCCTAAAGCAAAATATTCACCACTTCCACAAGCATCATAATTATAGACATTTTCTAAAACACTATAATCACTTTGTATTTTAAATAATCTATCTTTATATCCCAATAAAAATTCTCCTGCTGATTTTTCACCAGATTTATTTACTTCATATCCACCCTTGGAGAATAAACTTTGTATATTTGGTATAAATTTAGTAACTAAATATTTATAATTTATATCATTTTTATGTATTGTTAATTCGTCAAACAAATTTGTTCCATACATTAACAATTGCCCCATTCTAAAAGAACTAGTATATCCCATTATTATATCTTTAGTATCTTGACAATGAAAAACTTTATGTTGTTTATTAATTGCTCCACTATAACCATTACTTCCTAAACTATCTCCTCCCAAATATGTTATTCCATTTTCTCTATCCACATATCCGATTATTGCAGTCATTATTTATCTCTCCCTTATCTCAAATTTTTGTATGTTCATTTTCTATAAACTCTAAATATTCAAATTTATATTCTTCTTTAAATTCTTCAAAATTACCATTATAAATACTACTAAAAATTTCTTTCCAATTTTCACCCCATAAACTATAAAACATCTTAGCATAATGTCTATTATTATATGTATGTTCACTAAAATTCTCTGTATCATCTTCATACATTTCCTCTACTTTATCTATATCTTCAGTTTCAAATATTCTTTCATTATCAATCATAATTATATTGCAAATAGAAAGTTACAAGCATCTTCTATAATGCAACTTGCTCACCTCCTATCTGATTCTGTTTATTATTTAATTTTCTATTAATATCCCTATAATATAAAGCCATAAACTGCTGTTTAGTTAATTTACCTTGTTTTCCTCTTTGTTTGCTGCTACAATAACTATTCATTTTCTTCTTATTATTTGCTCGCCAATATCTTCTATATCCTTTATATTCTCTATCTAGTTTCTTTTGATTGGGTAATATTTTCTTTTTATCATTTAATTCTTCATCAATTCTATGTATATCCTCATCACTTAATTTATATGTAGTCATTCCTTTCGTTAAATCGTAATATATTTTTGTGCTATGTCCAAACCCATTAAACATTATTTCATAGATTCCTCCTTTTTATTATTTAATAATTACTTAAATTCTACATCAATCTCATACTTCTTAAATAGATTATCAATAGTATATCTATTACCAATCATCTTCATTACTTGCTTACACCACTGCTGGTATTTCTTGTTATCTTTAGATTTAACTTTATTCTTCCCAAAGTATTCATCCATATAGCTTCTAGCCTTAACTACTTCATTAATCCCACCAAATTCAAACTTATTATCTTTGTTATTATATATAATCTTATAATCATCTAAATTCACTTCTATTAGCCCTATTTTCGCAGGTAATAACTCAAAAGGTATTATTCCTTTAGGAGCTATTATATAAGTCCTTTCACACCGAGTACAGAATCCATTTTTAAAATCTGCAAGACTTACTTTAGCTTCTATACCTATTGATTTAAACAATGGTTCCTTTCTAGGAGAAAAACATCCTTTGACAATCAATCCAATGGTATCTATAATACTTTTATCTAGTTTGTTTTTATTAAATTGATCATACTCATTAAGATAATATCCTTTACCTATGTTGATTTCTTCTGGTTTTAAAAATATATGCAAATATACTCATTTTTAAATAATTCGCACTTATTCTATCTTTTGATAGTTTTAAGTCTTGGATGTACCAGTTTGTTTTATATATTAAAAACAATATATAAAACTATCCTACAACCGTATTTTTAAATTTTATATTAAATACTTATTTAACCCTCATTTCTGATAAAATATATGCTTCTTATTTCTAAGAGGTACATATATTTGTGATTAAATATTTATTTATTTTACTATTTATTAGCCAATTCTATTTTTTAAAATCTTTTTAACTTTTTTATAGTTTGTATATAGTGTTATTTCTTTATCATATTTTCTATTTAATATATTTTTGCTTGCGTTTATATCAGCGTGAATTGTACCACATTTAGGACAAATAAATACATCTAAATCTCTTTTTCCAAAGCTTCCACAGGCGTTACATATTTTGCTTGTATAAGCTGGATTAATATACGTATATTTAATATTATTATAATCACATTTATATTCTAATCTTTCTCTTATATATCCCTTAATCCATCTTGAAAGCTTTCTTCTAACATTTTTAGGATATCTATCATACCAATTGACGAAATCTAGTTGTTCCATTACTATTTCAGTAGGTCTTTCTATTTTTATTAATTGATTTAGAGAATAATTTATATAAGATTTAAGTATTTGATCATACTTTTCCTTATTATAATTATATTTTACTTTACCTAAATTGTTCTCTTTTATAATGTTAGCTTTCTTAATATTATTCTGTTCTAAATATCGATTATATAATGCCCAAAATCTATTTCTGTTTTGATTAACCTTATTTAATCTTTCTGTTTCTTTGTTTAAAAAACCGTTCAGTTTATCTCCATAAAAATTACCACTTGATACTGCAAATAAATATCTATATCCTTTATCTAATCCTATAATATTCTGCTGGTTGTTATTCTTTTTAACTTGTATTTTTAAAGGTTTATGGATTTCTATTTTATTACCTGTTATTTTAACAATCAAATTCTTATTATATTTATTATTATCAGTTAATTTAATAGACAATCTTGTTCTTTTTTTAGTACAAGTTATTCTTATATATCCTTCTTTATAAGAATACAATCCTTCATCTATTGAAAATGTTCTACCTATTTTAGAATAAGATATTTGCCCTTTATATCTTCTAGTATATCTTTTAATAAGACTATGAAGATATTTATAATTTAAATTCCTATCCTGAAATGTTTTAGGAATATCAAAAGATTTATTAGTTAACACTTTCCAATAATAATTATCAAATTTTAGAATATAATTAATATAATGTTTATCCTCATTCAATAAATTATTATTTATTTTACATTGTTCTTTAACTTTTCTTTTAGTATTACTCCATTGAGATTTAATATTACTTATAGCTTCGCTCAAAGCTAACTTCCAATATCTTGCTGGTAATTTCCATTGTTCAAAAAATTTATTTTTCATCCATTCATCTCTTATTTTTCTGTCTTTATTTAATAATAGAATACTATTAATTCCACTATATCTTGAATAAACATAATTTTTAACATTTTTATATTGATTGGCAATATATTCCAACTCTAATAATGTATTATTATTTAATTTATAGGAATATTGTCTGATTGTTTTTATAATAGTATTCATATAAATTATTCACCTCCTTCCCATATTTTTATTATATCAATTATTTAATCTTTAGTCAATATATTTTTAGAAAATTTTGAATTTATTTTTTCATATAATCATGTCTTAATATTAAATATCTTTTCAATGTATCACTTAATTCAATATCTCCTGCACATCTTGTAATACCTACATATATTATATTTATTTCTTCGCCACAATCTTTAATCTTCTTTTCATCTTTTATAATAAACTTATTTCTAAAATATGATTCTATATCATAATGATCATCACTAATTAATACGGGTATAGAATATGTCATCCCTTTAGATTTGTGTATAGTTGAAAAAATTATATCTGCCTTTGTTTTATCTTTTACTACATTATCTTTTATTCTATCTATAAGTTCTGGTATAATACTGCCATATTGCTCAATCATTCTTATAATAGCCTTTAATTCTAAATCTTCATTTTTCTCAGCATATTCTTCCATTTGCATATAGTTTTTAAAATTACTGAATAATGGATTCTTAGTTTCATGTCCTAAAGAAAAGTAGTATCCTTGTAAAATATTGTCGAAACTATATCCACGATATCCTCCCTCGAAATAAATCCTTTTATTACCTTCTCTCATTGCTTCAATAACTTCTGCAAATATATATGAATTTGTTCTACATAAACATACGTATGGTTTATTTTTATTTATTTTATCTACAATCTTTTGATTTTTATTAAATCCTAACATATGTATATCTATATCTTTAGTATCTTTAATTATTAAATTAGCTACATTAGCAATATTCTGACTTACCCTAAATGATGTTGTTAATTTATATTCTTTTCCTTTAAACATAGGGATAATATTTATCGCATTCCTCCAACCATAAATTCCTTGATGTTGATCTCCTACAATAACTACACCTTTAATATTGGAATTATTTATTACATTTAATACAAGTTTACTCAAATCCTGTGCTTCATCAGCCATAATAATATCATATTTATCACTCAAATCAACTTTTTCTAATTGAAACAATTTTAAATAAAAGTCATGTTCTATTTTTATATCAGATTTATAATCTTTCTTTTGATCCCATAACTGTTTACATAGTTCTATTATCGTAGGTCTATATTTTTTATTAGATTCATCATTATACATATCTAAATCTTCAAAATTTTGTACATCTGATAACATATAACCTTTCATCATTTCATTTACTTTTACAGCTATTTCTTGTTCCTTTCTCCAACTTAAATTTAAATCCTTTATTACATCCACAGCATTATAATTTAAAGTTAATTTTGATCTATAATATTTACCAACATATTTGTATGCTAAGCCATGAATTGTCTTTATCTCTGTGTTATGTAATTTACCGAAAAGTCTTTCTGCTTCATCCTTCATTGCCTTATTATATACTATGTATAATATTTTCTTAAATGGTCTTTCTTTAGCATAATAATATAATGTAGATGATTTGGCACTGCCACTAAGAGCTGATACTTTCACTCTATCTTCTTTAGAAAATATTATATCTTTTTGTTCCTGTGTTAAATAATATCCATCTTCTGACATATAATCTGAAAATGGTATCTGTATATCATCATATTTCTTATTAAAATATTCTTGTAATATAGAATGATCATCATCTGTAAAATTAGTTTCAGCTTCTTTTAATAATAACTTCATCTTTATTTCACAATTATCACCTACTCCCTTTGGATGAGCAAAATATTGTAATTCTAATCCCCATTTTCTTTCAAGTAATTTTTTGCATACTGGACAATAATAATTATCTTCTTCTACACTATTTTTTATGTCTATAAATTCATTACGTTGATTTTTTGCTACCTTCATTTAATATCAAATCCTTTCATTTTTTATTTATTTAATTTTCAACAACCCTTAATATAACAAGGTTTTTGGCTAATCTAGCCAGAACATGTTAAAAATTTTATATGATCTAGCCCAAACATGTTAGTTTTTAAATCCTTAAATATGAATATATAATTGATTTATTTCTCGATTTTTCGGAAGTTCGTCTCTTTATTCTTATAAAGTTTGGTACTTTCTAAAAGTACACTATAGACTATGAATACTAATATACTTAATTAGTTAAATATATACTCGATAATACAATATATGTGATTAGATTAATAAAATTATATAAAAATTAAATAATAAAAACAATTATCTATCTGGGGTATGGGGCGAGCAAGTCTATTTTCGGAGGTACGGAGAAAATGGACAGCCCCATGATACTTACTAAGAATTAAATAATTATTGTTTTATATCAAAAATACTAAAAGTTTCTCCTAAATCTTCTAATGTTTTATTTCTATAAGCAAACATTGGATTAACGAAAATAGCACTTGTTTTCCAATCCTCATTACTTTGTACAGTTTTAAAGAGAACATTATTGCCATATGTAATATTATAAAAATCTTTTTTAAATCTAGTAATATGTGTTTTATCATATTTTAATATTTTCATTATATCATTTATATTTAATAATTCTATTTTTTCTTTATTTATTTCTTCAACATTTCTACATAACACATTATATTTCCAATTGGTATAAGGTAATAATTGATATGCTACAATTAATTTTCTACAATTCTTTTGATTCTGAATATATAAAAATCTAGTTGCATTTATATATAATCTTATATAGTGTTCTAATTTATTTCCTGTTATATCTGTATAATCAGTTTCTTTACCTCTCCAAAACATATCTATATTAATTTTATATTTTTTAGATCTCTCTTCTTCAATTAATAATTCTGTTTTTATTAATTTATTAAAGAATTTTAGAAAGGTATTTTTAGATACAAGAAATAATTCTTCCATTTTCTTTTTATTTATATATGCTTTATCATTATCAGATATTAAATATCCTTCTTTTTTAGTATATGTAGCTATATAAATATATTTAACAATTTCTGCATCAGTAAGTAATTCTTTCAATCTATCCATATTCTTATATAAGAAGAATATAAAATTGCCCATAATTTCTGATTGTAATTGTTTATATTCTTCAAAATCTGCTGATTTTTTTGCACCTTCTTTCTTCCTTTGTTTATCCTCTAATTCATCGATAATATAATTATCATTTAATATCTCTCCAGTTTCTTTTTCAACTATATAACATTCTTTTGCCATTAAAATTCCTCCTTATTATTTTCAAATATATCTATTAATTTTTCAAATACATGTAAATTAGCAGTTTTATATATTACTTTAGGATTGATTATATAATATTTTTTATTTTCAATTAACTTTATAACATTTTCTCCATTTATATTAAAAGATAATAATGTATTTTTTAAATCCATAGAATGTTTAATACTATAATTATTTTCTTTACAAAAAATAGATATTTTTAGTGGATTAATTAAATTAATATCATCACATTCTGGATTACTGCATATTATATTATATGTGTAATTTATATAAGGTATTATCTTTAACATTGAAGATAATTTTTTATTAAATTTTAAATCTAAAAAAAGTTTTCTTATTTGTTTAATATATAATTTAGTATAATTTGTTGTTTTTCTATTCATTTTACTTTGTCTTCTTGTTACATATTTTTCATTTATATAATAATGATTATTTTTTATCATCAATAAATTTACTTCTATTAGTTTATTATAAAATTTATTAAAATTTGCTTTTGTTAAATTAAATAATTTTTGCATATTCTTTTTAGTAATATATGTTTTACTATTATCTAATATCAACACATTATCTTTTTTAATATAGGTACTTAAAAATATAAACTTAACCATACCACTATCTCCTAGTAGTTCAACTAATTCAGAAATAGTGTTCATATTAAAGGATATAAAATTACCACATTTATTTTGTTGTAAAATTCTAAAATTGAGAATATCATCTTTAGTAAATTGAACTCCTGCATCTTTCAATATATTAAAATTAGAATGTGAAGCTGCATCATAATAATTAATCCAATATTGTTCTCTATCATATAAATTAGTTTTATCATCTACAAACTCAATGATATCAAACTTAAATTTATTTTTATCCGGTTCCCTATTCCAAGCTTCTTGTAGTTTCCATGAATGATGTTTATTATTATTTAATTCTTGGATATGTTTACTCCATCTAACTTGTATATCTTTGCTACTTCCTATATATACTTGGTCTGTATCCATATAAGTAATTTTATATATTCCTTTAATATGAATATCTTTATATGTCTTATTTTCTGTTAACTCCTTTGATGATACTTTAAAATTTGTTGATAATACTTTTCCGGTAGCATTATCTATAAGTGTACACTCTATCAATTATTTTACATCTCCTTATTATTTAATTATTACTTAATATTTTATTATTCTTACAGGTATACCTTTTTTC